>Ga0163144_10015788_pt1 | contig 15532 bp, 12 predicted proteins | sample OliLak19BULKMAT1_FD_123175 | JGI IMG/M metagenome (GOLD analysis project Ga0163144, IMG submission 123175) | Freshwater microbial mat bacterial communities from Lake Vanda, McMurdo Dry Valleys, Antarctica - Oligotrophic Lake LV.19.BULKMAT1 | ecosystem: Environmental > Aquatic > Freshwater >...
CAGTTCCAAATGACCGGCGAAGGCGGCGGGCCGCGCGAGGGCTGGTTATGGACCGGCATCATCGCGATCATCCTGCTGACGCTTGCCCGGTCATTGTCGATGTACGGCATGACGCTGCTCAACAATACCGGTGTGCAGCGCGGGCTCGTCAGTGTGCAGACTGTACAGTATGATGCCTTGACCGATGGAGACTATGCGCGCGTTGCGGCCGATGCGTCCGGCAGTTTTGTCTCACGCTTCATCAGTGACATCATCTCGATCCGCGAAGCGGCGCTGCGCTTTGCCAACAATTTCACCAAGAGCCTCGCGACCGTCCTCGGCGTGCTCGCCTGGCTGTTCTGGAAGGACTGGCAACTCGCGCTGATCATTGCGGTTGTCTATCCGTTGGCGCTCGGGCCGGTCGTCTCGCTCGGCAACGCCGTGCGCAAGCGCGCGAAGAAGGCGGCGGAGCAGACGGGCGAGATCACGTCGCTGCTCTCGGAGGGTTTCCAGTCCGCGCGCATCGTCAAGGCCTATGGTCTCGAGAGCTGGCAGAAGGAACGCGCCAAGCAGGGCTTCGTCCAGCGTTCGCGCCTCTTCTTGAAAGTGCTGTCGAAACGCGCGGGCGTGGACCCCGTGCTCGAAGTGTTCGGCGGCCTGGCGCTCGCGGCGTTGCTCGGTTTCGTCGCCTGGCGGATCTCGCAAGGGGAGAACACACTGGGCGACCTTCTGGGCGTCATCGGCGCCGTGGCCGTTGCCGCACCTGAAGTGCGCGCCCTCGGCTCGATCAGCGCGGTCGCGCAGGAAGGCGCGGCCGCCGCAGACCGCGTGTTTGAAATCGTCGATGCCGCGCCGCAAGTGGCGGACAAGCCGGGCGCGCTGAAGATGAACGGCGTTGCGGGGGGCGTGGAATTCCGCGACGTGCACTTTGCCTATCCGGACGGCACGCAGGCGCTCAAGGGCCTCACCTTCACCACGCAGCCGGGGGAGACGATCGCCTTCGTCGGCCCCTCCGGCGCAGGCAAGTCCACGGTCTTCAACCTGCTCATGCGGCTCTATGATGTATCGTCCGGCGCAGTGCGGATCGACCGGCTGGACGTGCGCGATGTCGTCGGAGGCAGCTTGCGCAGCAACGTGGCGCTTGTCTCGCAGGATGCTGCGCTGTTTGACGATACCATCGCCAACAATATCGCGCTCGGCCGCCTGGGCGCGCCGCGGGCGGCGGTCGAGGCAGCGGCCCGCGCCGCCAACGCGCATGATTTCATTCTGGCATTGCCCGGCGGTTACGATGCCCCCGCCGGCGAGATGGGCCGCAATCTCTCAGGCGGCCAGCGCCAGCGCATCGCGCTCGCCCGCGCCATCCTGCGCAATGCGCCGATCCTGCTGCTCGACGAGGCGACCTCTGCGCTGGACGCCGAAAGCGAAGCGAAAGTGCAGGAGGCGCTGAACCAGTTCGCCCGCGCACGGACCGTCCTGATCATCGCGCACCGCCTCTCCACCGTCCGCGCCGCCGACCGCATCATCGTGATGGAAGACGGCCGCGCCGTCGAAGAAGGTACGCACGAGAGCCTGATGGCGCTGGGCGGCGTTTACAAGCGGCTGGTGGAATTGCAGCTGAGTTGAAAGGATCGGTCGCTGCGCAGTGCAGCTCATCCTGAGCGAAGTCGAAGGATGGGAAGCAGTGAAACGGTAGCTCGGCTTGGTCCATCCTTCGACTTCGCTCGGGATGAGCGTTGCATTGCTGGGCAAGCCCCGATCAATCCCCGGTAAAATCCGGATCGCGTTTCTCGAAGAATGCCTTCACACCTTCCTTGAAATCATCCGTCTGCTGCATGAGCGCGAAGGCTTCGAGGTCTCGGTGGGCGGTGGCCTTGGCGAGGGCGAGCGCGGCGACGTTCACGTCCTGCTTGACCATCTTCAGCGCCGTGGGCGGCAGCTTCGCGGCCGCCTCGGCGATCTCGCGCGCTTTCGCAAGTGCGCCGCCGGGCGGGGCGGTGTGATCGACAAGGCCCCAGCCGAGCGCCGTTTCCGCGCTGACCTTCTCGCACAGCCCGGCAATTCGTTTCGCCCGCGCCGGACCGACGAGCGCCACGAAGCGCGGGATCGAGCCCCAGCTCATGTTCATGCCGCGCTCGACTTCGGGCACATAAATCGTGGAGGTCTCGGACGCGACCCGCAGGTCGCACGAGACGGCAAGTGCCGCGCCGCCGCCGACGCACCAGCCTTCGACGGCGCAGATCGTCAGCGCGTCGACCGCTTCCCAGGCCTCGCACATGGCGGGGCCCGTGCGCAGGCGCACGCGGCGTTCGGCCAGGCCAAGGCGGCGCACATCCACGCCTTCTGGATCGCGCAGGTCGGCGCCCATCGTGAAGGTCTCGGCGCGGCCCGTGAGGATGACGGCGGAGATCGCCGGATCGCCCGCGAACAGGCGCGCGGCTTCAGTGAGTTCGCGCAGAAGTTTCTGGCTGAGGGCGTTGGCTTTGTTGCCCGTGTCGAAGCTGACGGTGGCGATTCGGCCTTCCGTTTTGATGCGGACGAGTTCGAGTCCGGTCACGGCGCCGATCCGGCAGGTCGTTCCTCCGGCAAGAGGGACGCGGCGTGGCGAATGAACTTCGCCAGCTTCTCGGCGTTCTCGGCGCCCTGCACGGCGACGCGGCGATTGGCGATATAGGTCGGCACACCGGAAATACCCATCTGCCGGAACGTCTCGGCCTCTGCGCGAACCACTTCGGTGTCCGCGCCGGAGGCGAGCAGGTCCGCCACAATGTCCGCATCCAGATCAATTTCGCGGGCGATGTCCACGAGGACGCTGTGATCACCCACATTCCGGGCTTCGTTGAAATACGCGCGGAAGAGCGTCTCCTTGGCCGCGCCGCCCTTGCCCTGTCCCTGCGCCCAGCGCACGAGACGGTGCGCATCGAAACTGTTCGGGCGGTGCGTCACGGCGTCGAAGCGGTAGGGAATATTTTCGGCACTGCCATAGTCGATCAGCGCCTGGCGCATCGTGGCCATCCGTTCCTTGCCTTCCGGCGAGCTGACGCGGCTGGATATGTAGGCCTTGTAGTCGACGCCCTCCGGCGGGATCGTCGGGTCCAGCTCATACGGGCGAAACAGCAGCTGCACCTCGACTTCCGGCGCCAGGGCCCGCGCTTCCTCTATCCGCCGCAGGCCGAGCCAGCACCAGGGGCAGACGATATCCGACACCATTTCGATCACGACGGTCATGCTGGAGCGAGCCCTTTCGGTGTTTCCGGTTTTGAGGTCGCCATCGAGAGGACCTTGAGGTAGCCGCGCTGCACTTCCATCCGCTGCGTCACACCCTTTGCGGCAAGTGCCCGGTGGATATGGCCAAGGCGGTAGCAGGGTGTGTGCATGAACATGTGATGCTCGCAGTGATAATTCACCCAGTAGGGTGCCAGCAGAAGGCCCTCCAGCGGATTGGCCAGCGTGGTGCGGGCATGGCGCATCGGGTCGTTGTTGTCGGGCACCACGGCATGCTCGCCGATATTGCGCAGGCGGGTGATCATCATCATCCACGTCGCCATCGGCAACAGCCAGAGAACGAAATAGGCCCACCAGTAGCCCAGCACGGTCAGTACACTGAAGATGACGAGATTGGTGAGGATCATCGGGATCACGGCTTCACGTGCGGACTGCGAGCGGTTCTCGGCGCCGGGGCCCTTCTTGATGCCGATGCCGAAGGCGTTGGCGAACTGGTTGGCGCGCTGCTTATAGAAAGTCTGCCCCGTCAGGTCACGGATGATCTTCCGGCGCAGCGACGTGCGCGTCACCGGGAAGGGCTTCGAAAGGATGAGATCCGGGTCTTCTTCCTGCTGGGCGAACTTGTGGTGGGTCAGGTGATATTGGCGATAGGCTTTCAGGTGCCCGCCCATCGGCGCGCCGGAGAGCCAGTGGCCGATGAAATCATTGACCTTCGCATCGGGGTGCAGCGCGCCGTGGGCGGCGTCATGCATCAGGATCGTGAGGCCGAGCTGGCGCGCGCCGATTAGCATGATCGAGAGAGGCAGGAACCAGAGCGACCAGATCGACAGCGCCATCGCCGCCGCGATGATCACCCAGGCATGCACTACCAGCAGCGGCCCCATCGAGGCATTGCGCGCGGACAGGCGTTCCCATTCCTCGCGGGTGAAGAGGTCGAGCGGGCGGATGCGGGCGGCGGCTGGCATCGCGCCAGTATAGGCCAGCGCGGCGCCGCCGTCACCTTTCGGGCGGGGTTTCCGTAGCGTCGGGGTCCAGTCCGCGCAGTTCCATCGCGGCACGAATCTCGCGGACCAGCCAGACATCCGATTTCGGTTCCGGCTTGCGGCGCAGTTCCAGGCCGAAGGGGAGCGCCACGCTTTCCGCCCTTTCGAGCGGCGCAACGGCCGGCGCTGCGAAGATGGACTTCGGCGCCCGGTCAGGCACCAGCGCCGCGACCAGAAACCCCGCCGCCACGATGGCGCCCGCCCAGACGTTCGACTTGAACACCCGCAGCGCGGCTTTCTCGCCCTGCGTTTTCAGCGTCATCGTCTGCCAAAGCCCGTGCACCAGGAACACCAGCGCGGTGAAGGCCCCGATCCGCCCGGCATCGTTGAACATTCCGGCCAGCGCGATCAGCGCCGCGGCGCCCATGTGGAAGCAGAACGAGATCAGCACTGCCCGCTTGCCGAACAGGCGCGCCGTGGAGCGCACGCCGATCAGCGCGTCATCCTCGCGGTCCTGCAGGGCGTAGATGGTGTCGTAGGCGACGGTCCAGAGGACGAGGCCGAAATAGAGGATGTAGACGGGGCCGGTGATGACGCTGGCGGTCGCGGCGCCGACCAGGACGCCCCAGTTGAAGGTGAGGCCGAGCCAGGCCTGCGGCCACCAGGTCACGCGCTTGGCGAAGGGGTAGACCGCGACCAGCGGCAGGGCGAGCAGGGCAGTGATCTTGGCGTCGCCGGGCAGCAGCAGCCAGACGGCGAAGCCGATCCCCAGTTGGACGAACAGGAAGACATAGGCCTGCTTCAGCGTCACCGCGCCCGACGGAATGGGACGCCGGGCGGTGCGGGAGACTTTGGCGTCAAAGTCCCGGTCGGTGATGTCGTTCCAGGTGCAGCCCGCGCCGCGCATCACAGCGGCGCCGATCAGGAAAAGGGCCGCCCAGGCAAGATCGGCCAGGAACAGGCCGCCCGAAAGGCGCTGGAAGGCGAGGCCGATGACGCAGGGCAGGAACAGCAGCCAGATTCCCACCGGCCGGTCGAGCCGCGCCAGCATCGCGTAGGGCCGCCAGCTCGCAGGCAGGCTTTCGAGCCAGCCCGGCAAGGCTGTATCGGCCGGATAACTGAACGTTTCCGTATCATCGTAGCGGGGCGGCTGGCTCATCACGACGGGATATAAATGATTTGCCATCTTCTCGCACCGGTTGTGCTTTCAAAACCACAAGGCGTGATGCAAAAACCACACCTGACAGGCGAGGCCGAAACGGACTATACCGCGCGGCATGCCGACAACGCCGCGACTCTTTGTTTCTGCTGATCTTTCTGCCGGGCGCGCCGTCCCGCTGGACGACGAACAATCGAACTACCTGCTGCGCGTGCTCCGCCTTGGGGCAGGCGGCGAGGTGCGCCTGTTCAATGGGCGGGACGGGGAATGGACCGCGGCCCTCTCGGCAGCAGGCAAGAAGGCGCAGGTCACGCCGGTCTCGCAGCTGCGCGTGCAGCCGCCTCTAGCCACGCCCGCGCTGACGCTTCTCTTCGCACCGGTGAAGAAGGATCAGACGGACCTGATCGTGGAGAAGGCGACCGAACTGGGCGCCGTTCGCATTGTGCCGGTGCTGACCCAGCGCACGCAGACCCGCACCGTGCGGCTCGACCGGTTCCGGAAGATCGCCCTTGAGGCGGCGGAGCAGACGGAGCGGCTGGACCTGCCGGAGATCGCCGATATCGCCACGCTTGACGCGGCGCTTGCCGCGCTGTCGCCGGGCACCGCCGTCATCTTCTGCGACGAAGCCGGCGACGAGGCGGGCGCCGCCTGGGGCGGCGAGACCGGGCGGGCGAGGCCCATGCGCGCCCTGCTGGAGGGCCTCAACCGCCGGGACGCGGTTATCCTGATCGGCCCCGAAGGCGGCTTCACCGGCGAGGAGCGCGCCTTCCTGCGCGGGCGACGGGATACTTGGGCGGTGAGCCTTGGCCCCCGTATCCTGCGGGCGGAAACCGCGGCCATCGCGGCCATGGCGCTCTGGCAAGCGGCCTGTGGCGACTGGGGTTGAAGGCGACGGAATCGTAACAATTGGGCGCCCCCATTGGCGCCGCCACATTTCAGCCTTATCTCCACGCCGGACAAGATATCCGCCCGGAGCGCAACGATGACGACCCCCACCAGCGACATCGATGAAGCCTCGCCCCGGATCAGCGGCAAGACCGAACTCGTGGAATACCTCGAAGGCGGCAACAAGCCGAAGACAGATTGGCGCATCGGCACAGAGCACGAGAAGTTCGGCTTTCTCTGGGACGGCCTGAAGCCTCTGCCCTACGAGGGCAAGGCCTCCGTAAAGGCGATGCTGGAGGGCCTGCGCGACCGGTTTGGCTGGGAGCCGATCATCGAGGGTGGCCACCTGATCGGCCTCAAGAAAAATGGCGCCAGCGTCAGCCTCGAGCCGGGCGGGCAGTTCGAACTGTCCGGCGCGCCACTGGAATCGATCCACGAGACCTGTATCGAGGTCGGCCAGCACCTGACCGAAGTGCGCGAACTGGCCGAGCCGCTGGGCATCGGCTTCCTCGGCCTTGGCGCCAGCCCGATCTGGACACTCGCCGAGACGCCGGTGATGCCCAAGGGCCGCTACAAGATCATGACCGCGTACATGGACAAGGTCGGGCGCCTTGGCCGGCAGATGATGTTCCGCACCTGCACCGTGCAGGCGAACCTCGATTTCTCGTCCGAGGCGGACATGGTGCAGAAGCTGCGGGTGTCGCTGGCGCTGCAGCCGCTGGGCACGGCGCTGTTTGCCAACTCACCCTTCATCGACGGACGGCCGAACGGCTTCCTCTCGTACCGTTCGCAGATCTGGACTGACACCGACCCTGATCGCTCGGGCATGCTGCCTTTCGCCTTCGAGCAGGGCTTCGGTTTCGAGCAGTACGTCAACTACGCGCTGGACGTGCCGATGTATTTCGTGCGCCGGGGCGGGCAGTATCTCGACGCGAGCGGCCTCAGCTTCCGCGATTTCATGGACGGCAAGCTGGCGATCCTGCCGGGTGAGCGCCCCGCGATGGACGATTTTGTCGATCACCTCTCGACCATCTTCCCGGAAGTGCGCCTGAAGCGCTTCCTCGAGATGCGCGGCTCGGACGCCGGCCCCTGGGACCGGCTCTGCGCCTTCTCCGCCTTCTGGACCGGCATCCTGTATTCGCAGTCTTCGCTCGATGCGGCCTGGGACCTGGTGAAGGACTGGACGGCGCCGGAGCGCGAGGTGATGCGCCAGGGCGTGCGCACGCTCGGCCTGCGCACGCCGATCCCGGGCGGGCGGTCAATGCAGGATCTCGCGAAAGAAGTGCTGGCGATCTCCCGCGCCGGACTGCGCGACCGGGGCAAGGTGTCGGCGGCCGGCGATGACGAGTCGGGCTTCCTCTCGGGCCTCGACGAAATTGCCACCTCGGGCCTCACACCGGCGGAACGCCTCCTCCAGCGCTATCACGGCCCCTGGAAAAAAGACCTGACGAAGGTGTTTGCGGAAGAGGCATATTGAGCCCGTTTTCCAGTCCATAAACCGTCCACAACTCGCCTTGTGGACGTGTGGACTGTTTTCGCGCGTGAAGCGCATTTTCCGGAACGGCAGAAACCGCCTTGAGCCCTCCGCCGGGGCATGGTCAAACCTTTGACACAATCCGGACGCCACCGGCGGGCCGTGTCACTTAGCGCGCTGGGGAGCCGTTCATGCTGGTTATCGTTCTGGGCATCTTCATCACGCTGGCGACCTGCATCCCGGTGTTCAGCCAGATGCGGAAGCATCCCAAGGGCCTGCACATCCTGTTCTTCGCCGAGATGTGGGAGCGTTTCTCCTTTTACGGCATGCGCGGCCTGCTGATCTTCTACCTGACCCAGCACTTCCTGTTTGATGACCGCACGGCGCAGGGCCAGTACGGCTCCTATACGGCGCTTGTGTACCTGCTGCCTCTGCTCGGCGGCTTCCTGGCAGACAAGTACCTCGGCAACCGCAAGGCTATCGCCTTCGGCGCGCTGCTGCTCGTCGCGGGCCACCTGACGATGGGCCTCCACGGCCCGCAGGCGACGCAGACGATGGTGGTGAATGGCGCCGAGTATAACCTGGCTGTCGAAGGCCGCGGCGGGTCGCGTCAGGTCTTCATCGAGACCGGTACGCAGCGCTGCCTGTTTGGCGGTGAAGAAGGCCATGATGGCTGCCGCGCAAATGTGAACGATGAAGGCGGCATCACCTTTACCGGCCTCGAAGACGGCAGCCCGATGCCCGCAGTCATCCCGAACGTCATGGAGACGCTCTCGGAACCCGTGCGCGATCCTCTGTATACGAACATCCTGTTCCTCGCTCTGGCGCTGATCGTCATGGGCGTCGGCTATCTGAAAGCCAACATTTCCTCAATTGTCGGCCAGCTCTACGAAGACAATGATCCACGCCGTGACGCCGGTTTCACGCTCTATTATTACGGCATCAACCTCGGCGCCTTCTGGGCGGCCATCTTGTGCGGATATCTTGGCCAGACGGTTGGCTGGTGGGCAGGCTTCGGCCTTGCGGCTGTGGGCATGGCCCTTGGCTGGCTCGTGTTCACGCGCCAGCGGCTGGCCTTCTGGAGCGCCGGCGAGCGCCAGCTGCCGGACCATGTCGGCGCGCCGCCGAACCCCGAATTGCTGGCAAAGAAATTCGGTCCGGTTTCGTTCGAGTGGCTGCTTTACCTGCTCGCCATTCCGGGCGTCGCTGCGGTCTGGTTCCTGCTTCAGACACCGCAATTCACCTTCCTGACGCTGATGAGCGGCCTGACGCTGTTCGGTGGCTACCTGATTTATTACATGGTGACGAAGTGCAACCTGCGCGAAATCCAGGAACTGATCCTCGCGCTTTTCCTGATCTTCATGTCGGTTGTGTTCTGGTCACTGTTCGAGCAGGGCGGTTCGTCGCTCAACCAGTTTGCCGAGCGCAGCACGCAATTGCCGAATGATGGCTTCATGACGGTGGAAGCTGCGCAGACGCAGAGCTTCAACTCAGGTTTCATCCTGCTGTTCGCGCCGGTCTTCGCCGCGCTCTGGGCCTGGCTCGGCGCACGCAAGGCGGACCCCAACACGGCGCTGAAGTTTGCGCTGGCGCTTGTTCAGGTCGGGCTCGGCTTCTGGGTTCTGGTCTGGGGTGTTCAGTTCGCGGATGAAAGCTACCGCGTACCGTTGGTCTTCCTTGTCCTGGCCTACCTGCTGCACACGACCGGCGAGCTGTGCCTGTCTCCGGTTGGTCTCTCGATGATCACCAAGCTGTCACCCGCAGCGGTTGTCAGCTTCATGATGGCGGGCTGGTTTCTGTCGTCTGCCTTCGCACAATATGTGGCGGGCCTCATCGCGCAGTTCACTGCGAGCGATACGGTAGCCGGGCAGGTGCTCGACCCCGGCAAGGCGCTCGCGACCTATTCGGACGTGTTCTGGAGCCTCGGCGTGGTGGCGATCATCCTCGGCATCCTGCTCGGCGCGGGCAGCTTCCTGCTGAAGTATCTCGGCCACGGAAAAGCCGGTCGCCTCGCCAGCAAAACTGCGCTGGAAGCCGAAGCGGCACGGGGCGCCGCGGAGTAGCCCTTGACGCAGGAACCGGGAAAACCTGCGGGCGATTTCGATTATGACCAGCCGGGCCTTCGCTACGCCGCGATGCGGCAGGCGGATCCGCGGATTGCGGAGCAGATCCGGGTTGCCCTCGGTGAGGCGAGGACCGTGCTGAATGTCGGGGCGGGCTCAGGCAACTACGAGCCGGCAGACCGGACGGTTGTGGCGCTGGAGCCCTCGGCGGCGCAGCGGGCCGAGCGCCCGGCGGGCGCAGCGCCCTGCGTGATCGGCACCGCCGAGGCCCTTCCGTTCGACGACAAATCGTTTGACGCGGTGATGGCCTCGCTGACAATTCATCAGTGGCCGGATCTTGAGCGGGGGATTGCCGAACTGAAACGCGTGGCCCGCCGGCGCATCGTCATCCTGACGTTTGATCCCGCCCGGATCGCGTCTTTCTGGTTTTATGGATACCTGCCGCCGCAGGCCAATGCCGAGCGCAAGCGGATGCCGGCGTTTTCCCGCCTCGCTGCGCTGCTGGGGCCAGACACCTCGTTCGAGACCGTGCCCGTGCCGTTCGACTGCAGGGACGGGTTCAACGAGGCCTTCTACGGCCGGCCGGAACGCTTCCTCGATCCGGCCGTGCGGGCGGCGCAGTCGCTCTGGTCGTTCCTCGGGCCGGACATGGAAGCCGACATTGTCCGCAGGCTGAACGCTGATCTGGACTCCGGGGCGTGGGACGCCGCCCACGGACACCTGCGCGCCCAGCCAACGTTCGGCGGGTCGCTGCGCCTGGTCGTGACGCGGCTTTGAAATCCGCCGACACTTCGCGCGCAGCGGCGGGAAACATTTGTCTGCACGATGACGGTTTTCGCCCCGTTGCCCGTTTACCTTCGGGAGTATATGTTCCAAGTGAAGGTTGCAGGGCGGAAGCATGTCATCAGGTTTGCCAGGCAAGGTTCTCGCGGCCTTGATTGCGGTACTCGTGCTCTGGAGCGGGACGGCCCGGGCTGACGAGGATGATGTGCCGTTCGACGTGGACGTACAGGTCCTTGAGTCTCCGAAAGCAATATATCCCTTGATAGCGGCAGTTTTTCGGGTGCCCGGCTATTGCGAGGTCCGGTTCGCAGTGAATGCGTTCGGGTTGCCCGTCGAAATCCAACCTTCGTGTTCGCACGCCGCTTTCTGTCAGTCGGCTCGCGAAGCTGTCGGCCGGGCGCGCTTCAGCCCGGCGCGCCGAAATGGCGTTGCCGTCCGGCGCGGCAACATCGTTTACCCTATGGAATACAACGTTCCGGGAGTTGCGATGCCAGCCTCACTTGAGCTCACTACTTGCAGCACGCAAGATATTTCTTGAGCTTCTAGCCCGCGCCGCCGACCGTCAGTGAGCCGACTTTCAGCGTGGGCTGGCCGACGCCGACCGGGACCGACTGTCCGGCCTTGCCGCAGACGCCGACGCCGTCATCCATGGCGAAATCGTTGCCGATCATCGTCACGTCGGAAAGGGCCGTAGGGCCGTGGCCGATCAGGGTGGCGTTTTTCACCGGGGCAATGATCTTGCCGTTCTCGACCAGGTAGGCCTCGGTGCACTGGAACACGAAATTGCCGGAGGTGATGTCGACCTGTCCGCCGCCGAAATCGACGGCCCAGAGTCCGCGCTTGATCGAGGCGACAATTTCTTTCGGGTCATCGTTGCCGCCCAGCATCACGGTATTGGTCATGCGCGGCATGGTCTGGGATTCGTAGCTTTCGCGGCGGCCATTGCCGGTGGGCTGCATGCCCATCAGGCGGGCGTTCATGCGGTCCTGCATGTAGCCCTTGAGGATGCCGTCCTCGATCAGCACGGTGCGCTGTGTCGGCGTGCCTTCATCGTCGAAGGAGAGCGATCCGCGCCGCGCATCGATCGAGCCATCATCGATGATGGTGACGCCCTTGGCGGCGACCTGTTCGCCGATGCGCCCCGCATAGACGCTGGTGCCTTTGCGGTTGAAGTCGCCTTCAAGGCCGTGGCCGACCGCTTCGTGCAGCAGCACTGCCGGCCAGCCAGGACCAAGCACGACTTCCATCTCGCCCGCCGGAGCAGGGATGGACTGCAGGTTCACCTCGGCTTTCTGGATCGCCCGGCGCACCATGGCCTGCCAGCGCGAGGGTTCGATCCACTCGTCATACGCCGCGCGGCCCCCCGCGCCGGCGCCGGCCGATTCGCGGCGGCCGTTTTCCTCGAGCGTGACGGAGACATTGAGGCGGACCAGCGGGCGAACATCGTGAAACTGCGCGCCGTCTGGCCGGAGGATGTCGACTTCGGTGTGGCTGCCCGACAGCGATACGGAGACCTGCACCACGCGCGGATCGGCCGCGCGGGCGAAAGCGTCGATCTCGGCGAGCAGGCTCGTCTTGTCGGTGAAGGCCGGGTTCAGCGTCGGATCAATCGGCGGGTAGAGGCGGCGGTTGGTGGGCTGCGGGCCTGCGGCCAGCTTGCCCGAATAGCCACGCTTGGCCTGGGCTGCGGTGCCGGCTGCGCGACCGATAGCCTCGAGCGTAAGTTGCGACGCGTAACCTGCGCCTTGCGATTCGCCAGCAACGACCCGGAGGCCAAAGCCCTGGTCGGTGTCGTAGGCAGCGGATTTCAGCCGCCCATCGTCAAACACAAAGCTCTCGGAGCGGGAACGCTCGATGTAGAGGTCGGCGTCGTCAGCGCCCCTGGCCGCATCGGCAAGCAGGGGCAGGGCATCAGTCACATCGAATGGCAAGGGTGTTTCGGTCATACCCGCAACATGTGTCCGTCCGGCCCGCACTGCAAGCCGGAAGGTTCATGGCCTTCATGCGGCGTGCCGGCGGACGCGCGGCGCAAGGTGGGGCGCGCGGCGCGGGCGGGACACGCGAACGCCGCCGACAAGGCTGCCAAGAAGGAAGACACCGGCAAAAACCAGGGTCAGGAATCTGAATCCTTCCGCGATCTGGGCCGCCATTCCGAAATATCCGGCAGCCGCCACCAGACTTGCGAACGCCGCCACGAGCAAAACCAGTTTCATCCTCGTCACTCCCATTGAAATCACGAGAATAAAACGCGGCGGCTCCTGGAAAGTTGCAGGGGCGGACGAAAAATTAACAACGCGGTTAATTCGTGGTCAGCGTGAAGCGCGCGAGCTGCCGGTCCGTCGCCTCGAACTCGGGGTTCAGTTCCTTGGATTTCACGAAGTCATAGTACGCGCCTTGTACATCGCCGGTGTTTTCCTTGGCGATGGCGCGGTTGTAATAGGCAGCGTAGAGGTCCTCGGAGTTCAACTCGATGGCCTTTTCGAGAGACACGAGGGCGGAATTGAAGTCTTTCTTGAAAATGTAGGCCGCGCCCTCATTCAGCCAGGTCGCGCCGGTATCGGGCTTCATTTTCTTGGCGGTGGCGTAGTCGGCGAGGGCCGCGTCATAATTGCCCTGGCGCATGCGCAGGACGCCGCGATTCGTGAAGGTCGCGGCCTTGTTCGAGACGTTCATCGCCTCCAGCTGGATCGCGCGGGTGCAAAGTTCTTCCGCGTCGCCCGGCCGGCTGAGGTTGAATTTGACTGCTTCGTAGCAATCACGTGCAATGCCGCCTCCGATAACGGTCACCTGCGCACCGGCCAACGGGGCGAGGGACAAGGCTGCGGCAGCCAGAATAAGGGCGCGGTACATGGGTCGTCTCCCTGATTGTTTGTTGGCTTGGAGATAGCATGATTTCTCCTGTGCGGCGATGCGCTGCGACAATTTTGAGCGTGGAAAGGACTGGGGGAAAGGACGAGGCTGGTATAGGAAGTGCCCGAATCCGAACGGAACCGAGGTTTTATATCGTGCGACACCTGACTGCCGCCCTGTCCGCCTGCCTTTTCGCCGCTCCGGCCTGGGCAGCCCTGCCAGAAGATGGCGCCATCAATTTCCAGCCGGCCGCTACCCGCATTGCGGAGCGCGTTCATGAGTTCCACAATGTCCTCCTCTGGATCATCACGCTGATCACCGCCCTGGTGACCGTGCTGCTGATCTGGGTGATGATCCGCTACAGCAAGGGCGCCAACAAGACGCCGCGCAAGTTCAGCCACAACACCACGGTTGAAGTGGTCTGGACGGTTGTTCCGGCGTTGATCCTTGTCGGCATCGCCAGCCTCTCGTTCCCGAACCTCTACTATCAGAACGTCACGCCGAACCTCGGCGAGATTGCCGCGACGTCGAAATCGCTGCTCGCCAATGGCAAGACGGCCGAGCATCTGGCCTATACCAAGAACCACTTCCCGGACGCCGCCGAGAAAGGCTTCGTCAACGTCAAGATCCAGGGCAACCAGTGGAACTGGACGTATACTTACATGGACATCCAGGACGACACCGGCAGCGCCATCGAGTTCGTCTCGAACGGTCTGCACAAAGGCCGTGTGAGTGATCCCGTGGACGTTGGCCCGCGCAACCTTGCGACCGACTATCCGATGGTCATCCCGGCCGGACGCTACATCCGCTACTACACGGCTGCGGCTGACGTGATCCACGCCTTCGCCGTGCCGGCTTTCGCGGTCAAGACCGATGCCATCCCGGGCCGCCTCAACGAAGGCTGGTTCCTCGTCGATGAGCCGGGCGTCTATTACGGGCAATGTTCCGAGATCTGCGGCATCGACCACGCCTTCATGCCGATCGAAGTGCGCGTCGTCACGCAGGCACAATTTGATCGCTGGGCCGCGCTGATGAAGACCGGTGACTTCGACGCAGCCGCCGCTTCGGTGCGCGAAGTTGCTGCGCTAGAAACCGACACCCAGTTTGCTTCCTCCAACTGATTTCACGAAGAAGAGTAATTCCGATGCCCATGGATGAAATCGCCCTCGATCACAGCCACGACTCCCATGATCACAAGCCCGGCTTCGTGACCCGCTGGTTCTTCTCCACGAACCACAAGGACATCGGTACACTTTACCTGGTCTTCGCGATCATCGCAGGCATTGTCGGCTACTCGCTGTCCGGCCTGATCCGCTGGGAACTGGCAGCGCCGGGAATTGGCCCGATGCTCTGGATCCAGACCAATTTCTTCGGTCTCGAGGGCGATGCTGCGATTACGGCAGCGAAGCACTTCTATAACGTCGTGATCAGCTATCACGGCCTCGTGATGATCTTCTTCATGGTGATGCCGGCGCTGATCGGCGGGTTCGGCAACTGGTTCGTGCCGTTGATGATCGGCGCGCCGGACATGGCGTTCCCGCGCATGAACAACATCTCCTTCTGGCTCACGGTGATGGCGTTCATTCTCGCGTGCATTTCGATGGTCGTTCCCGGCGGTCCCGGCGGCAACGGCTTCGGCGGCGGCTGGACCCTTTATCCGCCGCTGTCATCCACGGTCGGCCACCCCGGCCCCTCGATGGACCTTCTGATCCTGTCGCTGCACACGGCCGGTATCGCGTCGATCCTTGGCGCCATCAACTTCATCGTCACCATCCTCAACATGCGCGCGCCTGGCATGACCATGCACAAGATGCCGCTGTTCGCCTGGTCGATCCTTGTCACGGCCGTCCTGCTTCTGCTGGCGCTCCCGGTGCTCGCCGGCGCGCTGACCATGCTGCTCACGGACCGCAATTTCGGCTCGCAGTTCTTCGTCCCGAATGGCGGCGGCGACCCGGTGATGTTCCAGCACCTGTTCTGGTTCTTCGGCCACCCCGAAGTCTACATCATGATCCTGCCGGCCTTCGGCATCGTCAGCCACATCGTCTCGACCTTCTCCAAGAAGCCGATCTTCGGTTATCTCGGCATGGCCTATGCCATGGTCTCGATCGGCGTCATCGGCTTCGTCGTGTGGGCG
>Ga0163144_10015790_pt1 | contig 15531 bp, 10 predicted proteins | sample OliLak19BULKMAT1_FD_123175 | JGI IMG/M metagenome (GOLD analysis project Ga0163144, IMG submission 123175) | Freshwater microbial mat bacterial communities from Lake Vanda, McMurdo Dry Valleys, Antarctica - Oligotrophic Lake LV.19.BULKMAT1 | ecosystem: Environmental > Aquatic > Freshwater >...
AACCCCGGCGCGCGACCAGAAGGCGAGCTTGGGCTGAACAATCGCTTGAACGCGCGGGGCGTCGGGATGAAGCTGGAGCTCAAGCGTAGTGCCGGGGGCACTTTGGGCGGTCTTGACGCTGGCAAGGGCGATGGTGCTGCCGCCGAGCATCGGGCTGGCGGTCGCGCTGCTGATGGCACCGATGGGATCGGTGCCGCCGGGGATGTAGAGCGCTGCGGCGGCGTGCGGCTCGGGGACGGTTGCGGGTTCATGCTCGCCGCCGGCGTGGGTTGGGCGCTCACCGATTCGCAGTGCAACGACGACCTGCTTGGGTTTGCCCAGCGCGTGCATTCGCGCGACGATCTCTTGGCCCAGATAACAACCCTTGGTGAAGCTGACGCGGTCGGCGAGCACGCCGGACTCGGCGGGCAGGGCGCTGGTGCCAAAGTCGAGCAGGAACAGCGGCGTGCCGGCCTCGATGCGGGCGATGTTGTAGGCGTGCCAGCCGATGGGGCGTAAGGCAGCGCGGGTGTGCAGACTGGTCGGGTTCGCATGCCGTTGCTGTATGTCGGGCGTGTGGGCGGCCTGAAGCAGGTGCTCGAAGACGGCCCGTGCCGCGGCGGCGGGGATGGTCAGCTCAAGGCCGATTTCGCCGGCGGTGTCGGCGCGGTCGATGATGATCTCGGTGCCTGCGCACAGGGCGCGGGTGATCTGGCCCGGGGCGAGCTCGGCGACCGGCACGAGCGCAGAGCCCGGGGCTGCGGGGAGAGCGTCGTTGGCGGGGGTTGTGGGTGCGGTGAGGGGTTCGGTAAGTGTCGCGAGCACGGCGGCGGCGCCGGGCCCGTGCAAACCAAGGCGGTGCCAGCGCTGCGTGACGTCGGTAAGGTTGACGTCGTCAGCGATGATGTACGCCCCGAGGCTCTTGGCCGCGTCTGGCGCGACCAGCGCGTCAACGTCAAGCAAGATGCGGTCGCCCAGGTTGAGCAGGCGGAGGTCGGCGTCGATGCGGCCCTTTCGGCTGAGCCAGAAGGCGCGGCGTGCGGTCATCACGGGCCAATTCTTGAGCTCCTGCGTGACCATGCGGTTGAGGAACGCCGCGGCGTCGGCGCCGGTGACTTCGAGCGTGCCGCGGGCGGGCTGATCGAGCAGTGCGGCGGTCTTGCGGATGGCGGCGTACTCGAGCTCGACGGCGTCGAAGGCCCCGGCGACAGCGATCGAGGGCCCGCCCTCACGGACCGGGCCGTAGCGCTCCCACTGGGCGTCGGCGGCGTCAAGATTGGCGAGCAGTGGTGTGGGGTGCATGTGTGCGGTGCTGGGCTTTGCGTGTGAAGTGTACTGGGCGTGGCCGATGGGCGTGGCCGATGGGCGTGCGATGGCCCGTGGCGAGTGTCGGGCCCTACGCTGGGCCCATGAACATCGAGCTGCTCAAGCGTCTGTGCGAAACGCCAGGTATTCCTGGGCGTGAGGAGCGCGTGCGGGCGCTGATTGAGCGCGAGATCAAGGGTTTGTTTGACGATGTGCGGACCGACGCGATGGGCTCATTGATCTGCGTGCGTGGCCCGCGTGCGGGCAAGGCCGGCAAGGGAGCGAAGGGGGCCAAGGCGAAGCAAAACGCGGGTAAGGCGACGCGTGTGGCGATGCTGTGCCACATGGACCAGATCGGGTTCTACGTGCGGCACATCGACGACAAGGGCTTTATTCGTGTGGCGGCGGCGGGCGGCTTTGACACGCGGAACCTGTTCAGCCGTCGCGTGAAGGTGGTGACGCAGGACGGCGACCTTGACGCGGTGATGAACCCCGGCGGGCGTCCGGTGCACATTGCGACCGACGAGGACCGCAAGAAGATCCCGCTGGTCAAGGAGCTGATCGTTGACACGGGGCTGCCCGCTGATGAAGTGAAGAAGCGCGTGCGGATCGGGGACTATGTGGTGTACAACGATCCGTTCATGGTGCTGGGGCACAGCGCCAAGGCGCCGGGCAAAGCCGTAAGTCAGGCGCTGGACAACCGCGTGGCGTGCTGGCTGGGGATCGAGGCCGTCCGCGAGCTTGACCGCTCTGGGTCGGGGCACGCGTGCGAGGTGGTGGTGGTCTTTACCACGCAGGAAGAAGTCGGGCTGCGCGGGGCAAGAACTGCGGCGTTCGCGGTCGGGTGCGACATCGGCATCGGGATCGATGTGACGCTCTCTTGCGACACCCCCGGCGTGCCCAGCGACGAGGCGATCACCGACCACGGCAAGGGCTTCGGGCTGCATGTGATGGACTCATCGTTCATCAGCGACCACCGCCTGCTTGATGAGGTTGAGGACATAGCCAAGGCGAAGCAGATCCCGTACCAGCGGACGATCTTGCTGGCGGGCGGGCAGGACGGGGCGGCGGCGCAGCAGGCTGGCGCGGGCGCTCGGGCGGTGGGCATTGTGGTGGGCACGCGGTACATCCACACGACCAGCGAGATGATCGACCTGAAGGATCTGCTCGCGGCGCGTGACGTGCTGGCGGCGTGGCTGCCGACGATCCGGTGATGGTGGAGGTTGATGTGCTGGGCTGGCGGGTGGAGGCGCTGGTGGTGGCGCGGGTGGGGGCGCTGGTGGGGGCGCTGGTGGGGTAATGGGTTGGCGAAGACAGCGGGGCTGAGGTAGAAACCTATTTACGGTTCGCGCGGCGTAAGACCTTTCGCAAAAGCTTCACACTGAAGCGCATGGCGGCTACGCTGTCTCATGCCCCCCCAGACTTCCCGCCAGTCCGAGGTGCCCGATCAAGGCACCCCTGTCGCCCGCGCCCCCAGGCCTTCTTCGCCGGTGCGGGTGGAGGTCTCGGAGCAACCGTCGGCTCGGCAGCACTCAGGACCTCATGCGTCGGCGGGATCGCATGCGCCGCAGGCTGGGCGTGTGGCGGTGCCTGACGATGAGTCTGAGCTTGCGCCGCTTGAGCGCGAGGTACGGGGCGCGGCGAGCGAGCGGGCGACGAGTCAGCCGCCGGAGGACGAGCAGCCGGGTGAGCGCATCGTCGACGCGAGCGGGATGCTGGCGAGTGTGGCGGATACCAGTGCGACCAGCTCAAGCGAGTTCTACAGCCCGGTGCCCCCCGGCTACCGCAAGGGCTTCCATAAGTATGTGGTGGTGTTTGGTACTGTGATGTCGGGCCTGGGCAAGGGGATCTTTGCCGCGAGCCTGGCCAAGCTGCTGCGCGACAAGGGCCTGTGCGTGTGCCCGATGAAGATGGAGGGGTACCTGAACATCGACGCGGGGACGCTGAACCCGTACCGGCACGGCGAGGTCTTCGTGCTCGAAGACGGGACCGAGTGCGACATGGACCTGGGCACGTACGAGCGGATGCTCGAGAGCAACCTGACGCGCCGGAACTTCACGACCAGCGGGCAGATCTTCAGCGACATTTTGCGGCGCGAGCGCGACGGGAAGTACCTCGGGCGTGATGTGCAGATGATCCCGCACGTGACAGGCGAGGTGAAGCGCAAGATCCGCGAGCTGGCGATGTTCGGTGACGGGCAGCGTCCGGCCGACACGGTCTTTGTCGAGGTTGGCGGGACGGTGGGCGACTACGAGAACGGGTTCTACATCGAGGCGCTGCGCGAGTTGGCCTTTGAAGAGGGCCCGGGCAACTGCTGCTTTGTGGCCCTGACGTATGTGATCAAGCCCAGCGCGCTGGGCGAGCAGAAGAGCAAGCCCGCGCAGCTTGGCCTGCGCCGGCTGATGGAGGCGGGCATCCAGCCTCACATCGTGGCGTGCCGGGCCGAGGAGCCGGTTGAGCCGAAGGTGATCGAGAAGATCGCGATGTTCAGCAACGTGCCGTTGAAGCGGACGTTCAGCATGCACGACCGCCCGAGCATCTACACGATCCCTGATGAGATGCGTGCGGAGGGGCTGGACCGCGAGATCCTGTCGATCCTCTCGCTGCACGACCGTGTTGATGCGCCGGCGGAGGACCGCGCGCGTGAGATTTGGTCGACGTTTGTGCGGACTCTGACGAAGCCGAAGACGCGCGAGATCAACCTGGGCATCACGGGCAAGTACGCGCACCTGCGTGACGCGTACGCGAGCATTGACAAGGCCGTGGAGCACTGCGCGGCGAAGCTGGACGCGTCAGTGAAGGTGCACTGGATCGAGACGACGAACCTTGCGGAGGCGGATGTATCCCCGCGGCTAGGCGCGATGGACGCGGTGATCGTGCCGGGCGGGTTTGGGCGGCGCGGGGTTGAGGGCAAGGTGCTGTGCGTGCGTTACTGCCGTGAGAACAAGGTCCCGTACCTGGGGATCTGCCTGGGCTTCCAGGTCGCGGTGATCGAGTTTGCGCGGAGCGTGCTGGGGCTGAGCGACGCGAACAGCACCGAGTTTGACCCCGGCGTGGCCCACCCGCTCATCAGCGAGCTGCCCGAGCAGAAGCGGATCGAGGGCTTTGGCGGCTCGATGCGCCTGGGCGGGCAGGACGTGGCGATCGCCGAAGGAACGCTGGCCTGGCAGCTTTACGGCAAGCGCAGCAGCGTGCGCGAGCGGTTTCGCCACCGCTACGAGGTCGAGCCCGACTACATCCAGCAGCTCTCGGCGGCGGGGCTGATTTTTAGCGGTCGGCATCCCAAGCAGCCCATCATGCAGGTGCTTGAGCTGCCGGCGGAGCACCCTGATGCGCGGGTGGCGCACCCGTACTTCATGGGGGCGCAGTTCCACCCCGAGCTGACCAGCCGCCCGCTGCGTCCGCAGCCGATGTTCATGGGCCTTGTGGCGGCGGCGCTGTTCCGCAAGTACGCCACCAGCGACGACGCGCGTGACGCACTGCTGGGCGATCCAGTGCTGTCGCGCTGGGTGCGGCGACCGGCGGGGCGTACGACGCCCGCGCGGACTTGATGGATCGAGAGCTCGCTGAGCGTGGGCCGCGATGGGCGCGGTGCCTGATAACTGGGCGCGGGGGCGTGCGTGCGTGGCGATTACGGGCCGAGAACGCGCGCCGCGCGTGCTAGTTGAGCATTCTCCCTGCATCCGCCCCGCGTGGACTGCGCACGCGTCAAGACCGGCCCTGAGAGCGTCGATCACTCATCCCATACCCCGTGCGCGTCCGCAGGAGGCGGATCAACGTGCACCGGAGGTCAGGGGACGAGGTATGAGCCTGGAAAAGGACGTGCTGACGACTGGTGAGGTCGCCAAGATTTGCAACGTAGCGCCGCGCACGGTGAGCAAGTGGTTCGACAGCGGGTCGCTCAAGGGGTACCGCATCCCCGGGAGCAAGGACCGCCGGATCCCGGTGGCCCAGCTGCTGAAGTTCATGAAGGCCCACGGGATCCCGTTCGACGGGGTTGTCTCGGGGCGGACGCGCGTGCTCATTGTGGACGACGAGCAGGACGTGCTGGACGTGCTCTCAAAGGTGCTCTCTGAGCAGGCCAACTACGAGGTGCGGACGGCGACGAGCCCGTTCGCGGCGGGCGTGGAATGCGACCGCTTCAAGCCGCACGTGGTGCTGCTGGACGTGCATCTTCAGGAGATCGATCAACGCGACATCGCCCGGTTTTTGCGCGGGAGCGACGACTTCCACCTGACCCGCGCCATCGCGATGAGCGGAAAGCTGACCGAGCAGCAGCTCGCGGGGTTGAAGCCGCAGGGCTTTGATGGGTGGCTGCGCAAGCCCTTTCAGGTTCGTCAGGTGATCGAGGCGATCGAGGCCGTGGCCAGCCCGGTGAGCTGAGGCGTTCGAGCCGGGCTTGGAATCAAGAGCATTCGAGCGCAGGGGCGGGTTTGACCCGCCCTTGTTCATTGATGGTGGCTGAGCATGAGCTCTGCCGCGGCGTCACGCAGCACCCAGGCGCTGCGGACGTCGGCACGACCGTGGCTGACCTGGCAGTTGTGCAGCAGGCTCTGGGCGTACATGTCGGCGGCGGCGGCGGTGCTGGCCGAGACGCCGGCGGTGACAGGCTGCTGGGCCAAGTCGACAAGCACGTGAACACCCCATGGGTAGTTGGTCGCGTTGTCGGGCTGCAGGTGCTCGATGAGCCAGAGCGAGCAGGCGGTCGCGCGATCGCGCCAGTCGGGGCGGTTGTGCAGGCGAGCCAGGCGCCACAGCGCGTGCACCGCGCAAAGCAGGCGCTCGGTGTAGACCTCAATGGCGGACTGGTAGCGCCCGGACTGGGCAAAGAGCGGGCGCGGGCCCGACCCGGCGCGCTGGTCTGGCTCAGTACTGGTGATGTTGTTGGGGCCGGGGCTGGGGCCGGGGCCGGTGTTGGTGCTGATGTTGCTCGGGTCGCCCCCGATCAGCAGCGCGTCAACATCAATCGGCTCGCCAGCGGCGGCGGCCCATAGCCGCTCGTCAAAGCCGAGCTGTTCGAGGCTCGGTGCGCGGCGCGCGGTCCGCGGCACGACCGCGCGTTCGCCTTCGCTGGGGATTTGGAGTTGGAGTTGGGTTTGGAGTAGGGGGTGGGGGTGGGGGGCAGCGTTCTGACTCAGGCCCGCGTTGACGCCCGCGAGCGCGGCGAAGAACGGCCAGTCGATGCTGAGCGTGCTGCCTCGCTCGTCGCGAAGGCTTCCTGGCGCGGGGATAACCGGAGCGGTGCCGAGGGTTTGCTCAGAGGCGGCGTGCAGCGCGCGGGCCCAGGCTTGGCGGTCCATGTGCATCGGGGCGACTCTCAGTGCGGTCTTGGGCTTACGCGCGGCGAACGAGGTTGGTGCGGTCATCAGGTGTGAGCAGCGGCTTGGCGTCGGTGAGCCATCGTCGTGCGTCTTGAACGTAGCCCGCAGTGGGCTTGAGCGCGACGCCCGAGAGCTGGGCCCGGGCCCGCCAATAGGCGTTGAAGCGCTTCATCAGCAGCTCACGGGTGAGCTTGGCGGCCATGCTGGCCAGCGCGATGGGTAGGTGGGCGGACTCGCCTTCGGTCTGGAAGACCGCCGAGAGCCGGCCGCGCCGGACGGGCGGATCGAGCACCTCGCAGAGGTAGCGCGAGCGCTGCGGTGTTTCTTCGAGCATCGTGACGCCGCCGGCCTTTGCGAGCCCGGCGTCACGCACGGTCGGCAGCATGTTGTACAGCTCGTCGCCGTAGGCTTGCCGCCCGCCTTGCCGATCGCAGACCACGCGCGGGCCATCTCCATCATTGGCGAACTGGGCCCAGAGATGTCGCAGGTGCTCGCCCAGGGCCAGGGCGGTAGTGGCGGCCTTGGTGGCGTGCTGGCGGAGCGTGTCGTTGAACTCGGCCTCGTCGATTACGCGGACGCGCAGCTCGAGGGCCTGCACGCCCGCGTCGGTGAGCGCGCCGGCGAGCATGTTGGCGTCGATCCCGCGCAGGTGCGAGCTTGGCGTTGAGGCCCAATCGGTGGCGCTGCCCGTGGTGGCGCTGCTAGTGGGGGGCGTGCCACCGGGTTCCACCGGTGCGTACCAGGCTTGCGGCAGCTCACCGACGCCCAGGGCGGTCAGCAGCGCGTCGTCATCAGCGATGTGCCCGGGCCTGACGCCGGGGAGCTGGGCGAGCATCGCGGCCACGCCGCGGCGCAGGTGGATCAGCGGGTCGGGCGTGTCGTTGGAGAGCTTGAGCTTCTTGCTGTCAGCGACGGGGATGCGGCGGCGCGGGTCGCTGGGCCTGTCGGTGACAGCCGGGGTGAGAAGCTGCCAGAAGTCTGGCGCGGGCTCGCCCGGGAGCCAGCGCTCGACGCGCAGGACGGCGCGGGCGACCACCAGCGGCCCGAGCATCGGTCCGTAGCCGGCCTCGTCAATGCCTGCGACCACCAGGGGCATGCCGCGAGAGCATACACGCCCAGCGGGCGGGCCCACTACCGTGGGACGTGCCCACTTGGCTCGAACACGTTGGCGAGTTTGTGGGTGCCGCGGTCCGCCCGGGGGGCTCATGGTCGTGGACCGCGCTGCTGGTGACCGAGTGGCTGATCCGCGTGCTGCTGATTGCGCGGATCCTGTCGCGGCGCTGCCCGGGCCCTGAGAGCCTGGGTTGGATCGTGCTCATTGCGCTGGTCCCGCTGATCGGGCTGACGACGTACGTGCTGCTGGGCGAGCGGCAGCTGGGGCTCTCGCGCGTTCGTCGGCACGATGAGTTTGAGCAGCAGCTTGTCCCCGGCGTAAAGGGTCAGGGGGCCGCACAAGCGAGCACGCACCCGACGCAAGAGTGGTGGGCCCGCGCGGGCCCGTGCCAGCAGCTTGCCAAAGCCGCGGAGGCGGTGACGGGCCTTGAACCCACCAGCGGCAACGAGCTTGAGCTGATCGACCACGCGCCAGCGTTGCTTGAGCGGCTGGCAATTGACATTGATGCGGCCGAGCACCACGTGCACATGATCTATTACATCGTGGGCCAGAGCGAGTCGTGCGTGAAGGTGTACGAGGCGCTCGAGCGTGCGTCGGCGCGCGGGGTGGTCTGCCGGTTCATGGCCGACCATGTTGGGTCTCTGGCGTTCTTCCGTTCGTCGTGGCCCGCGCGACTTCAGGCCGCGGGCGTGCGGGTGCAGCGGGGGCTGGCGGTGAACATCTTCCGGCGGCGTCTGCACCGCATTGACCTGCGCAACCACCGCAAGATCGCGGTAATCGACGGGGCAATTGGCTATTGCGGGAGCCAGAACCTGCTCGACGAGCGGGTCCGGACGCGGCGCGTCCCGCTGCGCAAACGCCCCCTGTTGGACGCCAACGTGCGGGCCCGTGGCCCCTGCGTCCGTGACCTGCAACTGAGCTTCTTGGCCGATTGGCTGACCGGGCACCCTGAGCACGACCGCGAGACCCAAGAGCTGACCGGTGATGGGGCGTACCTGCGGACGCCCGAGCGGGCGGGAAGCAGCGTGGTGCACGTAATCCCCTCGGGGCCGCTGTCACGCACCGACGCGATCCACCAGTCGATCAAGACGATGCTGAACGTGGCGCACAAGAGCGTGGTGATGACCACGCCGTACTTCGTGCCCGACGAGGCGCTCAAGGCCTCGATCATCAACGCGAGCCTGCGCGGGGTTGACGTGACGCTGATCCTGCCGGCGCACCTTGACAACTACACGGTTGCGGCGGCGGCGCGGGCGCACTTTGCGCAGCTGCTCGAGAGCGGGGTGCGGATCATGCAGCACGTCCCGCACAAGGCCGACCTCGACTCTGGCGGGCTGCTGCACTCCAAGTGCGCGGTGGTCGACGATGAAGCGGTGATGATCGGCTCGGCGAACCTGGACATGCGGAGCTTCTGGATCAACTTCGAGTGCACGCTTTTGATCTATGACGAGGCGATGGCCCGCGACCTCAAGCGCCTGCACGAGCGGTACTTGGGCGAGTCGGTCCGCATCAACCCCGCGGTGTGGGCCAAGCGGACCTGGTGGCAGAACCTGCGCGACAACGCCGCGCAGCTCTTGGCCCCGCTGCTGTAGCGCCGCGCGTTGGCGGGGGCGGCGCTGACGCGCGGTTTCCGCTACACTTTGGGCATGCCAAGTTCGACCGTTCCGGGCCGGGGTTCGGCCGCCAGCAACAGTGATTCGGCCCTTGCGAGCGCGGCGCCTGCCGGGTCAAGCGGGGGCCATGGGCCCTGGAGTCTGGGGCTGACTATCGATGTGCAGGACCTTGAGCGTTCGTGCGCGTTTTACGCTGCTGCGCTGGGGTTTGCGGTCGTAGAGACGGCGCGGGCCGGGATGTTTTTGGAGCGGCGCCGGCTCATCTCGCCGCGCGTGCCGGGGCTGCGGTTGTCGCTGCGGGCCGCGTTCGGCAAGCGCGTCACGGGCAGCCAGCCCGGAGCGCTGCTGTCAATTGACCTGCCGGTGACCGGCTGGGCCGAGGCGGTCGGGGCGATGACGGCGGCGCTGGGCGAGCAGGCCCGCTGGATCGCGAAGGCGCCCGGGCCCGACGACCGCGCAGCTCAAATGCTTGACCCCGACGGGTACGTGCTCGAGCTGATCCGCGTGGACTAAGGGGCCGTGAGGGCGCGCCGCGCGCCGAGGCCCGGCGCTCTATATTGCGGCATGGAACTCTCACGGCGTGTCGCGGGTCTGAAGCCATCGTCCACTGTCGCGGTGATGAACCGCGCGGCGGCGCTGAAGGCCCAGGGCGTGCCGGTGCTCTCCTTCGGCGCCGGTGAGCCTGACTTTTTCACCCCTGACAAGGCGAAGATCGCTGGCGTCAAGGCGATCTTGCACAACAACACCAAGTATCAGCCGACCGCCGGCGACACCGAGACGCGCGAGCTGATCGCCCGCATCATGACTGAGCGCAACGGCGTGCCGGGCGTGACCAAGGACCACGTGCTGGTGACCGCCGGGGTCAAGATGGCCCTGTACCTGACGATGCAGGCGCTGTTTGACGTGCCCGCGCCGGGGCAGGAGGCCCAGGAGCTTTTGCTGCCGACGCCGGCGTGGGTCAGCTTCGCGCCAATCGGCGAGCTGGCCGGTGCCAAGGTCGTGCAGATGCCAACCACCACGGCCAGCGGGTTCAAGATCACCCCCGCGCAGCTCGCGGCGGCGATCACCCCGCTGACCCGCGCGCTGCTGCTCAACAGCCCATCAAACCCGTGCAGCACGATGTACACGCCCGATGAGCTCGCGGCCCTGGCGGAGGTGATCGCTGCGGCGGCCAAGACCACCGCGCCGGGGCTGGTGGTCGTCGCCGACGAGCTGTATCAGCACATCGTCTTTGGTGACGTGCCGTTCCGCAGCATCGGCAGCTTTACCAGCATCGCCGAGCGGACCATCACCATCAACGGCTCGGGCAAGAGCTTCGCGATGACGGGCTGGCGGATCGGGTGGGTCTCGGGCAGCGGGGCCTTCGGCAAGCGGTTTATCGAGGGGCTGACCAAGCTGCAGGGCCAGACGATCACGGCGGTCCCGGGCTTCACGATGGCCGCGACCCGCGCCGCGCTGACTGAGTGCGACGAGGACCTTGACCGCATGAAGCACGCCTTCAAGCGCCGCGCGGTGGTGATGTACGACGCGCTGGCGGCGATCCCCGGCGTCAAGCTCGCTCGGCCGGTCGGCGCCTTCTATGTCTTTCCTGACGTCTCGGCGCACTTCGGCAAGAGCACGCCGGGGGGCGTCAAGATCGATTCGGCGGCGGCCTTTGCCGAGCAGCTCCTGGGCCTGCACCATGTCGCGGTGGTCCCGGGTGAAGACTTCCTGGGCGAGGGGTACAAGCACATCCGCCTGAGCTTCGCGTGCGACGAGGCGCTGATCCTTGAGGGTGCCAAGCGACTGGCGGCGTTCATCGCGAGCCTGAAGTAGTCTTTTCGCGGTGCCTACCTTCGGGCTTGAAGCCGCTGCACGTTCTTGAGCTTGTCGCCCTTGGCGCCATCTGGGGCGGCTCGTTCATGTTCACGCGTCTGTCGGTGGCGGAGTTCGGCATCCCGGCGCTGATTGCCACGCGCGTGGTGATCTCGGCCCTGGTGCTGCTGCCGTGGCTGGTTCGGCCCCGTCGGCGCGAGGCGCTGGTAGGGCGGTGGTGGGCCGTGACGCTGCTGGGGCTGATCAATACCGCGCTGCCCTTTGGGCTTTTGGCGTTCACGGTCCAGCACATTGGCGCTGGGTTCGCCAGCATCCTGAACGCCACGGCGGCGCTGTTTGGCGCGCTGCTGGCGTGGCTCTGGCTGCGCGAACGCCTGACGCCGCTGCGTGTTGTCGGGCTGATGATCGGCTTTGGCGGCGTGCTCTTGCTGAGCTGGCACAAGCTGGACTTCAACAAGCAGCTCGGGCCCTGGCCCGTGCTGACGGGTCTGTGTGGCGGGTTCCTCTATGGGCTGTCGCTGAACTTTACCAAGCGGTATCTGGCGGGCATCCCGCCGCTGACAGTCGCCGCGGGCAGCCAGGTGACGGCGGCGTTGATGCTGCTCCCGATGGGGATCTACTTCGCCCCCGCGGCGGTGCCGGGCTCGACGGCGCTGTGGGCGGTGCTGGTGCTGGGGGTAATCTGCACAGGCTTTGCCTACGTGCTGTTCTACCGGCTGTTTGCCAGCATCGGGCCGACGCGGACGATCACCGTGGCGTTCTTGATCCCGATGTTCGGGGTCTTGTGGGGCGTGCTGTTCTTAAGCGAGGCTTTCACGCCCACGATGGCTGCCGGCGCGGGGCTGGTGCTGGTAGGCCTGGGGCTGAGCACGGGGCTGCTGAGGTGGCCCGCGCGGGTGCCCGCGGCAATCGGCACGCAGAGCTAGGTTGGCCAGACGCACTGCCCGCGTTGGTGGTAGACTTTGCCCCCGGGGCGGCCGCGATCGGCTGGCACGCCTCCCAATCTGGAGTTTGCAACTATGGCTATGTGTCGTCTGGCGTGTGTCGCGGGTCTCGCCCTTGCACTGTGCGCCGGCGGGCTCACACCCGCGCTGGCCGCGCCGGAGGCGGGCCGCGGCGACGGCGTTCGCACCGACATCTCGCGCTGGGTTGCGCCGTACTTTACGGAGGCTGACGCGGTTCCCAGCTACGCCACCGAGAAGGCCCTGCGGGCCACCAGCCCCACGCCGCCGGGCCAGATCGTGCCCAAGTTTGAGAAGGTCGAGGGCGGCAAGCACCGCGCGATCATCGACATCACCCCCGGCACGAGCCTGTACGGCACCGGCGAGGTCGGTGGGCCGCTGCTGCGCAACGGGCGGACTATCACGACATGGAACACCGACGCCTTCGGCTACAAGCCCGAGACGCCCAGCCTGTATCAGAGCCACCCGTGGGTCCTGGCCGTCCGCCCCGACGGCACGGCCTTCGGCGTGCTGGCCGACACGACCTGGCGCTGCGAGATCAACCTTGAGAACGGCATCCAGTTCACCGCCGAGGGCAACCCCTTCCCGGTCTTTATCATCGAGCGGGCCTCGCCGCAAGAGGTGCTCAAGGGCCTGACCAAGCTGATTGATCCGATGCCGCTGCCGCCGCTGTGGGCGCTTGGCTACCACCAGTGCCGGTACTCGTACAACCCCGAGGCGCGGGTCCGCGAGATCGCGCAGGGCTTCCGCGACCGCGACATCCCGGCGGACGTGATCTGGTTTGACATCGATTACATGCTGGGCTTCCGGACGTTCTCGTTCAGCCCCTTTGAGTTCCCCGACGTGAAGAAGCTCAACGAGGACCTTGGCAAGATGGGCTGGCGGCGGATCTGGATGATCAACCCGGGCGTCAAGGCCGACGCGCTGGGCGCAAGCACCAACGACCCGACCACCGAGCAGGTCGACGCGGCGAGCCCCGAGATCAAGGCCCGCTACGAGGCCGAGCTGGCGCGGTTCCGCGCGATTCGTGAGAGTGGAGATAAGAATAATGTTTGGGTCCGCAACGCGCAAGGTGAGATCTACCAGGGCGCCGTCTGGCCCGGCATGTGCGTCTTCCCTGACTTCACACGCCCCGACGTCCGCACGTGGTGGGCGGGGCTCTACAAGGACTTCATGGGCTACGGGGTTGACGGCGTTTGGAACGACATGAACGAGCCGGCGATCTTCAACGTCGCCAGCAAGACCATGCCGGAGGACAACAAGCACGAGGGCGGCACCGAGCCCTTCGGCGAGGTCAAGCCCGGCGACCACGCCCGCTTTCACAACGTCTACGGCATGCTCATGGCCAAGGGCACGTACGACGGCATCAAGGCGACCAACCCCGACAGGCGCCCCTTCGTGCTGACGCGCGCGGGGTTTATCGGCAGCCAGCGCTACGCCGCGACCTGGACGGGCGACAACAGCTCCGACTGGAACGACCTTGAGCAGTCGATCCCGATGATCATCAACCTGGGCATCTCGGGCCAGCCCTTCAGCGGGCCCGACATCGGCGGGTTCATCGGCAACGGCCCGCGCGACCCCGCCGAGCGGGCGCTGCAGTTCTCGCGCTGGATGGGCGTGGGCGCGCTGTTCCCGTTCTCACGCGGGCACACCGCCAAGGGCAACATTGACAAGGAGCCGTGGAGCTTCGGCCCCGCCACCGAGCTGGTCTCCAAGCTGAGCCTGCAGCGCCGCTACCGCCTGATGCCCTATTACTACACGCTCTTTCGCGAGGCGAGTGTAACAAACATGCCGGTCATGCGTCCGGTATTCTTTGCCGACCCCAAGGACCCGGCCCTGCGCAGCGAGGACGACTGCTTCCTCATCGGCGACGCGATCCTGGTGGTCCCGCAGCTCCAGCCCGACTCGACGCGCCGGCCCATCGAGCCCAGGGGCATCTGGCGGCCCTTCACGCTGGTCAACGAGGGCGGCAGCCCCGCGATGAAGGACATGCCGGTGCTCAAGCTCAAGGGCGGCAGCATCGTGCCCGCCGGGCCGATCATGGAGTTTACGGCCGAGAAGCCCCTTGATCCGCTGACGCTGCTGGTCAGCCTTGATGCCTCAGGCGGTGCGCGCGGCGAGCTGTACGAGGACGCCGGCGACGGCTTCGGTTACACCAAGGGTGAGTTTCTTGTGACCCGCTACGGCGCAACGACGGCCAACGGCGTGGTCACGGTGGATGTGATCGGCACCGACGGGCAGATGAAGCGCCCCGCGAACCGGCGGGTTATTGTGGAGATCATCACCGACGCGGGCATTCTGCGCGGCGAGGGCACCGACGGCCAGCCGATCACGATCAAACTGCCCTGAGTGAAGTGGACGGGCGGTGGTGTTTGCATGGTGAAGATGTGTTGCCTTTGAGGCGGGCTGTGACTGCGCTTGAAAGAGGCAGTCTTAGCTTGGCCCAGGCCGCTTGCCATTGGGCGAGCCGCGATCTGGCATGCCACATCTGGCTGGCCACGATCTGGCCTGTCGCGAGCTGGCGAGTAACAGTTGGCGTATCGCGCTCTGGCGAATCACGCTCTGGCGAGTCACCATCGAGGCCGCTGGTCTTCGGGCTTCTCGACATCGGGCTCATCGGCTGGCGGAACGGCCATGCGCCGACCAGCCTCGACCCACGCGCTGCGGGTGTCGGTCGGGCGGCGGCGTTTGCGCGAGCCACCCAGCCCACCCCAAGAGCCCCCCAATGAGCCCCACCCACCCGAACCGCGCGCAAGCCCGCGCGCGATGACCAGCATCACCAGCCCGGCGAGCAGCGCCAGCAGCAGCCACATCCACGCGCCGCTAAGGGTGGCGATCAGCTCGCGCGCGTTGCCAGTGCCACCAGTGGCTCCAGCGCCGCCAGTGCCGTCAGTGGCTCCAGTGCTTCTAGTGCCGCCAATTACACCCGGCTGAGTGTCGGCTTGCAGGTTCGTCGTGATCGATGGGCCCCCAGGCCCCGCCGCCGTCATGGTTGAAGGGTACGAGCAGACGCGCACGGCGGTTGCCAAGTGCGCGGCCACACGAGCATGGCTTGCGAGAGCATGGCAGCGCGGGCGCGGGCGGGGCGTACTTGCGCGGCATGCGGGCTGGTCGCGGCCGGCGGGCTGGCCGGACAGCCGCGCCGCGCATGAGTTCCGGCCCGGCGACTAGCCTGGCTGAGGCGGCCGCGAGCTACGCGCCGCAGCCAGCGATCTGCATCGACTTGCGGACGGACTTCACGTGGGGGTGGTTGTCGTCAAAGTGCTTGAGGAAGATGGCCAGAGCCTTCTTGAAGTTGACGCAGGCCGCGGCGCGGTCGCCTTCAGGCCCCGGAGAGGCCGCGGGGCGTAGCCACGGGTGGAGCGCAGCCCGGCGCGAGCCGGGCGCAGCACAACCCGTGGGAGCTGGCGTCTCATTCATCG
>Ga0163144_10015791_pt1 | contig 15530 bp, 14 predicted proteins | sample OliLak19BULKMAT1_FD_123175 | JGI IMG/M metagenome (GOLD analysis project Ga0163144, IMG submission 123175) | Freshwater microbial mat bacterial communities from Lake Vanda, McMurdo Dry Valleys, Antarctica - Oligotrophic Lake LV.19.BULKMAT1 | ecosystem: Environmental > Aquatic > Freshwater >...
CGCCGACGCCCGGCTCGACGGCCACCTGGTCTCGGGCCATGTCGACGGCGTCGGCCGGGTCGCGCGCTTCGAGCGGGTCGGCGAGTCGTGGGCGCTGCAGGTCGAGGCGCCTGCGGCGCTGGCCCGGTTCCTCGCGGTCAAGGGCTCGGTCGCGGTCGACGGCGTCAGCCTCACCGTCAACACCGTCGCCGACCGCGCATCCGGCTGCGAGATCGGCATCAACCTGATCCCGCACACGGTGCAGAACACCAGCCTGCGCGGCCTCGCGGTCGGCCGCCGGGTGAACCTCGAGATCGACCTGATCGCCCGCTACGTCGAGCGCATGCTCGGCCTGCAACGTGCCTGAGCGGGTCCGTCGCCCGCGCCCGTTCCCCGACCCCGCCCGACAACACCCCAACGCCTACAATTTCACCATGGCCATCGCCCCCATTCCCGAGCTCGTCGCCGAGCTGGCCGCCGGTCGCATGGTGATCCTCGTCGACGAGGAGGATCGCGAGAACGAAGGCGATCTGGTTCTCGCCGCCGACCACGTCACGCCCGAGGCGATCAACTTCATGGCGAAGTTCGGCCGCGGCCTGATCTGCCTGACGCTGACGCGCGAGCGCTGCGAGCGGCTGCAGCTGCCACCGATGGCGGCGAAGAACGGCGCCCAGCACGGCACCGCGTTCACCGTCTCGATCGAGGCCGCCCTCGGCGTCACCACCGGCATCTCCGCCGCCGACCGGGCGCGCACCGTGCAGGCCGCGGTGAAGAAGGACGCGCGCGCCACCGACCTGGTCCAGCCCGGGCACATCTTCCCGCTGCAGGCGCACGACGGCGGCGTACTGATGCGCGCCGGCCACACCGAAGCCGGCTGCGACCTGGCGGCGATGGCGGGGCTGGCGCCGGCCGCCGTCATCTGCGAGATCATGAACGACGACGGGACCATGGCGCGCCTGCCCGATCTCGTCGCCTTCGCCGAGCAGCACGGCCTGAAGATCGGAACCATCGCCAGCCTGATCGAGCATCGCAGCCGCAACGAATCGCTGATCGAGCGCGCCGGCACGCGCAAGATGCTGACGCCGCAAGGCGAGTTCGACTGCACCGTCTACACCGACAAGACCGGCGGCCTGCATCTGGCGCTGACGCACGGCCGCTGGACTTCGGCCGACGAGGTACTGGTGCGGGTGCACGAGCCGCTCTCGGTGCTCGACCTGCTCGACGCCGGCCCGTCCGACCACTCCTGGCCGCTGCCGCGAGCCCTGGCGGCCCTGCAGAAGAGCGAGCGCGGCGCCGCGGTGCTGCTCAACTGCGGCGAAGAGGCCGCGGCGCTGCTGCCGCAGGTGCTGGCGCGCAGCCGTGGCGCTCGCCGCCCGCCGCAGCCGATGGACCTGCGAACCTATGGCATCGGCGCTCAGATCCTGCGCGATCTGCGGGTCGCGAAAATGAAGCTGCTCGGCAGCCCGCGCCGGATGCCGAGCATGGCCGGCTACGGCCTCGAGGTGAGCGGCTTCGTCGCCGACGAGCCGCCGGTCGTCGGCGCCGCCGCCGTCACGCATGCGCAACGCTGACCGCGGCGAGGCGGCGCGCCTCGACGGTCGCGAGCTGCACATCGGCATCGTCCAGGCGCGCTTCAACGCCGACCTCACCGACCGCATCGCCGCCGCCTGCAAGGCCGAGCTCGCCGCCCTCGGCGTCGCCGCCGACCGGGTCGGCCTGGTGCGGGTGCCGGGTGCGCTCGAGATCGGCGTCGCCCTCGCGGCGCTCGCGCAGAGCGACGAGTTCGACGCCCTGATCGCGATCGGCTGCGTCATCCGCGGCGAGACCTACCACTTCGAGCTGGTCGCCAACGAAAGCGGGGCCGCAGTGACGCGCGTCGGGCTCGACCACAAGCTGCCGATCGCCAACGCCGTGCTCACCTGCGAGAACGCGGCGCAGGCCGAAGCGCGCGCAGAGGACAAAGGCCGCGATGCCGCCCGGGTCGCGGTCGAGATGGCGAACCTTCTGGACGAGTGGTCGTGAGCGGCGAGGGCAGCGGGCCGGTCTCCGGGCCGCCCTCCGGCGCCGCGCGTGGCCGCGGCGGCCAGCGCGGCGGCGACCCGCGCCGGCGCAGCGGCGCGGTTTCAGCACGGCGCAAGGCGCGCGAGTTCGCGCTGCAGGGGCTGTACGAATGGCTGATCGGCGGCGCCGATGCCGGACTGGTCGACGCCCACGTGCGCGAGCAGGAAGGCTTCGACCGATGCGACGCCGCCCACTTCGACATGCTGCTGCACGGTTGCATCCGCGAGCGGACCGAGCTCGATGCGCAACTGGCGATGCACCTCGACCGCAAGACCGAGCAGCTGTCGCCGGTGGAGCATGCGGTGCTGCTGATCGGCAGCTACGAGCTGCTGCACTGCATCGACATTCCCTACAGGGTGGCGATCAACGAGGCGGTCGAGCTGGCCAAGGGCTTCGGCGGCACCGACGGCCACAAGTACGTCAACGGCGTGCTCGACAAGACCGCCGCTGCGTTGCGCAGCGCCGAGGTCGAGGCGGCGCGCGCCCGGCGAGGCTGAAACGGCAGGTTTCCGCTCGACATCGCAGCGCTTGCGGGCCGCGCGACGGACGGCACGACGAGCGGCTTTCCGGTCGCAAACCACGCTGCGCCGCCGCGTCGAATGGTGAGCTTGTGTTACGAACGTTCGCTGCGACACCTTTTCCACACTCGGACCCCCGCCGCCTCACTTAAGCTGGCGGGCGTGAGCAGCAGTTCCCCTCCGCCGGCCTCGCCCGGCGATTCGATCCCGGGCTCGCCGCAAAGCGTGCCGGGGGTGGCTTTGTGGAGCGATTCCGACAGCGGCAGCCGACCGGCGGTGCCGGGGTTCACCGGGCTCGTCGCCACGCCCGCCGACCGGGCGATGCCGACCATCGGCCACATCGGCCGCTACGCGCTCAAGTACGAACTCGGCGCCGGCGGCCTGGGCACGGTGTTCGCTGCCCACGATCCGCTGCTCTCGCGCCTGATCGCCGTCAAGACGCTCAACCTCGAGATCAAGGAGGACGAGCGCGAGTCGTTCAACGCCCTGTTCATCAACGAGGCGCGCGCCGCGGGCGGCCTGAGCCATCCGCACATCGTCACCGTGTTCGACGCCGGCATCAGCGACAACCGCGCCTACATCGCGATGGAGCTGCTCAAGGGCCGGGACCTGCGCCAGCTGCGCCAGGAAGGCTGGCGGGCGACGCCGTCGCAGGCGGCGCTGATCGTCCGCCGGGTCGCCGACGCGCTCGCCTTCGCCCACTCCAAGGGCGTGATCCACCGCGACATCAAGCCCGCCAACATCTTCATGGTCGGCCGCACCCAGCCGCGGGTGCTCGACTTCGGCATCGCCCGGATCACGCACCAGCGCGACGGCGGCGACGCGATGAACGGCGCCGGCTCGCCTTACTACATGGCTCCCGAGCAGGTGCGCAAGGAGCCGGGCGACCGGCGCACCGACGTGTTCTCGCTCGGCGTCGTCCTCTACGAGTTGCTGACCGACACCAAGCCGTTCGACGGCGAGACGCTCAAGACGATCACCAACGCCGTGCTCAGCCACGAGCCGCCGCTCGCCAGCAAGGTCGACAAGACGGTGCCGAAGGCGCTGGCCGAGATCGCCGCCCGGGCGATGGCCAAGGATCCCGAGCAGCGCTTCCGCTCGGCCCGCTCGTTCGCCCGCGAGCTCCGTCAGTGGCTCGATGCCAACCCGGTGGGTCCCGAAGGCGAGCCGCTGGCGCATGCCCTTCCCGAGGCAGCGCCGACGCCCTCCCGGCGCGCGCCCTGGATCGCCGCCGCCGCGCTCGCGCTCGTCGCCGCCGGCGCGGCCACGGTCTGGTGGCAGACCCGCGCCGCAGCGCCGACGGCGACCGCCGCGGCGAGCCCGGCGGTGCGGACGACCGCGCCAACGGCCACTGCCCTCCCGGCGCCTCCGCCCGTCGCGGCCCTGCCGGGGGCCGTCGTCGAATCGCCGCCGGCGGGAGCCGCGCCGCCGCTGGCGTCGGCCCCTGCCCCCGCAACGCCGGTCGCCGCCGAGCCGCTCCCGACCGGCGCCAACAACCCGGCAGCCCAGGAGGCGCTGCTGCTGGCGAGCATCGTGCCGACGCCGGCCTTCGCTTCGGCCCGCGCGCCGGCAGCCGAGGCGGCGAACGGCCCGACGCCGCCGGCCGCGCGCAAGGTCGAGCCGACGTCGCCTGCGGCGCTGCCGACCGCCGCCGCGCCGGTGAGCACGGCCGCCGCGCCGGTGAGCACGGCCGCCGTACCGGCCAAGGAATCGGCCAAGGAGCGTCGCGCCCGCGAAGCCAGGGAACGCGAGGCGCGCGAGCGCGACCAGCGCCTGGCCGCGACGCAACCCGCCGTCGTCGCCACCGGCATCGTCCGGATCGCGATCAGCCCCTGGGGCCAGGTCGAGGTCGACGGTGCCGCCTCGGGCGCGGCGCCGCCGCTCACCGAGTTGACGCTGGCCGAAGGCCGGCACCAGATCGTGGTCCGCAACGGCGACTTCGCACCGTTCGTCGCCTCGGTCAACGTCGTCGCCGGCCAGACCACGTCGATCCGCCACAAGTTCGGCTCGGGCGGATGATTCGTCGCCCGGTCCGAAGCCGGCTCCTGGCCGCGATAGCATCGGCCGCCTGCCTTTTCCTCGCCGCCTGCGCGCAAACGCCTCCGGCGGCTCCGGTCGGCCTGCTCGACGTGAGCGGGCGGCCGGCCGAAAAGGCCCTGCTCGACGGCCTGAAGGCTTATGACGACGCCCAATACGACACCGCGGAGCGACAGTTCCGGCAAGCGCTCGCCCTCGGCCTGGCCTCGGTCAAGGACCGCGCCGAGGCCTACAAGCGCATGGCGTTCATCCATTGCGCCGCCGGCCGGCTCGACCGGTGCGAGGCCGAGTTCCGCGCCGCGCGCCAGGTCGACCCGGGCTTCGTCCTCGACCGCTCCGAGGCCGGGCATCCGGTCTGGGGCCCGGTGTACCGCAAGGTCGTCCCGAACTGATCGCGCCGGCCGTGCCGCCGCCCGATGACGGCAGCGCGCCACGTCGATCCGTCCGACCCCGCCGCGGACTTTCGCTGGCCGGTCCGGATCTACTGGGAGGACACCGACGCCGCCGGCATCGTCTTCTACGCCAACTACCTCAAGTTCTTCGAGCGCGCGCGCACCGAGTGGCTGCGCAGCCTCGGCTTCGAGCAGGAGGCGCTGCGCACCGGGGCGGGGCTGGGCTTCGTCGTCACCGACACCGCCTTGCACTATCGCGAGCCGGCCCGCCTCGACGACATGCTCGAGGTGACGGTCCGGGTGGCCCACGTCGGCCTGGCGAGCATGACCGTGGCGCAGCAGGCGCGCCGGGCCGGCCGCTTGCTTGCCGAAGGCACGATCCGGGTCGGCTGCGTCGACCTCGGAACTTACCGGCCGCGGCGCATCCCTGACGACATCCTCGCGAAGATTCGCGTCACCCGACAACAAGAACCGAACCGATGACCCAGGATCTCTCGATCGTCAACCTCGTCCTGCAAGCCAGCCTGGTGGTGCAGATCGTCATGGTCGGGCTGCTGCTCGCCTCGCTCGCCAGCTGGACGGTGATCTTCGGCAAGCTGTTCGGCCTGCGCAAGGTGCGCACCGACAACGACGACTTCGAGCGCGAGTTCTGGGCCGGCCGCAACCTCAACGACCTGTTCGCCGACGCCACCAGGAAGGCGCCGCGCTCGGCGATGGAGCGGATCTTCGCCTCGGGCATGCGCGAGTTCTTCAAGCTGCGCGAGAAGCGCGTCGCCGACACCGGCGCCCTGCTCGACGGCGCCCGCCGGGCGATGCGCGCCAGCTTCCAGCGCGAGCTCGACACGATCGAGTCGAACCTCTCGTTCCTCGCCTCGGTCGGCTCGGTCTCGCCCTACGTCGGCCTGTTCGGCACGGTCTGGGGAATCATGCATGCCTTCATCGGCCTGTCGAACCTGCAGCAGGTGACGCTGGCGTCGGTCGCGCCGGGCATCGCCGAGGCGCTGGTCGCGACCGCGATCGGCCTGTTCGCGGCGATCCCGGCGGTGATCGCCTACAACCGCTTCGCCCGCCAGATCGACCGGATCGCGACCCAGCTCGAGAGCTTCATCGAGGAGTTCTCGAACATCCTGCAGCGCAACGCCGGCGCCCTGCCGGCGGCGCCCCGCTGATGCCTTCGGTCATGGGGCGCGGAACGCGCCGGCGGACGATCAGCGAGATCAATATGGTGCCGTTCATCGACGTCATGCTGGTGCTGCTGATCATCTTCATGGTGACCGCGCCGCTCATCACCACCGGCATCGTCGACCTGCCGAGCGTCGGCAAGAGCAAGGCCCGGCCGGAGCACTTCGTCGAGATCGTCGTCGGCGCCGACGAGCAGCTGCGCATGCGCGTCGACGGCAAGGACTCGGCCACCCTTCGCCTCGCCGACCTCGCCGCCCGCGTGACCGCGGTGCAGGCGGGCAACGCCAACATCCCGGTCGTGATCTCCGCCGACCGCAACGTCAAGTACGAGACCGTGGTCAAGGCGATGGACGTGCTGCAGCGCGCCGGGGTCCAGCGCGTCGGCCTGTCGGTGAAGCAGGGCGCGCCCTGAAGGCGAAGCGATGAGCGCCGCCGCACTCGCCCACGACGCGTTCGCGCCGCAGCGACCGCCCGGCATGCGCTCCGGGCTGGCGCTGGCGCTCGGCGTCCACGTGCTGCTGATCCTGGCGCTTGCCTGGAGCGTCAACTGGAAGTCGAGCGAGCCCGACGGCGTCGTCGCCGAGCTCTGGTCGACGCTGCCGCAGATCGCCGCGCCGCGGGTCGCCGCGCCCGAGCCGGCGCCGCCGCCGGTCGTGGCCGGGCCGCGGCCGGCGCCGCCGGTGCCGCGGCCCGAGCCGGCGGCGCCGCCGCGAGTCGATGCGCAGATCGCGATCGAGCGCGCCGAGACCGCGAAGAAGGCCGAGGCGGCGAAGAAGGCGGAAGCCGCCAAACGCGAGGAAGCGCGTCGCGCCGAAGCCGAGAAGGATCGCGAGCGCGAGCGCCAGCGCCTCGCCGAGGAGCAGGCGGAGAAGAAGAAGCTCGCCGACAAGGCGCGCCAGGACGAGGCGAGGCAGGCGGCGATCCGCGAGGCCAACCTGCGCAAGATGATGGCCCAGGCCGGCGCCAGCGACGATCCGGCGGCGACCGGCACCGCGGCGCGCACCTCGGGCCCGTCGGCGGGCTATGCCGGGCGGATCAAGGCGCGGATCAAGCCGAACATCGTCCTCACCGGCAACGTCGCCGGCAATCCGCTGGCGACGGTGGAGGTGCGGCTCGCGCCCGACGGCACCATCGTCAGCCGCAGGCTCACCAAGAGCAGCGGCTCGCCGACCTGGGACGAGACAGTGCTGCGCGCGATCGACAAGACCGAGATCCTGCCGCGCGACATCGACGGCCGCGTGCCGTCGTCGATGTCGATCGACTTCCGGCCGCAGGAGTAGTGCGCCCCGCCGCCGGGGCCGCTACGGCTCGCGCAGCGGCGCCTTCGCCCGGATCAGCTGCTCCTCGAGCCGGGCGATGTCGGCCGACAGCCGGCCGGCGACGAGGCCGATCAGCTCGAAGCCGAACGACGGATTCTGGAAGTAGATCTCGCGCATCGTGCCCTGGTCGATGCTCAGCACCGTGCAATCCTCGGCGCAGCGCGCGGTCAGCGTGCGGCGCCCGTGCGGTACGAAGAAGGCGATCTCGCCGAACACCTTGCCGGGGCCGACGCTCTGCCCGATCTCGACGAACTCGACCCGTCCGGCGGCCAGCAGGTAGAGCCGATCGGCCTCGTCGCCCTTCATGAACAGGGTGTCGCCCGCCTTGGCGAGCGACGCGGTCATGTAGCGTTTGAGCCAGACGCCGGAGGTGTCGGCGCTGGCGGCGGCGGCCCTGACCTCGCGCGTCAGCCGCCTCATCTCGCGCAGGCGGAAGAGGTTGATCGGCAACAGGATCGCATGCAGCACCGCCATCACCGGCGAGCCGTGGAGGACGCCGTAGACGAGAAAGCCGAGATTGCTGCAGACCGCCAGCCAGCGCAGCGGCACCATCGTCTTGACGAGCGAGCTGGTGACGGTCAGCAGCGCGGCGGCGATCGCCGCGCCGAGGGCGACGATCTCGATGGGGGACGACAGGACGCCGGCGAGGTAGGCGCTCGCCTGCGCGGCGATCCGGTCGATCACGACGCGCGTCGGGCCGGGGGCGGGTCTGCGGCGCCGTAGCTGCCGCCGCCGGGCGACTCGATCACGAACACGTCGCCCGCCTCCATCTCGATCGAGGCGATGTGGTCGAGCGGCACGATGCTGCCGTCGGCCCGCTCGACCCGGTTGATGCCGGGCAGGCCGGCGCCGCCCCCCTGCGCCCCGAAGGCGCCCTGGTGCCGGTTGTTCGACAGGATCGAGGCGGTCATCGGTTCGAGGAAGCGGACGCGGCGGACGGCGCCGTCGCCGCCGTTCCAGCGGCCGCGCCCGCCCGAGCCCGGCCGGACGGCGTAGCTCTCGAGCCGGACCGGGAAGCGGAACTCGAGCACCTCGGGGTCGGTGAGGCGCGAGTTCGTCATGTGCGTCTGCACGACCGAGGTGCCGGCGAAGCCGTCGCCGGCGCCCGAGCCGCCCGAGATCGTCTCGTAGTACTGGTAGCGCTCGTTGCCGAAGGTGAAGTTGTTCATCGTCCCCTGCGACGAGCCCATCGTGCCGAGCGCGCCGTAAAGCGCATTGGTGATGCAGGTCGAGGTTTCGACGTTGCCGGCGACGACCGAGGCCGGCGGCTCCGGGTTGAGCATCGAGTGCGCCGGGATGATCACCCGGAGCGGCTTCATGCAGCCGGCGTTGAGCGGGATCTCGTCGGCGACCAGGGTGCGAAAGACGTAGAGCACCGCCGCCATGCAGACCGCGGTCGGCGCGTTGAAGTTGTTGGTCAGCTGCGCCGAGGTGCCGGTGAAGTCGATCTCGGCGCTGCGGCTCGCCGCATCGACCCGGATCGCGACCTTGATCACGGCGCCGTTGTCGAGCGGCAGGGCGAAGGCGCCGTCCTTGAGCCGGGTGATGACCCGCCGCACCGATTCCTCGGCGTTGTCCTGCACGTGCCGCATGTAACTCTGCACCACGTCGAGCCCGTACTGCGCGACCATGGCGCGCAGCTCGCGCACGCCCTTCTCGTTGGCCGCGACCTGCGCCTTCAGGTCGGCGAGGTTCTGCTCCGGGTTGCGCGACGGGTACTCGCCGCTCTGCAGCAGGGCCCGCATCTCGGCTTCGAGGAAGCGGCCGCCGGAGGCGAGCTTGACGTTGTCGATCTGCACCCCCTCTTCCTCGATCCGGGTCGAGAACGGCGGCATCGAGCCCGGCGTCGTGCCGCCGATGTCGGCGTGATGGCCGCGAGAGCCCACGTAGAACGTCGGCTCGGGGGAGGATGACCCGCCTTCGGACAAGTACACCGGCGTCACCACGGTCACGTCGGGCAGATGCGTGCCGCCGTGGTACGGGTCGTTCAGGACGTACACGTCGCCCGGCTTCATCTTCCCCTGGTTGCGGGCGATCACGGTCTTGATCGACTCGCTCATCGAGCCCAGGTGCACCGGCATGTGCGGCGCATTGGCGATCAGGTTGCCCTCGGCGTCGAACAGCGCGCAGGAGAAGTCGAGCCGCTCCTTGATGTTCACCGAGTAGGCGGTGTTCTGCAGCTGCAGCCCCATCTGCTCGGCGATGCTCATGAACAGGTGGTTGAATACCTCGAGCAGCACCGGGTCGACGGTCGTGCCGATCGCCTGGCGTGCCTCGCGCGGCGCGACGCGCTCGAGCACGAGATGATCGAGCGCGGTGATCCGCGCCCGCCAGCCCGGCTCGACGATCGTCGTCGCATTGCGCTCGGCGACGATCGCCGGGCCGTCGATCAGCTGTCCCGGCCGGGCATCGTCGCGCTCGACCAGCGCCGCGTCGCGCCAGCGACCGTCGCTGAACATGCGCACGCTCGCCCGGGTTGGCGCGGGGCCGCTCGCCGCCAGGTCGTGGCGCGCCTCGGCTGGGGCGTCGCCGGCGCCCACCGCCTCGACCGACACCGCCTCGACGATCAGCCGCCGCTCGCTCATCAGGAAGGCGAAGCGCTGCCGGTACACGGCCTCGAACGATGTGCGCACCGCCTCGGCGTCGCCGAACGGCACGACGATCGCCGAGTCCGTGCCTTCGTAGCGCACGTGGACGCGGCGGTGGACAACGATCTGAGCGCGCCCCACGCCCTGGCGCTCCAGCTCGGCGACGGCCTCGGCGGCCAGGGTGTCGAGCCGCTCCGCGGGCGCGGCACCGGCCGAGGCGAGCGGCAGCTCGATCGCCGCCTGGCGCAGCGTCGCCTGGTCGGCCAGGCCCATGCCGTAGGCGGAGAGAACGCCGGCGAGCGGATGGACGAAGACGCGCGACATGCCGAGCGCATCGGCCACGCGGCAGGCGTGCTGGCCGCCGGCGCCGCCGAAGCACTGCAGCGTGTACCTCGTGACGTCGTAGCCCCGGGAGACCGAGATCTTCTTGATCGCGTTGGCCATGCCGCCGACGGCGATGTCGATGAAGCCCTCGGCCACCTGCTCCGGCGAGCGCGCCGTGCCGGTGGCGCGCTCGACCTCGGCGGCGAGCGCCGCGAAGCGGGCGCGCACCACGTCGCCGTCGAGCGGCTGGTCGCCGGCGGGGCCGAACACGTGCGGAAAGAACTCCGGCTGGATCTTGCCGACGGCGACGTTGGCATCCGTCACCGTCAGCGGCCCGCCGCGCCGGTACGACGCCGGACCCGGGTTGGCGCCGGCGCTGTGCGGGCCGACGCGAAAGCGCGCGCCGTCGAAGCCGAGGATCGAGCCGCCGCCGGCAGCGACGGTGTGGATCGCCATCATCGGCGCGCGCACCCGCACGCCCGCGACCTGGGTCTCGAAGGCGCGCTCGAACTCGCCGGCGTAGTGGCTGACGTCGGTCGACGTGCCGCCCATGTCGAAGCCGATGACGCGTGGAGCCCCCACGCTCCCTTCGATCGCTGCCCCCCGAGGGGGCGTGGCCGGGCTTGGGAGCGGCCCGGCGCCCGGCCGGTTCTCGTCTTCAAAGCGCAAACCGAGCTCCGCGGTCCTCACCATGCCGACGATCCCGCCGGCCGGCCCCGACAGGATCGCGTCCTTGCCCTGGAACGCCCGGGCATCGGCGAGGCCGCCGGACGACTGCATGAAGTAGAGATGCACACCCGGCATCTCGGCGGCGACGGTGTCGACGTAGCGGCGCAGGATCGGCGAAAGGTAGGCGTCGACCACGGTCGTGTCGCCGCGCCCCACCAGCTTCATCAGCGGGCTGACCTTGTGCGAGACGCTCACCTGCGTGAAGCCGGCCGCCCGTGCCAGCCGCTCGGCAGCGAGTTCGTGCGCGCTGAAGCGCCAGCCGTGCATGAAGACGATGGCGACGCTCGCCAGGCCGCCGGCGCGGGCGGCGACGAGGTCGGCGCCGAGCCGGGCCTCGTCGAGCGGTTGCACCAGCGTGCCGTCGGCGCCGACCCGCTCGTCGGCCTCGATCACCTGCGCGTACAGCAGCTCGGGCAGGACGATGTGCAGCTCGAACAGCTTCGGCCGCTCCTGGTAGCCGATGCGCAGCGCATCCCGGAAGCCCCGGGTGATGACGAGCAGCGTCGGCTCGCCCTTCCTCTCGAGCAGGGCGTTGGTGGCCACGGTCGTGCCCATCTTGACGCTCTCCACCCGGTCGGGCGTGATCGGCTCGCCCGGGCCGAGGCCGAGCAAGCGGCGGATGCCGGCGACGGCAGCATCGCGGTATTGCTCGGGATTCTCGGAGAGCAGCTTCAGCGTCGTCAGCGAGCCGTCGGGCCGCCTGCCGACGACGTCGGTGAAGGTGCCGCCGCGGTCGATCCAGAACTGCCAGCGGGTCGCGCCCGTCTCGCCATCTCCCATCGTCTTCACCCTGCTTTTGTCGTGCTCGTCAGGCCACCATCGGCAGCACGCCGACTCGGTACTCGTGCGACAGCGTGCGGCCGCGCTGCCGGTCGACGATCTGCACCCGCATCGCCGGCGCCGGACGGATCGCCTCGCCGCCTGCCGCCGGCGCGATGGCGCCGAGCGTGCCGCAAAACATGACGAGGCCGTCGGCCAACGGCGCGTCGGCCGGCAAGCCGGCGATCAGCTCCGGCAACGGCCTGATCTTCGCGAGCAGCCCTTCCTGATAGGTGACCCAGGCGCCGCCCTCTTCGATCTCCGAGCGCAGCACCAGCGCATCGGCGCCGGCGGCAACCTCGTCCCACGGCCACGCCGTGCGTGCGACCGGCTTGGCGCAGAGCTGCTTGGAGACCGCCACCGAATACGTCTCGACGGCGCGATCGGTGTGATCGGAGCCGACCGTCAACCACCAGCGGCCGGCGTGGCGCACCAGCACCGGCTCGGCCTCGCCGGAGCTCGCCGCGCCGAGCGCCTCGATGCGCCCCTCTTGCATGAGCAGCGACGCGGCGAGGCGGTAGTACAGCGGCACCGCCGACGGGCGCGGCACGCCGATGCGCGCGAGCTCCTCGATGTGGTGCTCGATGGCGGCGTGGTCGCGGCCGGTCCAGCCGGCGACGACGAGCCTCATCACCGGCACCTCGATCGTCGCGGCAGCGTCAACGGCGAAGCGCAGCATCGTCACGACATCACCTGCGGCAGCCAGAGCGCCAGGCCGGGGAAGACGGCGAGCAGCAGGAGCAGCAACATCATCGCCAGCACGAAGGGCAGCGCGCCGACGATCACATCGTTCATCGAGCCGCGTGGCCGCAGGTTCTGGACGACGAACAGGTTCAGGCCGACCGGCGGCGTGATCAGCGCCGCCTCGATCAGGACGATGACGACGATGCCGAACCAGACCATGTCGAAGCCGAGCGCCTGCATCACCGGGGCGACGATCGGGATCGTGGTGATCATCATCGAGAGCGTCTCCATGAAGCAGCCGAGGATCAGGTAGAACACGACCACCGCGAACATCATCTGCCACTTCGAGAGGCCCAGGTTCTGGATGGTGTCGGTGAGCTTGGTGGTCAGGCCGATCGACGACATGACGAAGTTGAGGAAGTAGGCGGCAACGATGATGAGCATGATCATGCCGGTCGAGCGCATCGTGCCGAGAAGCGCCTCGCCGAGCATCCTCCAGCCGAGCGCCCCGGTCCACCACGCGAGCGCCAGGCCGGCCATCACGCCGAGCGACGCTGCCTCGGTCGGCGTCGCCAGGCCGGCGTAGATCGAGCCGACGACGACCAGGAAGATGGCCAGCGGGGGGCCGAGATGGACCAATCCCTTGACGCAGGCCGAGAAGGTGGAGCGCACACGCCGGCCGCCCCATTCGGGCCGCCACGCACAGGCGATCGCCACCACGCCCATGAACATCAACGCCAGCAGCACGCCCGGAAAGATGCCGGCCAGGTAGAGCTTGGGCACCGAGGTGTTGGTGAGCACTGCGTAGACGATCATGTTGATGGACGGCGGGATCAGGATGCCCAGCGTGCCGCCGGCGGCGAGCGTGCCGAGGAAGAGGCGATCGTTGTAGCCGAAGCGCGCGGCCTGCGGCAGCGCCACCGTGCCGACCGTCGCCGCCGTGGCGACGCTCGAGCCGGATGTGGCGGCGAACATCGCGCAGGCGGCGATGTTCGAGTGCATCAGGCCGCCCGGCAGCCACGAGAGCCATCGCGCCAGCGCCTCGTACATCTTCTCGGCCAGGCCGGAGCGCAGCAGCAGCTCGCCGAGCAGGATGAAGAGCGGCAGCGCGACCAGCAGGAACTCGTTGCTCGAGGTCCAGGCGATCTCGCCGGCCACGCCGCGCACCGGCAGGAACGAGTACATCTGGGCGAGCACCAGGCCGAGCACGCCCATGGCGGCCGCGACCGGGATGGCGAGCGCCATCAGGCCCAGCAACAACGCGAGCGTGGTGGTGATCATCGCGGCGCCTTCGCTCCGCTCGCGTGCAGCGCGCTGGCGACCTCCTCGGCGGCCTCTTCGACGATGCTGCGCGCGCCGATCAGGCGATTCACGCCCGTCCAGTCGCCGCTCGCGAACGGCAACAGCGCACGCACTAGCTGCAGCACGGCGCAGACCACGAACCAGGCGTAGCCCAGCCACCACAGGGCCTGCGGCACGAACAGCGGCACGGCCAGCGCCGAGTTGGAGCGAGCGCCGATGCGCCACGACTCCGAGAGCACGCCGAAGCCGTACCAGGTGACGACGCTGACGAAGCCCAGCAACGCCAGCACGGCGAGCACGTCGCAGACCGCCGCCAGGGCCTTGGGCAGATGCTGGTAGAGCGCGTCGATGCGCACGTTGCCGCGGTTCAGCAGCACGTAGGCGAACGACCAGGTCGCGCCGATCGCGAGGGCATAGCCCGAAAGCTCGTCGGCGCCGCCGAGCGTGACGCGGGCGAACTTGCGCAGCAAGACGTCGACCGAGACGAGCCCGGCGGCGGCGAGGATCAGGCCGCCGCCGGCGATCGCGGCCGCGGTCGAGCCGCGCCGGGCGGCACCCAGCGCGGCGTCGAGGGCGTCTCTCACGCGAAAGTCGCGGTAGTCACTTCTTGGCCATCACGCCGGTGAGCTTGCCGACCGTGCCGTTGAACTCGGCGACGCAGGCCGCCGTGCAGCGCTCGGCCCATTTCGGCAAGGTCACGTCCTGCAAGGTCTTCCTCAGCAGCTCGCGATCGGCGGCGCTCGGCTGCACGATCTTCATCTTGCCTTTCTGGCCGAGGGTGCACTTGTCGGTGCCGGCATTGCACTCGTAGCCCTGCTGGGTGAACGTCTCGGCGCCGTCCCAGACCGCCTTCTCGAGCCCCTTGATCTCGGTCTCGATGAGGGCACGCACCTTCGGGTCGTACGCCTGCCACGACTTGGCGTTGGCGGCGTAGGCGATCTGGCCCCACGACAGCGGCATCGCCAGCAGATGGGTGGTGACCTCGTTCCACTTGGCGGCGTTGCCGGAGAGCGTGCCGGTGATGGCGCAATCGACCGTCTTGTTCTGCAGCGCCGGCACGACCTCGCCGAAGGCCAGTGTGACCGGCGTGCCGCCGAGCGCCTGGATCAGCTCGGACTGAGAGCGTCCGGCGGCGCGCACCTTCTTGCCCTTGACGTCTGCCAGGCCCTTGATCTCGCCGTTGCAGTAGAGCACCTGCGCCGGGTAGGTGCCGAAGCCGAGCAGCTCGACGCCGAACTTCTCGCGGTACAGCTTCTCGTAGAACGGCCGCAGGCTGTCGGTGACCTTGCGTGCACTCGCCACGTCGGGCAGCAGGCCGGCGATGTCGAGCATCTCGTTGGCCGGGTCGTCGGCGGCGAGGTAGGCGACGACCGTCGCCCCGATCTCCATCACGCCCTGGCCCATGAGGCGCAGCACCTCGGGGCCTTTCAGTCCCATCTCGTTGAAGCCCTTGACCTCGGCGGTGATCGCTCCACCCGACTTCTCGGACAAGGTCTTGGTCCAGAAGGGGACCTCGTAGTCCTTGTACTGCGTCAGGCTGGAGATCGAGCCGACGACCTTGAGCTGCGTCTTCGGCAGCGCCTGGGCGCCGGCGGC
>Ga0163144_10015795_pt1 | contig 15529 bp, 10 predicted proteins | sample OliLak19BULKMAT1_FD_123175 | JGI IMG/M metagenome (GOLD analysis project Ga0163144, IMG submission 123175) | Freshwater microbial mat bacterial communities from Lake Vanda, McMurdo Dry Valleys, Antarctica - Oligotrophic Lake LV.19.BULKMAT1 | ecosystem: Environmental > Aquatic > Freshwater >...
CCCGCCGGCACTCCCGCCGGCACTCCCGCCCGCGTTTCGGTCCCCGGAGGTGCCCGCCCATGACCGCCCCCGTCGTACGCAACGCCCTCACCGTGGACGTCGAGGACTGGTACCAGGTCTCGGGCTTCGAAGCCGTGGTCCGCCGCGAGGACTGGCCCGCGTACGCCTCCCGCGTCGTCCGCAACACGGGCCTCGTGCTCGACCTGCTCGCCGCGAAACGCGTGCACGCCACGTTCTTCTGCCTCGGCTGGGTCGCCGCGCGCCACCCGGCGCTCCTCCGCGAGATCGCGGCCCGCGGCCACGAGGTGGCCTCCCACGGCTGGGACCACCGGCTCGCGACCACGTTCACGCCGGAGGGTTTCCGCGCCGACCTCCGCCGCGCCGCCGACGCCATCACGGCCGCGTGCGGCGTGGTGCCGCGCGGCTACCGCGCGCCGTCGTTCTCCGTGGCCCCGTCCAACCTCTGGGTGTTCGACGTGCTGCGCGACGAGGGCTACGCCTACTCGAGCAGCGTGTTCCCCGTGCGGCACGACCGCTACGGCATCCCCGACTTCCCCCGCCGGCCCGTGGTGCTCGCGGGCGCCGACGGCCGCACGCTGTGGGAGTTCCCCATGACCACGCGCCGCGTGCTCGGGCGCAACCTCCCCGTCGCGGGCGGCGGATGGATGCGCCTCCTCCCGGGGGCCGTCATGCGCCGGGCCTTGCGTCACGAGAACGCGGCGGGCGTCCCGACGATCGTCTACCTCCACCCGTGGGAACTCGACCCCGACCAGCCCCGCCTCGCCTCGGTCCCCTGGCGCGCCCGCTTCCGCCACACCCTCAACCTCGCACGCATGCGCGACCGCCTCGCGGCGCTCCTCGACGCGCTACCGTTCGGGACGGTCCGCGAGGCCCTGGCCGGGTTGGACCCCGGGACCTCCGGCCACGTCCTCCCGTCCGCCGCTCCGGCGGGGCTATCCTGACAAGATGCCCCCGCACGCCCTTCCGCCGCCCCGGTCTCGCGCCACGCCGTCCCCGCGGACACGCCCGTCCTTCGCCGGGATCGCCGCGCTGACGCTGGGGCTCGGGGTCGCGTGCGGCGGGGGCGGCGGCGGAGGAGGCGGCGGCGGGATCCCGCCCGAGCCTCCGCCGCCGACGGTCGTGCCCGGACTCGAGACGCCGGACCTGACGGCGACGCCGGGCGCGAGCGCCGGGAGCGTCGTCCTCCGGTTCACGGCACCGGCGCCGCAGGCGAGCGCGTACGTGGTGCGCAGCCGCGTGCGCCACCTCGAGACCGTCGCCGACCTCGCCGCGTCGACCGTGGTCCCCTACGGCGGGACGCCCGGCGCGCCGGGCGCGGCCGAGACCCTCGTCCTCACGGGCCTCGAGGCGGCGCAGACGCTGCAGTTCGCCGTCGAGGTCGTGCGCGGCGCGACGACGTCGTGGTTCGGTTTCGCGGTCGCGTGCCGCGTGCCCGGCGGGCCGCCGACCGCGCCGGCCACCGCGATCCCGCTCACGGGCCCGGCGACGCTGTCGCAGGAGGGCGCGACGTACCTGCTGACCCAGGACGTGACGGCGCCGGGGACCGCGTTCCGCATCACCGCGCGCGACGTCGTGCTCGACCTCGGCGGGCGCACGGTGACGTACGGGACGGCCGCGGGCACGAGCTACGGCGTCCACAGCGAATACCTCTACAACTCGGGCACGGTCACCGTGCGCAACGGGCGGATCGTGCAGGGCGGCGCCGACGCGGCGCAGTCGCACGGCGTCTGGCTCCGCGGCGGGCACCACCTCCGCATGTCCTGGCTCGACGTGACCGTGCGCGGCGACGACACGTCGGGCCTCGTGGTCGGCGACAGCCCCACGGGCGACGTCCGCGTGGACCACTGCACCGTGCGGTGCGACACGCGGGTCGTGACGAACCGCTCCTACCCCGGCGTCGCCGCCATCTTCGTCGAGAGCGTCACGAAGGCCGTGCAACTCGACCACAACCTCGTGCTCGCGAGCCCCCAGTGGGGTCTGAAGCTGCAGGGCAACGCGACGACGGGCGAGGCCACCGTCCACCACAACCGCGTGCTGGGGACGAAGGCGCTCGTCGCCAACGCGTACATGTTCGGGGTCTACAAGCCGACGGTGGACGTGTTCGAGAACGAGGGCGCGGGCGAGTCGCGCGGCCTCCACCTCGACGGCGTGGACGGCTCGGGGACGTCGTGCCGCGTGCACGACAACGTCCTCCGCGTGCAGGACCAGCCGAACGCCGAGTACCCCGACTTCCACTGGGTCCACGGCATCAAGCTCGAGGGCGCCACCGGCACCCGCATCGACCGCAACCTGGTGATCGGCACCGCCGACCCGACGCACGGCGAGGTCCGCGCGCTCGACCTCGACCTCGAGGGCACGGCGGGGGTCGTGATCGAGCAGAATCGCGTGCACGCGGTCTCCACCACGCCGACGCTCCGCGCGCACGCGCTCGAGTGGTCGTCGGGCACGGTCGCCGCGCCGAACGACGTCGTGCTGCGGCGCAACGTCTTCCGGGCCACGGACCGCCTGATCGACCGCGCCTGGGGCGCCCGCCGCGGCGGCCTGCTGCGCGACAACGTCTTCGTGCGCGACCTCGCGCAGGGGACCGGCCACCCGTTCCTCTTCGAGTACTTCGACAACAGCGACTCGTTGACTTCGACCGGCCACCGCCTCCTCGACCCGATCACGACCGAGGACCTCCTCGCGGTGGACCAGTGGGGCGGCGCGGGCCCGTACGCGACCACGCGCGAGTGGACGCTCGCGATCCTGGCCGTGGACGCCGCGGGGGCGCCCGTCCCCGGCGCGTCCGTCGTGGTCCGCGACGCGGACGGCGCCACGGCGTGGTCCGCGACGACCGACACCGCGGGCTTCGCCTCGGGTGCCGTCGTCGCGCACGAGATCGTGAACGGGCCCACGGCGAGCGGGCACGACCCCTTGAGCGTCACGGTCGGCAAGGCCGGCGTCGGCAACTTCGTCGGCCCAGTCACCGTTGACCGCCGGACGTTGCTGCGCGTGGACGTGCCCGCGGGCACGGCGACCACGGACGCGACGCCGCCCGCGCCCCCCGCCGGCGTCGTCGCGCTGCGCGTGTCGGCGTCGCGCGTGTATGCGCGCTGGGAACCGGCGACCGACGCGTCCGGGATCGTGGGCTACCTCGTCGCGGTCGGGGGGGAACCGGTCCTCGTGACCGACGAGAACCAGGCCTACGTCGCGGGCCTGCCGCCCGGCACCACCGCGTCCGTGACGGTGAGCGCGATCGACCGAGGGGGCAACGCGTCCCCGCCGTCCGCGCCCGCGGTCACGAGCACGGGTCCCGAGGACCGCGGGCCGTGAGCCCGGCCGGGACGGGCCGCGGGTCGCCGGCGTGACCCGCGTCCTGCACCTGCGCAACGCCGACCGGTTCGGCGGGCCCGAACGGCTGATCCTCGAGCAGGCCGCGCGGGCGACCCGCACCCGCCCGGTCGTCGTGACGTTCGCGCGCCCGGGCGCGACGACGCCGTTCGTCGACGCGCTGCGGGCGCGCGGCGTCGAGACCGTCGTGATCCCGCAGGCGGGGTCGTACGACCCACGGATCGTGGGCCGGGTGCGCGAGGCGATCGCGCGCACCGCCGCCGAGGTCCTCGTCGGCCACGACTACAAGGCGAACCTCGTGCTCGCGGCGGCGGCCCGCGGCACGCGCCTCCCCCGCGCCGCGGTCGTCCACGGCTACACGGCGGAGGACCGCAAGGTCGCGTTCTTCGAGGCCGTGGACCGCCGCCTGCTGCGCCGCGTGGCCGCCGTGGTGGCCGTCAGCGCAGCCACCCGCGCGGCGCTGCGCGACGCCGGCGTGCCCGCCGACCGCGTGCACATGATCGAGAACGCCGTGGACGTGAAGGCCGTCGCCGCCGAGGCGGCCGCCGGTCGCGAGGCGGTCCGGGCCTCGTGGTCCCTCGCGCCGACCGACCTCGCCTTGGTGGCGCTCGGCCGCTTCAGCCCCGAGAAGGGCCACGCGACGCTCGTCGAGGCCTTCCACGCGGTGGCGCGCGCCGTCCCGCGGGCGCGCCTCGTCCTCGTCGGGGACGGGGTCCTCGAGGGCGAGTTGCGCCGGGCGGCGGCGGCGCTGCCCGCCGACCGGGTCGTCTTCGCCGGATGGCGGACCGACCCCGCCCGATGCCTCGGCGCCGCCGACGTCTTCGTCCTCCCGTCCCTGCGCGAAGGGCTCCCCCTCGCGGTGCTCGAGGCCCTGGCCGCAGGCGTCCCCGTGTGCGCGTCGGCCGTCGGCGGCGTTCCGGACGCGCTCGACGACGGCGCCTGCGGCACGCTGGTCCCACCGGGGGACCCGTCCGCACTCGCCGACGCCCTCGTCGCGCTGCTGTCCTCGCCGGACGCCCGCGCCCGGACGGCGGCCGCCGGCAGGGCCCGGGTCCGCGACCACTTCGATGCACCCCGGCAAGCCGCCCGCCTCGAAGCCCTGTGGACGGAACTTCACTCGGCGGGGGTCCCCGGCCGATAGGCTCGGAAGGGGAACCCGAGGTCTCGATGCGCCGCCCCCGCCCCGCGCTGGTCCGCCTGCTGCTGCCGGTCCTCCTGCTCGCGAGCGCCGCGCTCGGCGGGTGCGGGGTCGGCGGGATCGACGCGCTCGACGAAGCCCTCGGGAACGGCGGCAGCGGCGCGCCGATCGCCGCGACGATGTCGGCGAGCGAGCGGTCCCTCGCCGAGGCGGTGTTCGCCCTGGTGAACGAGGAGCGCGCACGCACCGGCATCGAACCCGTCGCGTGGAGCGAACCCGCCGCGACCGCGGCCTACGACCACGCGGTGGACATGGACCTGCGCGACTTCTTCGCCCACGACAACCCCGACGGCGCGTCGCCGGGCACCCGCCTGGCGCGGGTCGGTGTCGGAGGGCGCGGCTGGGGCGAGAACATCGCGCGAGGGCAGGCGAGCGCGGCGGCCGTCATGGACGCGTGGATGAACTCGCCCGGGCACCGCGCGAACATCCTCAACCCCACCTACCGGTTCCTCGGCGTCGGCGTCCACACCGGCATCGACGGCCCGTGGTGGGTGCAGGACTTCCTGACGCCGTAGCGCGGGACGACGCGGGCCCTCGGCGCGGGACGCGAGGCCCGGCGGGTCGCGCTGGCGCTTCCGAAGAAGTTGCTTCTGAAGATGCTGCTTCTGGAGGAGCTTCGGAGGAAGCTTCCGAAGAGTGCGCCTTCGCTCGGCTTCCCGTGGGCCCCGCCCCCCGAAACCGGCTCAGCGCCGACCGCGGAGCATCGCGAGCGCGCCGCTCGCGAGCAGACGGAACCGGGCGAACGACAGGTCCGCCCCCACCCCGACGCGCTCGAGCGCGTGCCGGTCGGTGGTCGGCGTGTTGAAGCCCTCGACCGTCGCGAGCGCGAACCGGACCCCCCAATGCGTCAACGCGGCGCGCGCGCGGTCGTCAAAGTCCATGAACCGGCCGTTGGGGTACGCGAAGACGGTGGGGACGCGGCCCGTGCGGCGCGCGACCTCCTCGTGCGACCGCCCGATCGCCGCCGCGACCTGGCCGTCGGGCATTCGCGCGAGGACCTCGTGGCGCGTCGAGTGGCCGGCGAACCCCCACCGCCCCTCGCGCCGCATCCCGTCCACCTCGTCCCAGCCGAGCATGCGGAAGTCGGCGGGGTCCTCGGGCCCCAGCCGGCCGAGCGCCGCGAGGAGCGCCGCGAGCCGCGCGTCCTTCTCGGCGACCGGCAGCCCCTTCAGCGCCCGGACGCTGGTCGCGTACGCCCTAGCCTTGCGTGCCGGCGTGTCGGTTGCGCACCGCACGAGCCCGAGGTCGGGGACGTCCACCACGGCGACCGCGCTGCGCGCGAACGCGAGGTACAGCCGGTCGGGCCACACGACCTCGCCGGTCCCGACGAGGTCCGTGACGAGAAACACGGTGGCGTGCAGCCCGTGCGCCGCCAGGACGGGCCCGGCCACCGTCCGCACGTTGCGGTAGCCGTCGTCGAACGTGAGCGCGAGCGCGCGGTCGGGGAGCGTCCCGGCCGCGAGCCCGGCGAGGGCCTCCTCGAGCGGCAGCACGGCGTAGCGCCGGGCCACCCACGCCATCTGGCGCGCGAACGCCTCGCGGGGCAGTTGGTGCCAGCACGGGACCTCGAGCGGGCGCGCCACGACGCCGTGGTACATGAGGATCGTGAGGTCGCGGCGGTGCCGGCGGCGAGCGAGCGCGGGCAGCCCGAGGCCGCAGAGCAGACGGTCGCGCAGGTCGAGGCTCACGGCGCGCCGCCCCGCGCGCGCGCCACCGCGCCCGCCCACGCCTCGACCAGTCGCGGCGCCACGCGCCCCCACTCGTTCGACGCGAGCACGACCGCGCGGCCGCGCACGGCGCGCGCGGCCGCGCGCGCGGGGTCCCGCAAGACCGCGACCGTCGCCGCCGCGAAGGCCTCGGGGCCGTCGGCAAGGTCGGCCCCGTCGGCGACGTCGAGGCCCTCGGCGCCCACCGTCGTCGAGACGACGGGCCGCGCCATGGCCAGGGCCTCGCAGATCTTCAGCCGCGACCCGCCGCCGACGCGCAGGGGCACCACCAGCGCCGCGGCGCGCGCCACGAACGGCCGCACGTCGGGCACCGACGCGGCGACCGTCGTCGCGGGGGCCGCCGCGCACCGCGCCACGAGCCACGGCGGAGGCGCGCGGCCGACGACGGTGAGCCGGACCGCGGGCACGGCAGCGCGCACCCGGGCCCAGACTTCGTCGAGGAACCAGACGACGCCGTCCTGGTTCGGACGCCAGTCGAGCGACCCGAGGAACAGGAGTTCGGTCGAGCCGTCGGCGGCCCCCGGGACCGGCACGAAGCGGTCGGCGTCGACGCCGTTCGGCACCACGGTCACATGGGCCTGCCCGGTCCACGCGCGGATCTTCGCGGCGTCGCCCTCGCTCACCGCCACGACACCCGCGGCGCCCGCGAGGGCCGCGCGCTCGAAGCGTGCCACCTTCCGGTGCTGCAGCGCGACGTAGGCACGCCGCGGCGCCGAGCGCTCGGCCGCGCGGTACCGCGCCCAGATCTCGCTCTCGACGTTGTGGGCCGACACGACCACGGGCACGCCCACGTCGGCGGGCACGTTGGCCACGAGCGGGGTCCACTCGACGTGGACCACGTCGGGCCGCCGGAGCGCGACGAGTTCGGCGACCTTCGCGCGCACGGCGGCGAGCCGGTGCCCCATGACCATGTACGGGACGCGCAAGGGCACGTTGCGCAGGAGGTCCCAGGCGAACCGCGCCCCGCGCTTCACCAGGGCCCGGCGCGGCACGACGACGACGCGGATCCCCGCAGCCTCGACCTCCGGCACGCCCGTCGGCGGGGCCTCGGCGGGCACGACGAGCGTGACGTCGTGGTCGCGTGCGACGCGCCGGAGGAGCTCGAACGTCCGGATGCGCTTCCCCGAGTCGGTCGGGTACGGCAGGGCCTCGTCCACGACGAGCACCCTCACGGCCCGCACTCCACGCGGCTGATGCAGTAGCGGACCTTGCCGTTGGCCGACGGCGCCAGCCGGTCCACGCGGTGGAGCCGGACGTCCAGTTCGTCGAAGAACATGCGGCGGAGCCGTTCCGCCATGACCTGCTCGTCGCCGGGCCGGTACTGCGGCGACGCGACCCAGTTCACGTCGAGCACGGCGAGCTCGGGCTGGACGAGTTGCGCGTCGAGCACGCCGAGCCCGACGCGGTACGCACGGAGGTCGGCGACGACGCCGGGGACGCGCCGCCCGGAGGGCAGCGTGAACACGTCGTTGAGGCGGCCGTCCACGGCGCCCAGCACCGGCCGAGGGTCGCCGCACGGGCAGGGCACGGAATCGAGGGTGCCGCGGTCGCCGATCTCGTAGCGGATGAGCGGCATGGCGCGGTTCACGAGGTCGGTCACGAGCAGGCTGCCGTCGTCGTCGCGCTCGAGCAGGACGCACGCGGTGTTGACGTGGAGGCGGTGCTCGCCGCACTCCGCCGCGATCCAGCCGCACTCGCGCGCGCCGTAGAACGTGTAGACCTCGCAGCCCATGGCGGCGCGCACACGCTCGCGCTGCTCGGGGAGCACGGGCTCCGCCGTGAGGAGCGCGAGCGGGATCCGCAGCCGGCGCCCCGTGGCGAGGAGGCGACGCGCGAGAAGGTCGGCGGCGCTCGGGTAGGCCTGCAGGACGTGCGGCCGGAAGCGCTGGAGCCGGTCGGCGTGTTCGTCGAGCCGCGCGTCGGAGAGCTCGCCGGCGGGCAGCCACAGGCTGCGGTCCACCAGCCGCCGAACCGCGGCCGCCTTGGCCCGGTGGGCCCAGTCGAGGTCCTCGGGCGGTCCGTCCTGGGCGGCGCCCCAGAGGAACGCGCTGCGGTGGCCGAGGCGCCAGCCCATGCGCCGCTTCAGCACGTACGAGGCCGCGTCCTTCCAGGCGACCGCCCGGCGCGTCTGCCGGAACGGGACGGGCGCGCTCGTGGAGCCGCCCGTGCGCGCCTCCACCAGGGGCACGTGGGCGTAGGCGCTCGACACGAGGCGGTCGGGCGCCGCGGCGAGGGCCTGGCGGGTGAGCCGCGGCAGCCGGCGGAGGTCGTCGAGCGACGCGAAGGCCGCAGGGTCGAAGGCCACCGCGTCCATCTGCTCGCGGTACCACGGCACCGTGGCGTGTGCGTGGACGAGCAGCGCGCGCAGCTCCCGCAGCCGTCGCGCGCGCATGGGCACCCGCGGCAGCGCCAGCACCCCCGCCAGCACGCGCTTGCGCGCGGGCCCGCGGTCGCCGCGGATCGTCGCGACGAGGGGCTTGACGACGTTGCTGTAGAGCGGCTCGAGCCCGTCCTCGTGCGGGACCCGGTGACGCTGCCGCGACCGGCGACGCCCGGGTCGTTCGACGCGCGCCGACGGGGCTTCGCGCGGCGGCGGGGCCGCGCCCTGCGGCGGGGCGTCGGCGGCGGACGCCGCGTCCCCGCCCGATCCCGCGGCGGCGCCCCGGCGGGTCTCCGCCAGCGCGGCCTCCGTCACCTTGGACTGGCAATGGCGCACCTTGCCGTTGGGCCCCGGGAGGATCCGCTCCTCGCGGTGGAGGACGATCTCCAGCTCGCCGAAGAACAGGTGCGTGATGGCGGCCCGGAATGCCGCGAGGTCGTCCGGGCAAAAGCTCGGCCCGGGTACGTACCGCACGTCGAGCCGCGTGAACGTTTCCTGCACGAACTGCGCGTCGAGCACGCCGTACGACTCGAAGCCGAGCCCACGCACGTCGGCGAGCACGCCCGGCACGCGCCGCCCCGAGGGCAACAGGAACACGTCGACCTCACGGCCCTCGAGCCGCGCGAGCACGGGCCTCGGGTCGCCGCAGGGGCACGGCTCGGGGTCGAGGGCGCCGCGGTCGCCGATCTCGTACCGCAGGAGGGGCATGGCGAGGTTGAGCAGGTCGGTCACGAGCAGCCGGCCGTCGTCGAGGGCCTCGACGTGGACGCCGGCCGTGTTCACGTGCAGCCGGTGGTCCTCGGGGCACTCCGACGCGATCCACCCGCACTCGCGGGCGCCGTAGAAGGTCACGACGTCGCTGTCGAAGCTCGCCGCGATCCGCTCGCGCTGCGCCGGCAGCACGGGCTCCGCCGTCAGCACCACCAAGGGAACGTGCAGGGGGATGCCGCGCTCGGCCGCGCGCCGCGCGAGCAGGTCGGTGGCGCTTGGGTAGCCCTGGAGCACCGCCGGGCGGAACCGGCGGAGTTCGTCGAGGTGGCGGTCGAGGCGCGCGTCGGAGAGGTCGCCCGCGGGCAGGAAGATCGCCCCCTCGACGATGCGGCCGAGCAGGAAGTCCTTCGCCCGCCGGAGCGGGTCCTGCCGCAGGTCGGGGCCGTCGCGCGCCGCGCCCCAGAGATAGGCCGCGCGATGGCCCCGGCGCCAGCCCATGCGGGCGCGGAGCGCGATCGCCGCGGCGTTCTTCAGCTCGATGCACTCCCGCGTCTGGAAGAACGGGACCGGCGCCGACGTCGTGCCGCCGGAGCGGTGGACCACGAGCCGCGCCGGGTCGAACTGGGTCGAGATGAGGTCGCGCGCGCGGGCCTGGACCTCGGCGCGCGGCAGCGGCTCGAGGGCCGCCAGGTCGGCCACCGACCGCATGCGCGCCGGGTCGAAGCCGGCGTCCGCCATGCGTTTCGCGTGGTACGGGACGGTGTCGCGCGCATGCTGGAGCAGCGCCTTCAGGCGCGCGAACGTCTCCGCCTCCTGGGCGGCGCGGGACAGGTCGAGGTAGCGGCGAAACGTGCGCACGTGCTGGTAGACGCGGTCCCCGCGGACCCGCGCCACGAGCGGCTTCAGGACGGCGCCGCGCAGCGGCGCCATGGCGTCGGCGACGCGCCTCACGCGCCGCCCTCCGACGCCGACGGCGCCGGCGTGAAGCGGCCGCGCAGGTAGCCGACGCCGAGGCCCGCGTGCAGCACCGGGAACGCCAGGGCCGTCCGCAACGTCGTCGCCATGCCGAGCCCGCGCGTCGCGGCCACGGCGAAGCCGAGCGCGAGCAGCGCGTACAGCGCGTACCCCCCCGCGACGACCGCCGTGACGACGCGCGGGAGCCCGGGCGCCGCGGCGAGGGCCGGCAGCCCGGCGACGAACGCCGCGGGCACCAGGCTCTCGACGGTGAACGACGACGGGTGCTTGCGGTGGAGGCGCGCGCGGCCGAGGCCGTACCGCGCCATCTGCCGGAACAGGGCGCCGTAGGTCGCGCGGGGCTCGTAGGCCACGGCCAGCCGGTCGCTCGTCCACGTGACGAGCCCCGCCTGCTCGACGCGGGTGTTCAGCTCCACGTCCTCGCAGGCATCGAACGTCACGTCGAACGGCCCCACGCGGGCGAAGACGTCGCGCCGGTACATGGCGCCGCTGCTCACGGGGCTCGTGCGGCGCTCGCCGTCGCGGTAGATCTCCGACGCCGTGCTGTGCCCGAAGGGCGACGTGCGCGCGGCGGCGATCGCGCGGGCCCCGCGCCCGCCCCCGGCCGCGACGAGCGGCTGCGGGCGGGCGAGGCAGTCGGCGCCCGTCCGTTCGAAGAGGTCCACCATGTCGGCGAGCAGCGTCGGGCTCGGGATGCGGCAGTGGCCGTCGACGTACGCGACGAAGCGTCCGCGCGCGGCCGCGGCCCCGATCGCCCGCGCCGCCGACGACCGGCGCCGTGGGTTGTCGAGCAGGCGCACGCGCGCGTCCCGCGCCGCGACGCCCTCGACGCGGGCCCGCGTGTCGTCCGTGGAGCGTCCGTCGACGACGAGGACCTCCATGCGCTCCGGCGGGAACCGTTGGGCCAAGAGGTCGCCGAGGACGGCCTCGATGTGCGTCCCCTCGTTGCGGACCGGCACCACGACCGTGACCTCGAGGGTCGCGGGGGGGGCGGCGACGGACGCGGGGACGGCGGACGACGGCATGGGGATCCGGGACGCGGGACGCCGGCCCGTGTGGGGCGGCGTTCGTGAGTTCGTAGGGTCTCGCAGGCGCTCGCAGGCACGCCCACGCGGTCGGGCGCTCGCGCCGCCCGGTCCCATTCTCATCGACCGGGCCACGGGGGCGCCGAAAGCCATGGGCGCGACGGACCTCCGGCCGGGCCTCGCGTGGGGCGCCGGAGGGTTCCGCACACGTCGAGGGGTAGCATCGGTCGATCTGGAAGCGTCGGCGGCGCCCCGGCCCCGCCCTCCGACCCCCGTGCCCACGCTCCGCCCCCCTCCGTCGTCGTCGGACCGTCGCGCCGCGGCGTGCCGCGGACGCGCCGCGTGATCCGCCGCGCGGCGTGGCACCTCCTGACGGGACGGCGTGAGCCCGGGTGGGCCGAGGCCGTGGCGGAGATCCGCGCCGTCGCCTCGCTCGCGCCCGCGGCGTTCCGGGCGCGCGCGGCACAGGGGCTCGCCGCGCACCTCCGCTGGGCGGCGACGACGGTGCCCGCACTGCGCGGCACGGCGCCCGACGCGCCGCTGGCCGCGTTCCCGGTGCTCACCCGCGCGCGGCTGCAGGCCGACCTCGAGGCGCTGCGCGACCCGAGCCGGCCCCGCGACGCGTTCGTCCTCGAGGCGAGCGGGGGCTCGACGGGCGCGCCGGTGCAGGTGTGGCGCGACGTCGCGGCGGCGCGGTGGACGTTCGCGCAGGAGGTCCACCTGCTCGAGACGTGGGGCCTCGCGCCGTGGTGCCGACGCGCCTACCTCTGGGGCGACGACCGCGAGCAGCGCGACGTGCGGTGGAAGGAGCGGGTCGCGCGGCGGTTGCTGCCGAACGTGTTCCTGAACGCGTTCGGGATGGACGAGGCGCGGATGGCCGGGTTCGCCGACCGGCTCGACGCGTTCCGCCCGGAGATGGTGCAGGGCTATGCGACCGCGCTCGACCTCTTCGCGTCGTTCCTGCTCGCGACGGGTCGCGCGGTGGCCGCGCCGCGCGTCGTGCGCTCGTCGGCGGAGGCGCTGCCCGCCGAGGCGCGCGCGCGCATCGAGCGGGCGTTCCGCGCGCCCGTCCGCGACGTGTACGGCTCGCGCGAGAGCACGCACCTCGCGGCGCAGTGCGCCCACGGCGGCTTCCACGTGCTCGGGTTCGGCCGTGTCGTCGAGGTGGTGGACGACGCGGGGGCGCCGGCCGGGCCTGGCGTCGCGGGACGCGTGCTCGTCACCGACCTCACGAACCGCGCCATGGCACTCGTGCGCTACGAGAACGGCGACGTGGCGTCGTGGGCGCGCGAGGACGGGCCGTGTCCGTGCGGCGCGCCGTTCCCGCGGCTCGAGCGCGTCCTCGGCCGCACGAGCGACTTCCTGACGGCGGCGGACGGGCGGCGGATCCACGGCGAGTGGTTCACGCACCTCTTCTACGGCCGCACGGGCGTCGCCCGCTTCCAGGTGCACCAGCGCTCGCCCGCCCGCGTCGAGGTCCGCACCGTGGGGCCGGCGACCGACGCCGACCTCGCGCCCGTGCTCGCCGCGATCCGCGGGGCCCTGGGCCCGGAGGTGACGGTCGCGTGGGAGCGCGTGGACGCGATCCCGCTCACGAAGGCCGGGAAGCACCGCTTCACGCTGTCCGACGTCCCCTTCCTCCCGACCCGTCCATGAGCGCCGACGCCGCGGCCCCCCGCCGGGTCCTCCTGCTCTGCGACGCCTACTGGAACCCCCACGGGGGCACCGAGGGGCAGATCCACGCGCTGGTCGCGAACCTGCCCCCGGGCTGGGCCGCCGAGCTGTGGATCGCGCACGACTCGCCGTTCCTCGCGGCGCACCCGTTCCCGTGCCGCACGCGTTCGCTGCGACTGGGGTCGCTCTCGCGGCCGTGGACGTGGATGCGCGTGCGGCGCCTCGGGCGGGAGGTCCGCCGGCGGGGCTTCCAGCTCGTGCAGACGTTCATGGGCGACGCGAGCCTCGTGGGGCCCGTCCTGGCCCGCGTCGCCCGCGTCCCCGTGCTCGTCTCACGGCGCGACCTCGGCTTCTGGCACACGCCGACGGCCGTGGCGCTCCTGCGGCGCACCGGGCGGCTCGTCGACGGCTACCTCGCCAATGCGTCGGCCGTGAAGCGGCACGTGGTCGAGGTCGAGCAGGTCCCGCCGGCCGACGTCGCGGTGGTGCACAACGGCCACGCGTTCGAGGGGTTCGACCGGCTGCGGCGCCCGGGGATGCGCGCCGCGCACGGGATCCCCGAGGACGCGGTCGTGGTGGTGCTGCTGGCGAACCTGAAGCCCCTCAAGCGGCAGCGCGACCTCGTGGAGGCGGTCGCGCGGCTCGCGCGCCGCCACCCGCGCGTCCACGCGCTGCTCGTCGGCGGCGGGCCGGACGACGACGTGCGCGCGACGGCGGCGCGGCTCGGCGTGGCGGACCGCGTGACGGTCCACCACGCGCAGGGCGGCGCGATCGACCTCCTCCACGAGGCCGCCGTCGGCGTGTTGTGCTCCGAGACCGAGGGCCTGTCGAACGCGGTGCTCGAGTACATGGCGTGCGGGCTGCCGGTCGTCGCGACCGACGTCGGCGGCACCCCCGACCTCGTGGTGCCCGGGGCGACGGGCGCCCTCTATCCCGTGGGCGACGTCGCGGCGCTGACGACCCACCTCGACGCGCTGCTGTCCGACGACGCCCTGCGCGTGCGCCTCGGCGCTGCCGGTCGCGCGCGCTTCCGCGACCACTTCGGGCTCGGGCGCATGGTGCGGGAGACGGTCGCGGTCTACGAGCGGGTGCTCGCCGGCCGGCCGGTGGGCCCCGCCGCGACTCCCGCCGCGATTCCCGACGCGACTCCCGACGCAAGGCCCGGAGCGCCCTTCGTCGTGGAGACGATCGACGACGTCGTGCGGGTCGAGGCGCTCGCTGGGGCGTGGGCTCCGCTCGTCGGGTCGCGGCAGTTCTTCCTGACGCCGACGTGGGTGCTCACGTGGCTGCGGTGGGCGGCGCCGGCGGCGACGCCGCACGTGCTCGTGGCCCGGGACGCGGCGGGGACGGTCGTCGGCCTGCTGCCGCTGGCGCGGCGGGGGCATGCGCTCGAGATCGCGGGGGCGGCCGAGGGCGCGGACCATCTCGACGTCGTGGCGGCCCCCGGCCGGGCCTGCGAGGTAGCGGACGCATTCGTCGCGCACCTCGAGGCCCTTCCCCCCGCGGCCTGGTCGCGGCTCCTGCTGCGCCATCTCGCCGAGGACGGGGCGTTGCGGCACGCCGTGCGGGCGCGCCGCTGGAGGTTGCCCTATCGCGAGGCGGTGGCGACGGTGTGCCCGTACGTCGAGGCCGCGGGCACGTACGACGGCTACTTGAAGCGGTTCTCGGCGAAGCACCGGGGGAATCTGCGTCGGCAGGCGCGGGCGCTGCGGGAGGACCCGGCGGTGGTGATCACGCGCACGACGGGCGCTGCGGAGGCGGCGGCGGCGGTCGACGTCGTGTTCGACCTGCACGCGAAGCGGTTCGCTGCGCGCGGGGACGCGAGCGCGTTTGCGGGGCCGCGGATCCGGGCGTTGCACCGGGCGCTGGCGCCGGCGCTTGCCGCGGAGGGCCGGTTGGCGGTGGTGACGGTGGCGGTCGGCGGGGTGCCGATCGCGACGCACTACGCCTTCCGGTTCGGCGGGCGGCTGTTGCACTTCCAGGGCGGGTTCGACCCGGCGCACCGCGACCGGAGCCCGGGGACGGCGTTAACGACGATCGTGCTCGAGGACGACGTCTTCGGGGCGGGTCTCTTGGAATACGACTTCTTGGACGGCGACGAGCCCTACAAGCTCTCGCTCGCGACGGGCGTCCGCCGGCTGTACGACGTGGTCGTGGGCCGTCCGACGCTGCCCGCGCGGGCCTCCGCCATCCTCCGGGGCGTGGTCGCGCTCGCCCGCCGCCGCTGACCCGCCGTGACGCAACGGGGTCGTAGCCCGTTGCTCCGGCGTCGGACGCACCTGACGGTGTCGGACGCGGTTGCGTCGGGTGCGCGTAGGCTGGCGCGATGCCGCTCGGACGGATGCAGCCCCCGGAATTCGCCGTCTGGGTCGGCGTCACCCTCGGAGCGACCGTGCTCGCCGTCGCCGCCCGCCGCCGGGGTCGCCGCCTCGGCCGCCGCCGCACCCCCCCCCCCCCCCCCCCCCCCCCCCCCCCCCCCCCCCCCCCC
>Ga0163144_10015796_pt1 | contig 15529 bp, 13 predicted proteins | sample OliLak19BULKMAT1_FD_123175 | JGI IMG/M metagenome (GOLD analysis project Ga0163144, IMG submission 123175) | Freshwater microbial mat bacterial communities from Lake Vanda, McMurdo Dry Valleys, Antarctica - Oligotrophic Lake LV.19.BULKMAT1 | ecosystem: Environmental > Aquatic > Freshwater >...
CCGTGACTTTTTCTTCGCGATTTTTGTCCTTGGCAGACTGACCGCGAAGAGGTACAAGCCCGCCCGAACATCGAAACAAAGTTCCGTGCCACAGGGTCTCGTGACCGCTGTGGCACGGTGCGTTTTAGGACAACGGAGTCATCCATGGATAAACCCCAGAGGCGCAAACCTGACCGATCAAGGAACCAGCACCAACCCCCGCAGCCGTCGCCTGGCAGCCTGCTTCATGTCAGCGGGGCTGATTACCGCCGGCTGCCGCTCTCGCAGTCGCTCCAATGGCTGACCGACCTGTGCGGCGGAATGGTTGTTCTGGGCGGCGTCTATCTCCTCGGGGGCGCACCTGGCGCGAACAAATCGACCCTTGCGCGCCAGATCGCTCTGGACCTCGCATCCCAAGGGCATCGAACCCTTTTCGTATTGAGCGAAGAACCCGCGTATCGGCTCAAGGGGTTTCTGACTCGAATGACAGCAGGATGGTCGAAGGCGCAGGTTGATCGTGCGATGTCGAACTTGTTGGTTGAAACGAACGTTCATGACCTCGCCTCGCTTCCCAACTTTTTCGCGCGAAATGTTCTTAGCCCCGATGGCCCGTACCAAAACATCAAGTTGCTCGTCCTCGACAGCATTCAAGGCAACGGCGTCTCGCACACAGCCACCGAAAAGTGGGCTGCCCTTCATGAGTTTGGCGATCTCACTCGAAGGGCGTGCATTACCGCGTTCTGGGTCAGTCATTTGAACAAAAGGGGCGAGTTCAGCGGACTCCGCGATACCGAGCATGCCGTTGATGCTGCGATCATGTTGCGCAAGGCGGGACTCAACCGGCATGCAGGGGTTCCAAAAAACCGTTTCGGCAGCGAAGTCCATCGGTTGATCGCGTTGGAAATCAACCGTGAGACGGTCACCCTTCATCCATCAAGGCGTGCGCACATCTCGGCAGCCGTCGCCAAGAGCTTCTTGCCAGGGATTGGCGTTGTCGAATTGCAGGGCGCGGTCACCCTGCCCCATTGGGGTTCGCGCCCTCGCGTCATGGCACCTGGGCTGCCGCGTCGGGAGATCGAACTGCTTGTCGCCTGCTTGGCGCAGGTCAATGGGGTCGAACTCGACGACCTCAGCAGCACGATTCAATGCACGCTGCCGGGCGACGGTCGGTATAGCAAGCTGTTGGGTTTGCCGCTCTGCCTTGCGCTGATTGCGAGCGTGACGCAACGACCCTTGCCATCCAATCAACTTCAGATCGGCGAGGTCGATCTGACTCGGAACATCCGCGATGTGCCAGAGCTTTTGCTGACCGAGCTGACCCAAGCCATCGGCAATGGCGATCTGCCGCTGCCATTGCGTCTGATCGTGCCCCCCTCGGCCATGGCCCAGCTGCCCCGCAACAAACGGGTGGAACTGGTTCCCGTTCGAACTTTGGATGAAGCCGTGACGGCGGCGTTTGAGGAGGGCAACTGACCATGCAGGGACGCAAACAAATGACGGATCAAATCGTGAGCGCGGAGGATGTTCGCCTCGTCATGCAGCGATTGAGCGGAACTGGGTGGCGGCATGCCTTGAAGGAACTGGAGCGGATGGAGCCGTCATTGGCGGCGTACATTTCGACCGCTGGCAACGCGGCAAAGATGAGTCTGCACGGCGTCGGGTACTCGAACGCCCAAGCGCATGAGTTCGAGCAGTACTTTCTGCACTCGCTTGTTGTCATTCATGTTCTGACGCGAATCGCCCACCGTCGCTTGCTCGATGACTTTCTGCCCGCTGACGACAAGCTGCTCGGGAGCGTGGAAGGGAAGGGAGAAACTGCATGAGCGAGAATCGAAAGATCATGGCAATGGATGGGGTAGTTTCGATTCCAGACGGAATCGCATGGATGATCGAGCTGCAAAAGGAACCGCCGCTCGATCTGGCTTCTCGACTTGCAGAGTACGAACCAGCAGTAGTTGGGGTCGCCGTTCGTCAGGCCGACAACCTCAGAAACAGAATGCTTCGTCATGGTGCGCCGTCGGGACTGGCCACCGAAGCAGCAGACAGCGTTCTGCTGACGGGCCTCATGTGCCTGGAACTCATGCGGAGGGGGCACGCGAAGGCATGGGAGGATTTCTGGCAGCCCGAAGATGCCCCAAAAGGAGACCAAAATGGAAAGTAGCCCGAAAAAGATTTCAGCATTTGCGCTTGCGAAAGAAAGTTTCTCGATCTGTGCCGAAATTGGGGTGGATGAAATCCTTCAAATGCGCCCCGATTGGAGCAGCGATCAGGCTGTCGCATTTCTATGCCAGCATGGTGACAGCATTGGGCGCGAGATGGCGATCCATGGCGCGGTCATGCTCGCGGCGATGCTTGCAGGAGGTCGAAATGGAAATTGACCAGGACGATTTACAACTCGAACTCCATGCCGAACGATTTCACATCGTAGATGCCGGATCCGCCAATTTTTTGGTCCGCAAGATCATGGAGGCTCGGAAGTACGCGGAACGAGTTGAGGTCTGGGCTGCCACCGAGATCCGTCGAGGGGAGCGACAAGAAGCATTCTTCCTTGGTCGCTGGGGGCTGGAATTAGAGGCATTTGCGCGGCGCAAAATCGCCCAGCAATTTCGTGGCAAGTCGTTCTCGCTGCCTGCGGGCACGATTGGTTTTCGCATCGAACCACAGCGAATTGACTTTCAGGATGAGCCTCGCGTCATGGCATGGTGTCGAGCCAATCTTCCCAGCGCGATAAAGCGAACTGAAACGCTGTTGAAGTCAGCCCTGTCGGAGCATCTCAAGACAAGCGGCGAAATCCCCCCAGGCGTTGAAATCAGCGGCGGGAATGAAAAGTTTTTTGTTCGTTGAAAGAAGGAGTCTTGTCTCATGTCGCTGAACACTAAATGCGAAACTGGACGACAAACCAGTGCGCCCGTTGAACCAGCCCCCATGCGGATTGGTTCAACGGGAGGTCGGAGATCGCGGATGACCTATGCCGTTTCGATGCGGCGGCAGTCAGCCGAACAACAGCAGAAGTTCATGGCGACAATCGAGCTGTTCGTCTCCGAATTGGTTCGTCAGCATCTGGAACATAAGGAAATCTCATGAGCGCTGAAGATCGACTTCGGGGGAAGAGATACATCGCGTTGGCGCGATGCTCAACAAATGATCAAGCAGAAACGAGCCTGCCTGGTCAGCTCACGCTGCTACGCTCGTTCGGTGACCGCCATGGCATGATCTACGTTGATGAGATTGCCCGCGATGTCACGGGATCGCTGCCAGGGGCGCGAACTGAGTTTGCGGAACTGATCCAAAGAAAGACCGAGAAGGACGACTTCGATTCAGTCCTCGTGCAAGATGCAACGCGCCTCACTCGAAGCGGGGTCCAACATGCATTCTCGATCAAAGAAAAGTTGGAGGAAGTTGGCATTGAAATCGTCTACGCCAGCGACCATCGGCCAGAAGGAGATTTCGCTGAGATTATTGAAGCGGTCGAGCATTCAGCGGGCAAACTGTACAGCAAGAAGCTCTCGCACGCCGTTGCTCGCGGCCTTATGCGGAGCCTGGAGCAAGGTCGCATTCCCCACACCCTTTGCGTCCCGTACGGCATTGATCGCCTCTACGAAACGCTCGACGGACGCCCGCTGCACGTCATCCGCAACTTGCCTGACGGAACACAGGTCAAGCTCGACCCGACGACGCTTGAGGTGATTGAGAAATACCCTGTCGGCTGCCGCCTCCACTACCGACAGCAGTCAAACGAAAAGGTCGTGCTCATTCGAGGCGAAAAGGAGCGGCAAGACATCATTCGATTGATCTTCAGTCGACGACTGGTAGATGGTTGGGCGGGGTTCAGAATCGCGCGGGAACTCAACCAGTTGGGCTACCGCTCGTGCAAGGGACGGGCTTGGAGCGTTAGCAGCGTTCGAAACATCCTCTGGAACACGGTCTATACGGGGATCGGAGTCGCCAATCGCAAGACCTATGCTCGATATTCCTGCCGTGCCCATGCGGAACCCAAGGCGATCGAGCTGGACAAGCGGCTGTTGAAGAAAAAGAAACTCCCAGGAAGGCTCCGTCCGCCCAGCGACTGGATCAAGATTGAGCATAGCCATCTCCGCGATTATTTGGGCGCCCTCCGCGACATGGCTGTGGAATGGCAACGGGCTGAATGGGCAAAGCATGCCAATCCAGTTCCGAACAAGAAAAGGGGCGGCGACAGTCACGCAGGGAGCAGCTATTTTCTGAAGGGCATTCTTCGAAGCAAGGAAGGTGGTCACGCTCTGAGCGGTCGCTGCGGCATGAATGGTCGCCTTGGCATGAACGGCCAGAAGACGATTCACCGCTACTACGCAATACATCGTGGGTTTACCGTCCCAGTTGGCGGGGACGACAAACACATGCGGAGACTCATTCCCGCCACCGAGTTGGAGAGAGTCGTAGTCGGTCAGCTCCGCGACGTGCTCCTCCAAACGCCTGACCTGCGCGAAGTCATCGAGAAAACCATAAGAGCCGAACTCAAGCGTCGTGCCAGCCCCGATGACGAATTCAAGCGTTTGGAAGGACGCAGGAAATCGCTCGGACGGCAGATCGATGTCGTATTGGATTCGCTTACCGACGTGGGTAGGGATGCCGCCAAGGAGCGGTTGCAGCGGATTGAGAGCGAGTTGACGGAAGTAACCGCTCGGTTAGCCCAACTCAAGGCAGACGGGGAAAGACAGGTTTCTGATCCCTCAAAACTGGCGGAGGAAATTGTTTCAAAGCTTCATGACCTTGGAGAGCGATTGGACCAGTTGCCGAAGGAGACGTTGCGACGACTGTTATCGCTGTTCGTGGCTCGCCTGGACGTTGAGATGCGGACGAAGAACCTTGAAGTCGAGTTTGCCCTTCCCAGTTGGGCTGTGTTGGCCGCGATGCCAAAGGACGATGTTCGCCTGGCTGCCCAATCTGTTCACGCATCTGGCTACCAGGCAAACATGGAAAACATCGAAAACAAGCAGATAATCGCGGCTTACAGCTGCCGTGGGTTCGACCGGCGGCATCTCCGCATGACAACCTGCTTCGAATGCGAGCGTCGAAAGGCGGCATGAGCGATCCCGAACGTCGTTCCTGTGAATGCATTCATCTGATTGACGCACGGCAAGGTCGTAACTTACACGAGGAGTCCTCCATTTGAGACGACGGCTTGCTCGACGATTTCAGCAACCTCGTCCAGAAATCGCATTGCGTCTTTGCTGGCCTTGTCCGATGGGATCGGCACAGCGTGGTCATAGATGTCCCGCATGTCGTGCGCCCGTACCCGCGTCGATCCAGTACCCGAATGCCCATACGCTTCCGCCCATTCTCCCAAGTGTGCGGCGAGAAGCCGCTGCGGCGCGATTTCGTGCAATCGCGCATGCACCGTCGTCACCACGGCTTCGACCGCCTTCTCCTTTGCTTCTTCGGCGACGTCTTCCGAGGACACGGACTTTTTATCGTCGTCTACCCAACCGATGGGATGACTCAAGAATGCCTGCAATCTCTCCTGAAGGCATTCGATGAGGTCTGCGACGGGCATCAGCCCGCCAAATTGGTCAGACCATCGATTGGCCAGCCGCCTTGTCAGTGCTTTGACGGTCTGCCACGCCGCCCGGTGATAGACGGAATGTGATTGGAACCCGAGAAGGGCGAGCCACCTCTGGTGAAAATCCTGCGCCGCGCCCTGTACAGCGAACCCCAAGTGCTTGTCGTGATACACGCCGTGCAGCTGGGGCTTCGGCTTCGGCTGCATCCGTTCATCAATTGCATTCGCCAGCCGCCGGAACTCGGCTATCGTCAATCGACCGATGCCGCTCTTCGATACTTCGTTCTTTCCATTCAGCCGCTTGTCGAGGTGCCCAAAGAAAAACACGCGGTTCGGCAGCAAGCGGCGCAGAGCTGTTTCGGCAGTGCGACCAGCAGAAGATTTCCCAATACTGGCCACAACATTATCAACGGATGTAAGCAGTCGATCCTTACGCGCGTCTACCGTCCGCAGATTATTGGTGTCCATCAGGTCGAAGTGACTCAAACAAATCATCAGCTTCTGCGCATGTCCGCTTGAAGCGATGTTTCGCAGCGCAGCCGCCGTACCAGCGTGTGTCATCCCCTGCTTGGCACTGTCAACCAAAATGATCACATCGACATGCTCATACTTGCTGGTAATCGAAGTGGGCACCGCAGTGGCGGTCGCCGGATCGTGACCCAACCCCTCGGTGTCGTGAATCACCCAGCGCGGCAGTTCGTCGCCCTCAAACCAATCAGGGCGAAATGGTCCCTTAACTCGCAACCCAGAAACGATTGGCGTCAGGAGTGTCCCCCACCGCACCGAGCTAATGCTGGTGAACGCCTTCAAGGTCTTGATGAGCATGTTCTGATCACGATGCTTGGAGTGCCAGAGAACGGGCCAACGGTCGCGCGTTGACTGCATCTGCTCAAGAAAGGGCTTGAAACGCTTCTCAATGTCACGCTCGATCCCATCCACAATGTCGAGGAATGAATCGTCGTCGCGGACGGAGGATTCGAATGCGTCCATCACCTCATCCCATTGCTCTCGCTCGGCATCGGACGTCTTCGCGGGCGTACGCTCGGGCATGCGCGACCACGCCTCGGTGGCCAGCACGTTGATCGCATCGACGTGCTTGCCCAAGTCCTCGCGCAACGTCGCCCGTTCGCGGTCGTCAATCGCGCCGTCGTCGTCGGAATCAACGACCGGATCATCAAACTCTCCGACAACTTCCTTCTCCCCCCTGGTGAGCAAATCACCGAGTATGTAACGCAAGCGAAAGCGTTCCTCTGTGTGCTCAAGCAGTTTCCTCACCGGCTCGTGTGGATCCGTTGACTCCACACGCGCTCTGGCCGCCGCGAGCACACAATCCTCGATCAAATCGCGCACTTGGTCGCGCGGCAGAAATGTTGCCACCGCTTCGTACTCGCCCTCATCGATGATGATCTCCGTGTCGTAGGTCGTCGTCTTTGCCGTCGAGGTGGCCGGAAATCGTTGCGTCTCGGGATCGGTTCCGAGCAGGTGGCGTTCTAACGTGCTCTTTCCAGCACCCGATGCGCCGACGAGCAGGATGTTTGCATACGGGTTTTCAGCTTGGCGGTCGGGTAGGGGAAGGATCCGGTCGCGTGTGCCCTTGTAGTCCGGTGCCGTGGCTTCCATCCCCTCGTAGAAGATGGAAACCGCCAGCTTATCGTCGAATTTGCTCTCCGCTTCGAGTTTGCGATCAATCGTCCACCAGTACTCATCCGAGAGGATGCCTTGGAGATCGGCGAGCACCGCTTCGGCGGACTCGCGCTCGGTGCCAACGCCGCGACGTATTTTCTTTCCCAGTTTACCGTTGGCATCGAGCCGTTTGGGGTGACGAAACTCGACATAAAACCCATTGCGATCACGATTTTGACCGATCCGAGCAACACGCACTGCTTCCATTGGCATCTCCTGTTGGTGTTCCATGGTGTGGCAAGCATAGCCATTCAAGACGGGCGAATCAAGTGAATTCTGGAACACCGTGGAACACCGTCAAGGTGCGACGAAGCATGCCGCCCCCTTTCCCTGGCGGCGTCCGGTCTGGACTGTCTTAAATTGAAGCTCGCGTGGCAGGCTGTTTGTTCATCGCGCCAAAGTCCGACATCAATATAGGTCGCGTGACATGACGACGGAAATTGCTCGTGTGCCATGAAGGAATGCAACGCAGAATCTTGAATGACAAAGAGCCGTAGCGAAAGCTGCAGAAATTCTGCCCCGCGATTCCTTCATCGCACGAGCAAGGGCTGCGACGCCATGTAGAGTCACGCTACATGGCGTCTTTTATTTTTGCGCACTTGCTCGTCAGCCAAATTGAAATTGACAGATGCTTAAAGGCAAATCCTGTCGGCGGCGAAAACGAAGGCTTTACTGGCTTCCACCAAATCGGAAGAAACCAGTCGCATGCCAGCTACCATCAACTATCCGAAAGGGCTTGGGCTGGAAGGTGGACACCGTTGGACAGACACCACCGCACGCATAATTGCTGCCTCATGCGTTAGTTGAGCCTCAACCCTCAACATAGGCGAAAAGCGGAGCAGGGACATCACACTTGCTCAGGTTTCAAGGACGAAACGGCGACGCTAACAGTCGGGCGAACCATAAGCGACTGTGGGAGTTTTCCCAAAATGTGTTGGGAGTTTGTCTGTCTGCATCACCCCCAATGGGCTGCTGTGGGTCGCGTCGCATCCATGCTCCGCTCCCGCCGAGAGAACCGAGATGATCGCGTTCGCATCCATGCTCCGCGAAAATACGCCGTGAGTACACGGCGTATCGGGATTTCAAATACTTCGGTCACGTTGTTCAAAATGGAAGATTGGGGAACAGGAGCAAATACAAGAATAATATTGATTTACTTACCAGATCCAAAATGTTCTTGCACCGTTTGCGTGCAAGAACATTTTTCTTTGAGGTTCAATGCCCGCCGAACGAAGTTCGCTGCGTACTCGCAGATTCTCGTTTGTTTGCGAACATCATGCGCCTGTTTTCGGGGCTGGTTGTCTTGCCAAATCTGTCAAAACAAATGCGCGCGGAAGAATGACCCTGCCTGCCGATGCTTCGAAACAGTCGCTGGGTTGGATGAAGCCTGAGCGATCCGAGTTGCCGCCTCTATACAGCTTGCCGGTCGCGCCCATCCGGCGGACAATGCTGTTATGACGCAGCCGATGGAAGCAGACCTCGAAATCGAAGGCATCCCATTCCACAGCGTTGACGAGGCGATTCAGCATTCCAACGCATCTGGTCGGGGCGTCGTTGTTTCAGTCGAAGGGATTGACGGCTATCTGGTCGTTGAGCAGAAGGTTGCAGATGCGATTGCTTCAACCGGCACGTTCTTCGCGTACTTCTTCGATCATGAAATGCCGGACGGGAGAATGCGAGTTCTGTCTGTCCCCGTGAACGACTGATGGGAGCTGCTTGCGCAGATGAAGTTCGTTATCATCGAAATCACGAACGAGAACGAACTTCTCGAAGCGAATGTCAGCGCGTCGGACAGCGGCCTTCGCCCTGGTAAGCCGACTTACCATCTCGTGCTCGGCCCGGCGCCGAACCGAGACATCGTTTTGACGCCAGCCGAGGCTCTGAGGCGGATCGGTTGGGCGGTCGCTGACCAACTCGGCGATGAAGAGGAAATGATCCGTCGAGAAGCCGAGGGGGCGCGGTCGCTGATCCTCGGACTGCACGAAGCTGGTCAAATCGTTCTTCGCTTTGACATTGGGATAACCAAGGCAGACGCGATGGACGCGCTAATCGACGGTGGCCTGGACCGGCAGAAGCAAGATCTGCGTGACGCCGGCGCTAACTAACCCTTCTCGTATCCCTCGCGGCAACCTGATGGTGCGTGAGTTCGGACCCTCGCACGAGCATGTCCTTCCGCCCTGACCAATTGGCCTTGGCCCATGCGAATAGTTACACTCCGACGCATGTTATGGGCAGGCGATTCCATGGGTTAGCACTCCAAAGGCGGTGCCAAAACCTAACGCTCAGGTCTAATCCGACCTCAATGCGAACGCCTGCTGGACGGAGACGGCTGGTCGTCCCACGTCAAGTTGCGGCTTTTCGTGGCCGCTGCGCTTCAAGAGGGTTGAGGAAGGATGGAGCTGGATCAACTACAGCCGAACGCGATACTTCGCGGCTCCCTTTTCAATGAGCCTGTGCAGGTGATTGCGGTCATCCCACTTGGCACATCCTTCAAGGTCATCGGCACGGGCCTGAAGACGGGGCTGACCCACCAACCAATCCTCTCGCCAGAGCAGCTTGCCTCCCTTGAAGTTTCGTCCGATCAGAAGTCCTATGACGGCGATTCGCTCCGTTTCCGCCTCGGGGTCGAGGCCATGCGGCTCGCCCTCGCCTACGAGTACGACCCGTACTTCTCGCTCTCCATCGCCCGCGTCGATCCGCTGCCTCACCAGCTTGAGGCCGTGTACGACTACTTCATCAAAATGCCGCGCGTCCGCTTCCTGCTCGCCGATGATCCAGGCGCTGGCAAGACGATCATGGCGGGATTGTTGCTGAAGGAGATGAAAATCCGAGGGCTTGTGAAGCGGACGCTCATCGTGACGCCCGCCAACCTAACCTTCCAATGGCAGCGGGAAATGAAGGACAAGTTCCGCGAACAATTCACCGTGGTTCGCGGCGATGTGCTTCGTGCCAACTATGGATCGAACCCTTGGCAGGACCAGAACCAAGTCATCACGTCCGTATCGTGGGTCAGCCGCGTTGACGACGCGAAGGAAAGCCTGCTCCGCAGCCACTGGGACTTAATCATTGTAGATGAAGCTCACAAGATGTCTGCGGCGAGCGCCGACAAGAAGACGCTCGCGTACGAGCTTGGCGAGCATCTGTCGCAGATGACCGACCACTACCTGTTGATGACTGCAACGCCGCACAAAGGCGACCCAAAACACTTCTGTCTGTTCCTCCAACTCCTCGACAAGGATGTGTACGGCGACGTGAAAAGTCTCGAAGAAGCGATGGCCCGCAACAGCGCGCCGTTCTACCTGCGCCGCACCAAAGAAGCCCTCGTCAGCTTCCCCGATCCGGAGACGGGAATCGTCAAGAAACTTTTCACGAAGCGTCATGTTGAGACGGTCGAGTTCAAGATCGACGCCGACGAAGCGGACTTCTACTACCAGCTCACGCAGTACGTCGAGATGCAGTCGATCAAGGCATCGCAGGCTAACGAGACGACGGGCCGCGCAGTCGGCTTCACAATGGCGATGCTCCAACGCCGATTCGCGTCCAGCCTCTACGCAGTCCGGCGCAGCCTCGAACGCATGCGCGACAAGCGAGAGCGCATCCTTGAAGACCCCGAGGCGTATCGCAAGGAACAGATCGCCAACAAAGTGCCCGAGGATTTTGACGAACTGCCCGAGGACGAGCAGAACGACATCCTCTCAAAGCTCGAAGACACCGTAGCGTCAGTTGATCCTGTCGCGCTCCGCGAGGAGATACAAGACCTCACCAAGTTGATCGACCAGGCACGGCTCCTTGAGCAGCGCGAGGTCGAGACGAAGCTTTTAAGGCTCAAAGAGGTCATCAGCAGTCAGGGCATCTTTACCGACAAAAAAATGAAGCTGCTGATCTTCACCGAGCATAAGGACACGCTCGATTATCTCGTCGGCAAGCTGCAAGGTTGGGGGCTGTCCGTTACGCAGATCCACGGCGGAATGAAGATCGGCGACCGCGATACGACAGGCTCGCGTATCTACTCCGAGCGCGAGTTCCGCGAGGACTGCCAGGTTCTCGTCGCAACCGAGGCCGCAGGCGAAGGAATCAACCTTCAGTTCTGCTGGTTCATGGTGAATTACGACATTCCGTGGAACCCAATGCGCCTCGAACAGCGCATGGGCCGCATTCACCGTTACGGCCAGGAAAAGAACTGCCTCATCCTCAACTTCGTCTCGACCAACACGCGCGAAGGCCGCGTGCTGGCCAAACTGTTTGAGCGACTCGAACAGATCGAGGCGGACATCGATCCGCAGCACACGGGCAAGGTCTTCAACGTCCTCGGCGACATGTTCCCCGCCAATGGGCTGGAGAAGATGCTCCGCGATATGTACCTCCACAACCTGACCGAAGACATGATTAAAGAGCGCATCGTTGAGGAGGTGGACACCACCCGCTTCCGCCAGATCACCGACTCGACGCTCGAAGGTTTGGCAAAGCGCGAACTGAACCTATCGGCCATCGTCGGCAAGAGCGCCGAGGCCAAGGAACGTCGTCTCGTCCCCGAGGTCATCGAGGAGTTCTTCACGAACGCTGGCCCCGTCGTCGGAGTCACGCCAAAAGAAATCAAGGACGGCGCCCACATCTATCGCATCGGCAAAGTTCCGCGTCCACTCTGGCCGTTGGGCGAGCAGCTTGAACCCGATTTCGGCAGGCTCGCGCATGAATACAAGAATGTCGCCTTTGACAAAGAGATCATAAAGAAGGACGCGACCCTCGACTGGGTAACGCCGGGCCATCCTCTCTTTGAAACCGTTCGTGCTGCCGCTGAAGACGCCGTCCGTCATGATCTTGAGCGTGGTTCGATCTTCTACGATCTCCACACTTCGGTTCCCTACCACCTCGACGTCTTCTCCACCGCCATCAAGGACGGTCGCGGCAACGAGCTTCATCGCCGGTTGTTTGTCGTCCATACGACCACTGACGGGGTGCTGTCAGTCCGTCAGCCGACAATCTTCCTCGATTTGTCTGTCGGCCTGAAAAACGCCGCCCCTCCTTCTACGACGCTCGTAGATCGGTCGCTGCGCGAACAGCAGCTCGTGGAAGAGGCGCTAACGCCGTTCCTCGCTGAAGTAACGGCGCAGACCGCCAAGCAGACCAAGACGATCCGCGAGCATCTTCGGATCAGCCTCGATGAGTTGATCCATCGGCAGAACATGACGCTCGGTAAACTGCATGACGATCAGGCGCAATTTGCCGAGGTTCCGAATTGGCTGCTCGCCTCGATCAAGCAGGCCGAGGATCGCATTGACGAACTGAACGGTCGGCTTGAGCGTCGTCTCGCCGAGCTGTCGCAGGAAGAGCAATGCACCATCGGCGCCGTCGATTACATCGGCTCCGCCTGGGTGCTGCCGCATCCCGAGCGCGATGCGCCTGGAATTGCCCCAATGGTGCGCGACGACGAGATCGAACGGATCGCCATCGAAACGGTGACCGCGTTCGAACTGGCACGCGGCTGGGTGGTCGAAAGCGTCGAGAAGGACAACCGAGGCTTCGACCTGATCTCTCGCCGGCTTCACCCCGAAGACCTCAAGACCGCAGTCGAAGTCCGCTTCATCGAGGTCAAGGGTCGAGCCGGTATCGGCGAGGTCGCGGTGACGGGCAATGAGTACAAAACGGCGGAACGACTGAAGAACGACTACTGGCTTTACGCCGTCTTCAACTGCGGCGGCGAGCCGCAGATTCATGCCGTGCAAAACCCCGCCAAGCTCGGCTGGGAGCCGATTGTCCGGGTCGAGCATTATCACATGGACGCCAAAACCATCATGCAGGCAAGCGATATCAGGAGGACCAGTACTTCGTCCTCGGGAGAGCAGACATGAACACCGATACGCGCATCGAAGAACCGAAAATCGAACGCGACGCCAAGGGCAAGATCAAGCGCGTCTCGCTCGTCTTCGGCCCGCACCATTTCGAGGATGTTGTTATCGAAAAGAAACGCGTCCAATGCTCCATCGGCTACACCCACCACGGCGTAAAGGCCGACGCCGCCGCCGACGTGCCGAGCGAGTTTGAGAAGATGATTTACAAGCCCGAGGAACTCTACAAGGACAAGTCTTTCTGATGTCCGCAGAGCGTTCCATTACCTGTGCCAACGACGAAACGCTGCGCCTGCTAATTCGCAAGGCACAGCGTCGCGTTGTCGCCGTTGCGCCAGCATTCACGCGCCCTGTGGCAGACGCCTTGTGTGAGCGTTGGAACGCGCTTGGCGCCGATGGCGTTCATGTCATCGTGGATCTTCATCCAGAAGTCTTCCGACTCGGATATGGCGAGTTTGAAGCGGTCAAGTCCCTTGAGCAAACCGCTTCCAAGCTCGGTGTAATGCTTCAACGCCAGCCAGGAATCCGCATCGGCCTGATCATCAGCGATGACACTACGCTCATATACGCTCCAATCCCGCAGTTGATCGAAGCGGGGCCGTCCTCGCCTGACTCGCCCAACGCAATCCTACTCAACACGACTCCCCCAGCAGTTGAGAAGGAATTAGGCCAAGGCGCCAACGGCGTCCTCGATCAGGTCATAGGCGAGGACAAAGCAGAGCGCGCCAACATGGCGGAGGTTGAGGAGAAGCTAAAACAGAATCCCCCGCAAAAGTTCAATGTCGCTCGTACCGTTCGTGTCTTCAACGCATTCTTCGAGTTCGTTGAGTTTGAGTTGTCAGGCACGTCTATCGACCGCAAGACGGTTTCGATCCCGTCCGAGTTGATTGGCGTTGGCGACGAAGCAACCCAGCGGCAGCTCCGAGCATCTTTTCGGCTGATCCCTGAGGATCACGACCTGTCAGGCGAGCATTTGGTTAAGGACAAAAACCTGATCGCAAAGAAGTTCCTTAAGGTACTGCCGACTTATGGCACAGTGGTGCAACGGTCGCGCAAGGCCGAGTTCGAGAAGGCTGTCGCTGAGTTGCGAACCTCCGTTGAAGCATTTCAGACCAAGGTAAAGGAAGAATTACAGGCAACGATGGATAAGACCCAGAAGTCTCTCTGCGAGGCTCTGCTCCCATCGCTGCGTCAGACGCCGCCGAAGGCTTGGATTCCTTCCAACAGCGCCAAGCCGGATGACGCGACGCTGCGCCAGTTCCTTCAGGACACCCTGCGCAAGGCGTTCGGCTCGGCGGATCAACTGATCAAGCACATGTCCGTGAATACGCTTTTCAAGGGCGTGACCTACGAGATGCTGACCGAGGACAAGTTCATCGCAACCGCGAAAAAGGTGATTCCCGAGCTGGATCAACTGCACAGCGAGTTCGATGCCGCCGAGGGTGAGCCGCCAACTGGAGATGCATTGTAATGGCTTATCCCAAACGCCTCATCGAAGTCGATCTGCCCATCAAGCGGATCTCCGCTCATGCGCGGCGGGAGAAGTCGATCCGGCATGGGCATATCTCGACGCTGCACATCTGGTGGGCGCGGCGTCCACTGGCGGCGTGTCGGGCGGTCATTTGCGCTTCGCTGTGGCCTGACCCTGCCGATCCGAATTGTCCCAAATCGTTCCGCGATGTGGCGCTCAAGCAAATGGTCGCCTTCGCCAAAGCTACCCAGTCGAACAAGGAACTCGCCGAGATCTGCGACGCCGACTCCTGGAAGCGATACAAGCTGCTCACCGAAGGCAAGCTCATCGATCTTTCCAAACCGAAAGACCTCGAAAAACTCCGCGCCTATCTGCTCGACTTTATCGCCGACTTCGCCGCGTGGGAGGCCTCCACCAACCACTGGTTCCTCGATACCGCCCGCTCGCTCACCCAATCCGCCCATGAAGCCCTTGGCGGCGAGAAAGGCACCCGTCCGCTTGTCGTTGATCCCTTCGCCGGCGGCGGTGCGATTCCGCTCGAAGCTCTTCGCGTCGGGGCCGACGCCTTTGCGTCCGATCTCAACCCCGTCGCCGTCCTGCTCAACAAGGTCGTGCTGGAATACATCCCGAAGTACGGCCAAAAGCTTGCGGATGAGGTTCGCAAATGGGGCCAATGGGTGAAGGAGCAGGCCGAAAAGGAGTTATCGGCCTTCTACCCGAAGGATGCCGACGGCTCGACGCCCATCGCTTACCTCTGGGCACGCACGATCCAGTGTGAAGGACCGAGTTGTGGGGCTGAAGTGCCGCTGATGCGGTCGCTCTGGCTGGCCAAGAAGGGAAACCGCTCGGTCGCGTTACGGATCGTCGTCAAAGAACGATCCAAAGCCTCTCCCGGGCATCCCGCGAACTCTCCCGGGCATCCCGCCAACTCTCCCGGGCATCCCGCGAACTCTCCCGGGCATCCCGCAAACTCTCCCGGGCTTCCGGTAAACTCTCCCGGGCATCCCGCAA
>Ga0163144_10015797_pt1 | contig 15528 bp, 13 predicted proteins | sample OliLak19BULKMAT1_FD_123175 | JGI IMG/M metagenome (GOLD analysis project Ga0163144, IMG submission 123175) | Freshwater microbial mat bacterial communities from Lake Vanda, McMurdo Dry Valleys, Antarctica - Oligotrophic Lake LV.19.BULKMAT1 | ecosystem: Environmental > Aquatic > Freshwater >...
CGCAGTCGGCACGCACAGGTATCCGCGGGTGAAACGATGGGAGCCTCGCCAAAGGGCTCGATGCGCTTGACGCGCGGATCGGGGCTGGTCGCGACGGGCGTGGGGATGCTCGGCGCGGCGGCGCGTGCGGTGTCCGGTGTGCTCACCTCGACGCGGCGCGCATGCGGCGCAGGCTTTGTCGTCACCGACTTCGCGACCGGTTCGCGCCGTACCGTGGGCCGGGGGTTCACGCTCGGCAGCGACTGGGGAGCCGAGCGACGCGCGACCCACGCGAGACTGTCCGCGCGGCGCTCCATTGCACGCGCGAGCGTCAGGCTATCGAGCCGGGCTCGCTCCGCGGAGCGAGCCACGGCTTGGCGCGACGTGCGCTGCTCGCGCTCACGCTGTTTCGCGGCGGCAACGCCATCGCGCGCGCGTGGTGCGGCATCGTTACTGGGCACGGCAGGCGTCACGACCTTCGCGGGTTTCTCCGCTCGCTCGGCTTTCCCATTCGAAGCGGTTGGTGCGACGTTGGGCAGTAGCACGCTGTCGCGATACCGCAGATCGTTTGAACCGCCGGCACTCGCGCCGCCGCCGAAGTCGGCCTGCACCCAGGCGTGCGTGATGCTCTCCTGCGCGAAGGCTGTGGCGATCGCGGCCACGGCCAGTTCCGAGTTCGAGCGCACCTCGGCCTTCGCGGGGGAACCGGGAAGCATCACGACCTCGACGACCAACGCCGAACCACCGCCGACCAGGCCCAGCCGCTTGCTGCCCAGCTCGGCGCGTACTTCCACACGGAACGGACCGCGCGCGAGGCCGGCGCCGGTGCCCATCACCACGTCGAGCGCGTAACGCCCGTTCGAGCCCGACATCGTCGACTGCACCGCGCCGCCGCGCAGCGAGACGCGTGCTCCCACGACAGGCTCACCCTTCCCGTCGGTGACAGCGCCCCGCAGCACGAGCGTCCGAGCCACGGCGCCCTGGGCCAAAACGGGCGGCGGCGCGGACCACAGGCCGAGCTGCAGGCCGAGGGCGAGTACGAGGGACACGAGGGGGCGCATTCAGCCCATGATGATAGCGCATCGCGGCGGGGTTTTGCGCATGGCCACGCCCCGAGCGGGGTCACCCGCGAGCCGATGGGGTGCGCCCGTGGACCTTGGTCCCGGGCACACCGCCACCGGTGCAGCCGGGTGAATCAGCGAGCCAGCTCCTCATAGAGGTACGCGCAGCTCTTGGTGCCACCATGGAACGAGGTGAGCGAGAACTTCTCATTCGGCGCGTGGACCTGATCGTCGTGCAGCCCAAAGCCCATCAGGATGCAGGGCAAGCCATGCGTCTGCTGGAACGTGGCCATCACGGGGATCGAGCCGCCTTCACGGATCAGGACCGGCTTCTTGGTCCACGACCGCGCCAACGCACGCACGGCCGCTTGCAGCGCCGGCTCGTCGGGATCCGTGATGAACGGGCGCCCGCCATGCAGATTCTTGATCTCGATTGTCACCGAGGGCGGCGCCAGCTTGCGCACGAACGCCGAGAACGATGCGAACAGCGCGTCAGCGTCCTGATCCGGCACCAGGCGCATGCTCACCTTGGCTGCGGCGAAGCTCGGCAGCACGGTCTTGCTGCCCTCACCGGTGTAGCCACTCCACATGCCGTTCACGTCGAGCGTGGGCCGACAGGTGATGCGCTCATAGGTGGTATAGCCCTTTTCGCCGTACGCCATCGGCGCGCCGCTGCCCTTCATGAAGTCGGCCTCGTCGAACGGCAGGTCGGCCATGGCCTGCTTCTCCGTGTCCGAGAGCTTGCGCACACCGTCATAGAAACCGGGCACCGTGATGCGGCCGTCGGCATCCTTGAGCGCGGCGATGATGCCGCACAGTGCGTTCGCGGGATTCATCACCGATCCGCCGAAGGAGCCCGAGTGCAGGTCGCGCGCGGGCCCGACCACTTCGATCTGTGTGTACAGGATGCCGCGCAGCGCGTAGGTGAGTGCGGGCTGATCGGGCGAGAGCATGGCGGTGTCGCTCACCACGATGACATTGGCGTCGAGCATGGCGCGATGCTCGCGCAGGAATCCCTCAAGGCTCTCGCTGCCGGCTTCTTCCTCGCCCTCGATCACGAGCTTCACATTGATCGGCAGCTTGCCGTTCACTTTCAGGTGCGCCTCGATGGCAGACAGGTGCATGTAGACCTGACCCTTGTCATCCACGGCGCCGCGCGCATACAGATTGTTGCCTCGCAGCGTGGGCTCGAACGGCGGCGTGTTCCACAGCTCGAGAGGCTCGGGCGGCTGCACGTCATAGTGGCCATAGATGAGCGCGGTGGGCGCGCCCGGCGCGCCGAGCCATTCGGCATACACCACGGGATGCCCCGGCGTGTCCACCACCTCGGCGCGCGTCATGCCGATGGCCTTGCAGTGCGCTGCCAAGTGCTCTGCGCAGCGGCGCACTTCGGCCTTGTACTGCGGCTGCGCGCTGATGCTGGGGATCCGCAGTGCAGCCTTCAGGTTCTCGAGGAAGCGGTCCTGATTCTGCTCGAGGTATTGCGTGAGAGCGTCCATGGCGTCGGGTCCGGAGGTTCGAGAGTACGAACAGCAGGAGCATGTGTGGCGGGACTGTAGCGCGAGCGTCGCCGCATGCGCCACCACTCTTGCGACAGCCCGGCGCCCCATCCTTTACAGTGACGCGGGCATCGTCCACCATGCTCGCCCCAACCGGAGCCGTCTTCTCCCCCCTCGGAATCGCAGCCATGCAGATCCGGATTCATCGAAACGAGTGCTGTGGCAATGGACAGTGCGTGGAGATCGCCCCTGCGGTCTTCGCCCTCGATCCGCACAACAAAGCCATGGTGCTCGACGCCGACGCGGACACTCCCGAGAAGCTGCGCGAGGCCGCGGAAGCCTGCCCCTGCCAGGCGATCGAAGTACTCGATGACGATGGCGAGGTGGTATTCCCATGAGCCACGCCGGGTTGCGCCTGCGACTCACGGATTGGCGATTGGCGGTGGTCCGGTTCAGCCCCGACGCCACGCCGCCCGCGTGGGTGTTCCACAACAGCGTGCAGTTCTATTCCATCACGCGCACTCCGAATGAGCTGTCGATCGTGTGTGCCGAGGACGACCTGCCGCCCTCCGTCGAGACGAACGTGGAGCGCGGCTGGGCGGCGTTCGAGCTCGAAGGTCCCATCCCGTTCACGACCACGGGGGTGATCAGCGCTCTCACGGCACCGCTCGCTGCGGCCGGGGTGTCCGTGTTCGTGATCTCGACCTACGACACCGATTACCTGCTCGTGAAGACCGCGCATGTGGAACGGGCCGAGCATGTCTGGGCGGCGTTCCTTCCGGCCCACTGAGGCGCGGATCAGCTCACGCGCTTGGCCGCGATGATCGCGAGCGGCCAGTGCAGCTGCAGATCGTCGCCATGCACGAGTACGCGTAGATAGCGTCGCGCGACTTCGGGAGCGCGCTTCAGCAACTCTCGAGCTTCCTCGAAGCCGGCCTGCGACAGCCCCGCGCGGGCGCTCCAGTCTTGAAGCGATCGGCCCTCCGCCCGCTCGAACAACGGCTCGTCCATCCAGTCCACGCGCAGCCCCGTCTCCATGAGCAGCTCTCGCCATGCGGCGGCGGTGTGCAGCTGGATCGGCACGGGCGAGTGAAGGGATTCGAGGGCTTCGAGCACGGAGTCGACTTCGGGGTCGCCACTCGCGACGACATCGAGCAGCACCACACGGCCGCCGCGCCGCAGTACGCGCGCGATCTCTTGGACAGCGCGGGCAGGTTCTTCCCAGTAACGCGCGGCGTGGCGGCACGCCAGCACGTCGATGCAGCCATCGCGCAACGGCAGGGCCATCGCATCGCCGCGCACACCGATCGGCGCCATGCGCCCGCGACGACGCGCCGCAAGCCCAGCCGCACGCAGCATCTCGCGCGACAGGTCGAGCGCGACGACCCGCTGCACGTAAGGGGCGAGGGCGACGCTCATGGCCCCGGCGCCAGCGCCCAGATCGAGTGCGAGGTCGTCGCTGATCGGGTCGAGGTGTTCGAGCACCCGGTCGCGCGTATCGCCTTCGGCATACTCGGGCGAGAGCGCCTCACCGGGGGCGAAGGCGTCGAACGCCCGCGCGCGCGACGCATCCCCGGAAGTGGACTCGATCAACCGCCGCCCGCCGCCGCGGCCACGCTGCCCTCGCGATACGCATGCATGATGTCGTCGAGCACTTGTTTGGGCGGACGCACCTGGTCCTGCGAGAGCCCCGAGAGCGGCGTGTCGGCCAGCACGAGCTCTTCATCGAATGAGCGAGTCCTGGGATCGATGTACAGCAGGCCCGTGAGCACCTTCTGCTCGTGGCGCGCCGCGCGCAGAGCATCGAACGCGACGCCCGCATTGGTGGCGTCGTAGTCGGCTGCGAGCTTCTTGAGGTAGATGTGCGAGCCATCCGGCATCAGTACTTCGCGCGTGGTGCCGGGCGCGTAGTCGACATTGAGGTTCTCGAAGTACGGCACGAAGTCGATCTCATGCAGTGGATTGTCCGACTGCTTGACGGCGGCGTACGACTTCGTCGAACCCTCATGGTCGGCGAAAGTGACGCACGGGCTGATCACGTCGATCACCGCGGTGCCGCGATGCGCGAATGCTGCCTTGAGCAGTGGACGCAGCTGCTTCTGGTCGCCCGAGAACGAGCGCGCCACGAATCCACAGCCCAGCTCGATCGCCAGCGCGCACAGGTCGATGGGCATGAGGGAGTTCGCCTTGCCACTCTTCTGCGTGCTGCCGATATCGGCGGTGGCGCTGAACTGGCCTTTGGTGAGGCCGTACACACCATTGTTCTCGATGATGTAAACGACGGGCACGTTGCGCCGCACGAGATGGATGAACTGACCGATGCCGATGCTGGCCGTATCGCCGTCGCCCGAGACCCCGATCAGCAGGAGGTTCTTGTTGGCCACGTGCACACCCGTGGCGATACTCGGCATGCGGCCGTGCACCGAGTTGAAGCCATGCGAATGCCCAAGGAAATACGCCGGCGTCTTGCTCGAACAACCAATGCCCGAGAGCTTGGCGACCTGATGCGGTTCGAGCCCGGCTTCGTAGGCCGCCTGGATGATGCCGCCCGTGATCGCGTTGTGGCCGCAGCCGGGGCACAACGTGGTCTTGGCGCCATCGTAGTCGGCGCGCGTCAGCCCGATCCTGTTGACCGGGCTCGCGGGAGGCGTGATGGGAGCGGTCATCGGGTGACTCCTTGCGCAAGCAAGTGCTTCTCGTGGGCGAGCACGCCATCGGTGACCGAGCGCGCGTCGAGCGGCAGCCCCAGATAGTGCAACACGGACTTCACCTCGGCGGCGCGCTCGGGCACTTCGAGCCGAATCTTGTCGGTGAGCTGGCCATCGCGGTTCTGTTCGACCACATAGACCCGCGGATGCTTGCGAACGAACGCAGCCACGCCTTCGTGGAACGGCAGCGCGCGCACGCGCAGATACGACGTGGCGATGCCCTGCGCTTTCAGTTGATCACGTGCCTCGAGCACCGCGCCATCCGAGGAGCCGAATGCGATCAGGCCGATCTCGGCGCCGGGCGACTCGAGCAGGATCGGCTGCGGCACCAGTTCGCGCGCACCGTCGTACTTCCTCTTGAGCCGGTCGAGTACGCGCACATACGCCTCGGGACTCTCGGTGTAGCGCGCCGCCTCGTCGTGGCCGGAGCCACGCGTGAAATACGCGCCCTTCCAATCCTTGGTCCCCGGCAGCGTGCGATACGGGATGCCATCGCCGTCGACATCACGGTACCGCTCGAACTTGGGAAGCTTGGCGAGCGCTTCGTCATCGAGCACCTTGCCGCGATCGAGGGCCTTCTCGGGATAGTCGAACGGCTCGCTCATGTAGTTGTTCATGCCCAGGTCCAGATCCGACAGCACGAACACCGGGGTCTGCAACCGCTCGGCCAGATCGAACGCGGCCCCTGCGAACTCGTAGCACTCGCCCACCGAACCCGGCAGCAACACGGGGAACTGCGTATCGCCGTGCGAGATGTTGGCGACGAAATCGAGATCCGCCTGCGCGGTGCGTGTGGGCAGGCCGGTGGAAGGCCCCACGCGTTGGATATCGAAGATCACGCCCGGGATCTCGGCGTAGTAGCCGTAGCCGGCGAACTCGCCCATGAGCGAGATGCCGGGGCCCGACGTCGCGGTCATGGCGCGTGCGCCCGCCCAGCCAGCGCCGAGCACCATGCCGATCGCGGCGATCTCGTCCTCGGCCTGCACCACGCCGAACGTGGCCTTGCCGGTCACCGGATCGCGACGATGCTGCTCGAGGAATCCGATCAACGCTTCGATCAACGAACTGGACGGCGTGATGGGATACCAACTCACCACGGTGACGCCCGCGAACAGCGCGCCCAAGGCAGCAGCGGTGTTGCCGTCGATGAGGATCTTGCCCGCGGTCGCGTTCATGCGAGCCACGCGATAGTGGTCATCCTGATCGAAGTGCTCACGCGCGTAAGCCATGCCCGAGTGCACGGCGGCGAGATTGAGCGCGAGTGCCTTGGGCTTGCGGCCCAACTGGGCGGTGAGCGCCGCTTGGACCTCGGCTTCGTCGATTCCCAGTCGCTCCGCGAGCACGCCCACGTAGATCATGTTCACCACCAGGCGACGCAGCTTCACATCGGTGGTGATCGGCTCCATGAGCTTGGTCATGGGCACGCGATAGACGAAGCGGTCAGTCGGCAGGTCCGCGAGTTTGATGCTGTCGTTCACCAGGATCATCGAGCCCGGGCCCATCGCTGCAATGTCCTCGACGGCGGTCTCGGGGTTCATCACCACGAGGATGTCGTTCTCGCGCCGGCGCGCGATGTAGCCATCCTTGCTCACACGGATGGTGAACCAAGTCGGGAGCCCCGCGATGTTGGACGGGAACAGGTTCTTGCCCGTGACCGGAATGCCCATCTGGAAGATGGCGCGGAGCAACACGCTGTTCGCCGTCTGGCTGCCGGAGCCATTCACGGTGGCGATATGGATGCTGAAATCATTGATCACGGGGTTCATGGTGTCCGGGCCCTCGCCGGGCCCGCTCCTTCTCACGTATACAGGTCGCCCATGGTCATGCGTGCGGGCTTGCGCACGTACGCATACGCGGAGTTCGCGGCCACGGCGCCCTCTTTGGAAGCCGTCAACAGCAGCTTGTACTTGCCGTCATAGGCCACGACATCCCCGCAGGCGAACACGCCTTCGAGGTTGGTCTTCATGTGGCTGTCGACTTGGATGAGGTTGCCCTCCACGGCGACTCCCCATCTTTTCACCGCATCGAGATTGACCGCCGCGCCGATGTTGACGACCACATGGTCGCACTCGATCCGCAGCGGCTCTGACGCTCCCTTGGTCTGCGCGACCACCGCGCGGATCTTGCCGTCCTCGACCACGAGTTCCTTGACGCGCGTATTGAAGTGCGCCGGGATCTGGAACTCCAGGACATTGTCGATGTTGATCTCCATGCCGCTGAATCGATCGAGCACCTGCACCATCACCACTTGCGCTCCGGCTTCATGCGCGGCCTGCGCGCTCTCGAGCGCCGAGTCGCCACCCCCCACCACGACCACGCGTTTCCCCGCGACCCTGGCCTTCTCGACCAATCGGTACGTGAGCTGGTCCTCGGACAGACCTTCCTCACCCGGGACCTTGAGCTTGCGCGGCTCGAATGCGCCTCCTCCGATGGCGATGACCACACTTTTCGCGAGGAGCTTCGACTCCTCACGGCTGATCTGATGCTGCACGGCCAGCTCGAATGTGCCGTCTTCCATGCGCGTCAGGTCGAGGATCTTGGTCTGCTCGACCGTCTCCACGCCGAGTTCGCGGGCGTGGTCGATCAAAGTCTGGGCGAGCGTTCCCGCCACGACCTGCATGTACCCGGGCCAGTCATGCACAGGCTTGTCCCCATACAAGGAGACGAGCTGGCCCCCGAGACGGCCGGCGTCCACGACCACGACGGACATCTTGCGCATGCGGCAGTACATGCCCGCGGTGAGGCCGGCAGGGCCACCACCGATGACGAGCACCTCGTGCAAGGAACCTCCGACCAAAGGGAATGAAGCAGCTCAAGCACGGTACGGGGCGCATGGAATCAGGGTCAAGTGACGCTCTTGACCACCGCACCCCTTCGCCTCACTGTTCGCGCATGGCCAACTCGGAATCCCGTCTCGATCCACCGCCCGCAGTGCTTGACGCTGCCCGGGCCTGGCTGGCTCCGGTGCGCACCGCCCTCTCGCCTGACTTCCTCGCCGCCTACTTGACCGGCAGTGCTCTGCGCGAGGGCTTCGATCCGCGGCGCTCCCGGGTCAACCTGTTGGTGGTGGCGAGCGAGCTGCCCAGTGACCGACTCGATGCGCTCTCGGCCGCCATCGGCAACGATGCCAAGGCGCTCGTGCGGTTCGAGCCGCTGTTCCTCACTCGCCAGCAGATCGATGCTTCCCTCGATGTCTTCCCGATCGAATGGCTCGACATCCAGGAGCGCCACCGGCTCGTGGATGGCGCGGACTTCCTGTCGCATTTGGTGGTGCCGCGCGCGAACCTGCGCCTTCAGTGCGAGCACGAGCTGCGCGGCAAGCATCTGCGCCTGCGCCAGGAATATCTGGCCGCGGCTCAAACCCCCGAACGCCTGCGTGTGGCCCTCGCGAATCTGGCGAGCGGCTTCCACACGTTGTTCCGCGCCCTACTGCGCTTGCGGGACGAGACTCCACCAGCCGATGCCGAAGCGGTGATCGAGCGAGTGGCGGCGCTGTACTCGCTCGACGCAAAGGGCCTGCTCGGGGCGCATGTCGTGCGCCACGCCGACACGGCGCCCAAGCCCGAAGAGGCCCGCGCCATCTATCGCCGCTTCCTCGCCGAAATCGGATCCCTCGTCTCGGCGATCGACGGACTCCGCGTCCCATGATCACTCGGCGCGCCTTCGCGCGCCGGTTGCCTCTGGCGCTCGTGCTGATCGGCACGCTCGCGCTCGCGCTCCCGGCCCGCTCACAGGACTCCTCGCTCGCGGCGATCCCAGCATACGAGGGATACGTCAACGACCGTGCGCGCGTGTTCGATGATGCCTCGCGCGCCAAGCTCGAGGCGTTCCTCGATCAGGTGCACCAGAAGACCGGCGCGCAGTTCGCCGTCCTCACGGTGGAGACGTGCGCGCCCGAGGTGCCCGAGACCTACAAGACCCGTGTGTTCCAGTCCTGGGGCATCGGCGATGACGCGCGAGACGACGGGCTGCTGCTGCTCGTGGCCATGCAGGAGCACGCGCTGCGGTTCGAGACCGGCTATGGGCTGGAAGGTGTGCTGCCCGATGGCTGGCAGGGCCGCATGCTGCGCGAGGTCGCCGTGCCACTCATGCGCGAGGGCCGTTTCCCTGACGCGATCACACAGGCCGTGCTGCGCACCTCCACGCGCATCGCCACGGACAAGGGCGTCACGCTGGAATGGGACGGGCGTGAGCTTCGCTACGGCAATGGCTCTCGTACCACGCGCTTCCCGCCGGCCTTGATCGCACTCATCGCGTTCCTGATCCTCTCCACACTCATGCGCGCCGCAAGTGGCCGGCGAGGGCGCGGGTCCGGCATGGGTGGTCCGTGGTACGGCGGTGGCGGAGGCTGGGGAGGTGGATTCGGTGGTAGTGGCGGTGGTGGCTTCGGCGGAGGCGGCGGCGGCAGTTTCGGCGGCTTCGGCGGTGGCTACAGTGGTGGTGGCGGAGGCGGCGGAGATTGGTGAGTATCACGCGGACGCAACTGGCGTGAGCGTGAAGGATTCAGAGAACCTTGCGGCCTCGGCCGCGTTGGTACCCTATCGGAAGGAGACACCATGAAGGGCGGCATGATCGGTCTGGTGGTGGTCGTCATCGCGGTGCTGATGCTCGGCGGCTGTGTGGCCGGGCAGTACAACCAGTTGGTGACTCAGAAGGAAGAGGTCAGCAACAAGTGGGCGCAGGTGGACAACCAGCTCCAGCGCCGCGGCGACCTGATCGGCAATCTCGTCGAGACCGTGAAGGGCTCGATGATCCAGGAGCAGGAGGTCTTCGGCGCCATCGCCAATGCGCGCGCGGCCATGGCCGGCGCCAAGTCGCCGGCGGCTGGTATCGAAGCCGCCCGCGGCATGGATTCGGCCATCGGGCGATTGCTCGTGGTGATGGAGAACTATCCCACGCTCCGCAGTCAGGAGAACGTGTCACAGCTCATGGATGAGATCGCCGGCACCGAGAATCGTATCGCCACCGAGCGCATGCGCTACAACGACGTGGTGAAGACCTTCAACGTGCTGGTGAAGCGTTTCCCCATGACGCTGTTCGCGCGCATGTTCGGGTTCGAGGAGTCGCCTTACTACCCCGTTCCCGAAGCCGCCAAGGCAGCGCCCAAGGTCGACTTCAAGGACATGCGGACCCCGGCGGCGGAGACTGCACCGGTGCCAGCGACGAAGTAGTCGGAGCGCGCTGAAAGACGAAGCCCCGCGGCTCAACTCGAGACGCGGGGCTTCGTTGTCGTTCCGTTCACGACTCCGAGACCGCCCCTCACGCCGCGCGGACGGGCGTCTCCTCACGCGAGGCCGCGAACGCATCGTCCAACGCCTGCCGTGTGGGGCCGTCAAGGGCGGCGCCCGCCCAGGCGACGGCGGTGCTCCAGCCTTCCTGCACGCTGCGGCCTGCGATCCGGGCGATGGCGAGTCGCACGCCCACCCCGAGCAGTACGGCCGCGCGTCGGCGTTCCACGGACGACGCTTCGGACTCAAGGGATTCACCCTCGGCGACCAGCGCCATGAGCGACTTCATGCGCCCGGTGGGATCGAGCGGGGCCAGTCGCGACAGCGCGATACGACCATCCTCGCTCCATCCCCACGCCGACAGGCGAACCGCATGATGCAGAAGCGTGGCTTCCCGCGCCGGCAACGCGAGTCGCTCCGCCGCGTCACCGATCAAGCGCCCGCTCTCGGAGATCGCCAGTGCGGCCACCTTGCGCGACGCCGCGCGCTCGGCGAGCAGCCTCAGTGTCTGATCCTGCTGGGAGCGGAACCGCCGCGCGTTCAGGAATGCGGACGCGGCCAACTCGGCGAAGGCCGTCAATGCATCGAGGTCGGCCGGCAACACCGGGAGACCATCGCGGCGATCGTCGCAGACGATCACGCCTTCGATTCCCTGCGCATGCCGTAGCGGCACGAGCAGAGCAGCGCCCGCTGCCACGAACGGGGACAGCTCATTGCGCAACTCGGGGAAGCGTACCAATGCATCGCGCGACACCGGGCGGCCCAGTCCGGCCAGTAGCGTTCGCAACTCGCTCGTCTGGGCGATCTCGAGGGACGCGAAAGCGCCTTCCACATCGCCTCGAGAGAGTCGTGCGACGAGATCGGCGTCGGGGGTTTCGTTCGCGGGCGCCAGCAGGGCGACGGCGCCGCATCCGAGCTGCTGTTGGATGGCGACGAGCACGCGCTCGCCCAGCGCATCCAGGTCGAGCGTGCGCTGCAGTTCTCGCCCGAGCCCGAACGCCATCTCGCGCAGTCGCTGCTCGCGGCGCATCTCGCCGTGCGCACGTCGCGTCTCCTCTTGTGCGCGCGAAAGCTCCTTCTCGAGTTCCTGGCTTCGGCGACGGTCCACACGCGCATCATTCGACCTCGCCAGCAGTCGCTGGACACGCGCCACGAGTTCCTTGGGACTGAAAGGCTTGGCCATGAAGTCGTCGGCGCCGCGCGCCAGACCATCGAGGCGCGATTCGGTGTCGCCCGAGCCGGACAACAACACGATGGGCACATGCGGATCCTCGGGATCGTGTCGCAGGAAGTCGCACACCTCGAGCCCACTCTTCTTGGGCAGCCGCACAGCCATCACCACGAGATCGGGCCGCTCGGCCAGGGCACGACGGATCGCCTCATCGCCATCGAGCGCCGCGATCACACGCAGATGCTGCTGCGTGAGAGCCACGGTCAAAAACTCCACCACGCGTGGATCATCCTCCACGACCAGCACCAAGGGCGGCAGCGGCTGACGATTCAGTCCCGTGCGAAGCAGAGTCAATGGAGATCCTCCGGTTGAAGCGGGAGCTTCATGAGCAGTTGATCGAGCGCGGTGCTCTCGAATGGTTTGCGCAGCACCAGGCGCGCTCCGGCGCCCTCGGCGACAAGTTCGTCGTCGTGGTCGCGCGTGAGCACCACCACGGCGAACGGCTCGCGCGAGCGAGCGCGCAGGTCGAGCACTCGCTCCAGATGCGCACGGCCGCGCGCATCGGGCAGGCAGACATCCACGAACACCACTGCGAACGACTTGGAGCCGAGTTCCGCCCACAGTTCGGCCGAGTTCTCCGCGGTGACCACGGGGAATCCGCGCTGCTCGAGCATGCGAGTGAGGAAGATGCGCGCGACGAGAGAATCGTCCACCACGAGCGCGCGGCGTGGACGCGGCACGATGCCTTCGAGCGGCGCAACGTCGGCGACACCGAGCCGATGAGGAAGTCCGATCACCGCGGTCACGGGTTGCCGCACGATGGACTCGCGAGGACTCAGGCACTGCTCCGGGTGCAGGATCTCGATCTTGGGCGTGAAGCTCGCGGGCTGGCGTGCAGAGGGCGGAGACGGCTCGGACGGCGTGGCGGCGACCACCGTCGCCTCGGCGAGCGGCCGATTCGTCGGCAATGCCTCGGGCACTTGGGAGCCGATCGCGGGCAACAGATCGTCGAGTACGGCGAACGGATCTTCGACGGGCGTGACCACGGCGGGTGCCGGAACAGCTGCCGGGGCCGGCGTCGATGGTTCGGCCGCGGCGATGCGCGGTGCGCTTCGCGGGGCGTCGATCCGCTGCACGTTTTCCTCGCCGAGCAACATCGATGCACGGGGACGCGGAGCTGGTGCGGGGACGCTGGTGGGCTCCACCCCTCGCAGCAGCACCGCAGGATCGACCACCCAGTAGCGATGTTCGTCATCGACCGACACCATCTGCGTGAGGCCTGCGACCGGCGAGGCGATGTCGGCATCCTCGGCTTCGGCCACGATGCGCCAAACGATGCGGTCCGCCATGAACCAGGCGCGGCGCAACCCGAGCGCAATGAGCGCTGCGGGACGTTCGCCGCTGAGTTCGCCGAAAGGCACGAGCGGCGCGAGCATGGGCTCGGCGAGTTGGGTGCGCTCGGCTTCGCTCTGCATGCACAGACGAGCGACCGCATGCCACGGCAGCGCCAGTCCCACGTGACCCTGGCGTACCAGCAAGAAAGAAGGACGTGCAGTGGCGAGCGGCAGACGCAGCGCCCAGCGTTCGTCCTCAGCCGCGCCAAGGCTGCCCTCGACTGAAGCGAGCACCGCTGCCGCGGGTGCGAGCCCCGCTTCGAATGTGACCCGTACCGACAGCTCGAGCGCGGAGTCCTGCACGCTCACGCGCGTGCGCACCCGGTCGTCCACCCCGAGCCAATCGAGCGCAGCGCGCAGCGCAGCCGCCACCGGTGCGGCGACACGCGCGTGGGCAAGCCCCTCGGTGGTGTCGAACGAAAGTCCGCCGAGTTGTTCCAGCACCGCGTACGTGGCGGTCGGCGAAGCCACGGTCGGCGCTTCCCACACCACCTGCTCGAGATGCGAGGCCAGCGACTGAAGTTCGGCGTCCACCGAGAGGAACGCCGCCAGCGAGCCATCGGTCTCGGCCGCATCCGCGACACGCGTGATGCGCTCGGCGAGATGCTCGATGTCGCGCGGACGCGGCTGGCCGACGTGCGTCTCGCACACCGCCAGAGCCGCTTCGAGCCCGGTGAGTCCCAGCAACTGCGCGACGTCGCGGGCTGCTAGCAGAGAGATGGGCGACGCGTTCGCCGCCAGCGCGGGGCGCAAGGCCTCGACCACGCCGCGGGTGATCTCACGGTCGCCGTATCGGCTCATTCCGCTGCTCACGAGTGGTCCTCATCCTGCCGCAGCAAAGGCTCTTTCGCGGACTCGTCATTCGGTGCAGCGGACTCATCGCCCGACAGCGAGTCCTTGGATCGCTCCTCGGCGATCAGTCGCAGTCCCGGCGTCGGCACTGGCGGCAGGGCGCGCGTGTGGACGGGCGTGAGCCGCAATACCAGCGCCTCCGCCTCGCTCCCTTCGTCGTCGAGGCGGCGCGTCAACCGTTCGGCTGCGCGAGAGGCCCGCTCGCCCGCAGCGGACAGCCGCTCACCCTTGCGGGCAGCGTCCTGAACCATCTCGCGCACGCGTTCGAGCAGGCGCTGGGCGTCGTCATAGGAACGCGAGTTGACCGGTGCCGGCGTCGCCGCGGCTTCCGGCAGCGCCTCGAGCTTCGCGAGCGCACGCTCGCGCACGCCGCCCATACGTTCGCTCGCCTCGGCGACCGCACTCTCGATGTCGAGCGCGAACCCGCTGGTGCGGTCCGTGGCTTCACGCACTTCCTGCGCGAGGCGCTTGAGATCCTGCGCGACACTCTCGCCAAGCGGCTCGCTTCGCCGGTCGCCAGTCAGTACCTGGATGGCGATCAACGTGGCGCGGTTGGCGATCGTCTGCACCTGTTCGTGGATGTCCTGCACACGCATCAGGCCGCGTCCGAGCGAATCCACGCTGCCGGCCGAAGCAGCGATCAGTTCTTCGAGGGCCTCGCGCGCGGACTCCCGTGCGCTCACGCCCGCGGGCTCCGGGGTCGCCGGCGAGGTCCCGAGCGCATCGAGCGATGTGGTGAGTTCACCCGACAAACGCTGCAGTTCGCGCACGGTGGTGAGCAACGCGGTGGCTTCGACGAATCCGCGCTCGCTCTGCTCGGCGGATTCCTGCGCGTCGGCCAACGAGGCCACGAGTTCGCGCGCCACTTGCTCGGCCACTTCGCGGTTCTGCTGCTCCACCACATGCCGCCGTGAAAGACCGTTGCCCAGCATATCGGCGAGATTGCCGAGCGCTCCTTCTTCGAGCACGGGGGCGACCCACGCTTCCTCTCGCACCCAGTGTTCGAGCGCGCTCTGGAGCGCCGCCATCTGCTTGCGTGTCGCCTCGAGTTCCTCATGCGCGCGGGTGCTGCGGCGCTGCGTCGCGAGCATCACTTGCAACGACTCGGACAACTCGGAGAGCTCGCCCCAGCCCGAGGCCGCGGGCAGTCCGCGCAGTTCCCAGACGCGGCCGGTGTGCACGCCGCGCAAGAATCCGCGCAACTGCCCCACCACGTGGTGATCGAGCCACATCGCCATGAGGAATCCAGTCACAACCGAGGCGAATGCGACGGCCGAGAGCCAGCCGATCAGAGCGGCTGCGCCGACTCCGGGGCCGCCTTGCGTGCCTAGCACCCACAACGAGCCCAGCCCCGCCACGGCGCCGCTCGCGATGCAGGCGGCCCAGATACGGAGTTTGAGCGACAACGAGGCCTCGCGCAGTTCGCGCGGCTCGGGGTGTCGGGTCTCGGTCTCAGGGGAATCAGTCATGGGGAGTCCTGGAAGGCCAAGCGAAACGCGCAGCCATCACCATTGCGACACGCAAGTGACATGCCCCGCAAGAACTTCCTCATGGTGGCGCGCCCTGGCGAGCTTCCACCCCTGCGCCCGCGTCGGCACCATGCAGCCCGCGGTCGGGGCCCACGGACGCCTTCACG
>Ga0163144_10015798_pt1 | contig 15528 bp, 10 predicted proteins | sample OliLak19BULKMAT1_FD_123175 | JGI IMG/M metagenome (GOLD analysis project Ga0163144, IMG submission 123175) | Freshwater microbial mat bacterial communities from Lake Vanda, McMurdo Dry Valleys, Antarctica - Oligotrophic Lake LV.19.BULKMAT1 | ecosystem: Environmental > Aquatic > Freshwater >...
TAAAGACGAACAATTTTATCTCAACTACTTTGTGGACTTTACAGAAAGTGATTTTGTAGATAAATTGGTAAATGAAATCAATCAGAAATCAGGAGCAATTTCAATAGAAGTAATTCCAGACAAACTTTCTGACATAATGGTTAAGAAAATTTGCGAACTATACGAAACAACGGAAGATGAACTTTTAGAAATTTTGGATTCCAATAATGTTGTTACAAGAACAAATTCGTTTAAAACTGGTGGTTTCGATTTTATCAAACAAAACTATCCACGTATTTTTGAAGGTGTAAATTCAAACAAAGTCCGCAAAGCAACTGACCAAAAAAAGAAAGTTGTTGTTAGAACAGAGAAATATCAAGAGCTGAAAGACCTTTGGGAAAAACTAAATGAAAAAGTAATTCTTGAATACAAGTTTGACAATGAAGCAATTTTCAAAACACTTTTTACAGACTTTTTAAAAGCACAAAAAGACAATTTCACATCAGACGGAATAAACGAAAGAATTTCAAAGATTGAAATTAAAGACAACAAGGCAGTCGCAAACGAACCTGAATCGGTTTATAACAGAAAGACAGCAACACTTTCAATAATGAAATATAGCGATTTTCTGAAAGAACTTTCAAAAATTCTGAATATCAATATTAAGACACTACATCAATCAATCATTGATGCAGGAACAGATATAAACAAATTTTTAAATCAAACAACGCTTCGAGTAATCAAACAAAACTTTGACCATTATTTAATGGCAAATGCTATTGACAAATTCAGTATTGAATATAAAAAAGTTTCAAACAATATTCATCCAACCAAATTGACTGACGAAAAAGGAAATGTGTTGAAAGAGGTTTCCGCTTCCGATATAGGAGTTTTATTTTCAGAGGAAGCCACTGCAAATTCTTACTTCTTTGACGAGTTGTATTACGATTCAGACTTGGAAAAATCAAACATCAAATCTGAAATAAAGGAAGTAATTGTGTTTACAAAGATTCCTAAAAACTCAATTAAAATTCCTGTGGCAGGTGGCAAAAGCTACTCACCTGACTTTGCTTATGTGTTGAAGTTTAAAGACGGTAAGCAAAAGTTAAACTTTATTGTGGAGACAAAAGACGTAAACAGTAAAGACGGACTCCGTGACGAAGAAAAATTCAAAATTAAACACGCTGAAAAATTCTTTGACGGCAAAGTAAAAATTGAATTTAGGACACAGTTCAGCAACAACAAAATAGTTGACTTAATTAAGAAAATTGCCATTGATGAATAAGTTAAAAAAAGCCAACACACGGGTGGGAAGCCGATAGAGCTGTTACACACTGGTTATCAACACTTTACTTCACCCTTGTTGGTCTTACCTTTCAGCTTGCTGTTAGGGAGACCCACAACTCGAGTCCGAGCTAATTCCCACCACTCCAAGTCTATCAGAATAAAAATAGACCTGTTTCAAGATATGAGTTTAGCAAAGCGTAACTTGGAGTAGTCTGCTCCGCTGTTGAGATTTTAGTATAAAAACGAGAAGTCATTTACAGTCATTTTGATACCAGCAACTCGAGTCCAATGGCGTTTTAGTTCACTTAGAAATTAAATACAAGAAAAACCACTTTTTTTATTGATTAATCAAATATTATTCTTACATTTATTCAGTGAGCCTAAGTGTATTATGTTTGTGTAGATGTTACATAGACTAAATATTAACTAAAACTTATAAAAAAGCAAACGCTTAAACCATCTACCACTCTAAATCTGTCAGAATCAATTGGCATATCTATATCGGTAGAAAAGAAAAATCATTAACATTTAAAAAATAACAAAATGGGAAAAAGTAAAGACGCAAAAAAGGCTGTTAAAAAAGAAGCTACTAAAACTCCAAAAGAAAAGAAAGAAGAAAAGAGATTAAAGAAATCTAAGACAGATTAGTTAGTTTCTACTCTAAATCTATCAGAATAAAAAACAACATTACTCCAAGACATGCTAAGCCTAGCTTGGAGTAATCTTTACAGGCAATCTTCATCCTAAGAGTAGCGCAGGTTTAGATATACTAAATCACAATAAAAACCATCTTCCCTATTACCCATTTAAGCATTTATTCTTATATTTAGAGTGATAAACGTGGCTGTATTTCGTTTGTACTAAACGTTAGCAGTCAGATAAAAAATCACTGATAAAACTAGCAATCTCCATTTTTAACGTCCTGAATTCCGTCCACAAAGAATTTTCGGACTTGTTTTAGCTGCTTGATTTTGCCATCAATCTCTTCAATTTTAGTATTTAAAATCTCCACCTTATTTTCTGCCGATAAGGTTTTGTTGAACCAACTTTCTAATAAAGTCTTTATTTCAGACAGTGTAAAGCCGATTTCCTTAGCCTCTATGATGAGTTCAATCTTCTCAACAAGACTTTCATCGTAGCACTTATAATTATTGGTTTTCACCTCTTTATTAGCCTCTCCTTTGAATAATCCATAGTTTTCATAATACCTCAGTGTATGTGTGGTTACTCCTGTCCGCTTTGATAATTCACTTATTAGCATGGTACTTTTCTTAATTATTTAAAAATAAATATATAGTATAGACTATACTCTATACTTACTGGTTACAAATGTAGGGCGTACATTTAGCTTTTAATTTAAAATCTTAAATTATGGAAACAAAAATTTCAGCAGCTAAAATGATTACAAGGCTAGCATCCTTGTATAATGCAAGTGTCCTAATTATTTTTTTTAGTTTCAGGTGCACTTAATCTATTTGGTGTGAAAGAGCCGTACTCTTCCTTTTGGCAAGTATTACCAGCCTTATTAGCAAGTTTCGGTGCTATTACACTCTGGATATCATCTAATAATATAATTCAGTTTGCAACCTTTCCTGTATGGAATGGCATCATTAGAATCGTTTTTGCAACGGTTGTACTAGCAGCTGGCTACCACAACACAATGGGTTCGTTTATACTCCTCTTAGTCGCAGGAGATTTACTCATAGGAATACTAACGATAACGATCGTTCAAAGGGCTTCAAACAAATCACTTATTCAAATTTTAATTAACAAATAATCAAATGAAAAAATTAACTGATTTAAAATTCCTATTCACTGCGATTGCTATTTTAGAATTCTTTTATTTCGCAGCTGCTATGCTGCCTCCTTCAATAATCTCATTAGCCACAGGAATGTTTCTATAATGGTGGAGTACAGTGTAAGCTATATGTTTTTATCTTTGTTCAGCATTTGGTTACGTGACATTTATTCTTATATTTGTAATGATAAGCAATGTTGTCATTAACACGAATGGACATAGCTAATTAAACGAAGAATACCTCTTAGAAAACAGAAAAAACAACTAGAATTTAATTGCCTTTAAACCAAAAAGTATCCATCTACAGCAAAAATACTTGGCAAGATATCATGGCATTTTTGGTACAAACATGAGTTTATTTGAAGTTTTTATTGAGGAATATGAGTGAGAGATGAGTTATAAATGACGCATTATAAGTTTTTAATAATCTGATAATGAGCGTTTTACTTAGAATAATCTGTCATTTTATTTAATTATTGTTCTTAAAACAATCATAGAACCGTTGGAAGTATTACAATGATTATAAAATCCATGAAAAATACCTGTTTTTTTTTGATAGCTATATCTATTTTATTTGGATGTGAATCAAAAGATATAATTACACAAAATTCTTCAATGCTATATACTATTTCTAATGGAAATATCCTTAAGAATGGTGAGTCTATTACGTTAAATGGCGTTAATACTTTAAATACATTTGGCATTGCAAATCAAGAGCTTTATACTTCATGGAATATAAAAATTGTCAGAGAATTTATTGGGAATTTAAGAGAACAACCCATTACTGGTTTTGCTATTGAGGATAGTCAAAATAGTTTTTTACATCCTTTACAAAATATTGTTGATGCCAATAGAGTCAAAAATGTAGTCACTATATTATGTCCATTTGGATGGATTGATGAAGCTGGTAATCAAACCTTATTTACAGGATTAAATCCATCTGAGCAGGAGTTTTATAGTGCTTACAAAATAAAAATGAAGGCTATTGCAGAACAATTTAAAGAGCAACCAGATGTTTGGATTGAAGTGTGGAATGAGCCTTATCATTTTAATAATGAAAATGGATATAGTCATCAATTATGGCTTAATGATCAAACAGACATGGTCAATAATTTAAGAAGCGTTGCTGGTTTTAATAACATTATCTTAGTTCCAGGTAATGAGCAAGGACAAAGTGAGGCTGCAATAATAGAAAAAGGGGCTACTATTTTAGCTAACCAAACCAATATATTATTTGATTTACATGCATACGAAAAATGGCTTTTAAACACTTCTACTACTGAGGTAGCAGATAGAATAAGTATATTGAAAAATGCAAATTTTCCAATTATATTTGGAGAAGTTGGTGTGATCAATGTCAGCGGTTTAATGCCTGTAAATCATTTTTTATCTGCTATAAAACTCACTGAGACCTCTGCATTAGCTTGGTTATTTAATAGAAACACTGATGATCAAAACGCATTACTAACTGATGAAGGATTAGAAAACAATACCAATAATACTAATTGGGGAGCTACATTTAGAACGTTTTTAAGTGATTAATAAAATAAATCTATCAAATTCAATAGAAAAAGTAAAAACCGAAATTCTTATAAAAAAATGAAATTGGAATGGCTAAATTTACTTTTATCTAGTCAGAGTTTCTTAGTTTCAGAGTCAGGAACTCTTTTTGGAAAATGATGTATCGCTGGGAAGCATCAAATAATACGATTTCTATTTCCTTTTTTTCCTCTTCAATAAAATAGCATTCAGCAATCTTTCAAGGTCGAGATGTTTGTCGTAAAGCTTAAGTTAAGGTTTTATAGTTACAAGAATAAATAACACAATCGGTCAATGCTTGCTGTGCAATAAGATTTTTTTGACCTGTCAATGATGATGAATACGAACCTATAAGTAAGAGATTAGTTATTAATTATTGGGTTATTAAGTTATTAATAATGAGCATTTTGTTCAAAATAAATATCCATTTTATTTTTAAACCATTACTAATTGTGAAAGTCTGCAAACAAATCCATTCAATAATATCTTTCTTTCTTAAGTTTATTTAAATTAATACTACTGCATGTCTAAAAATGATATACTCAATCAAACGGCTCAATATCTTATTGATAGTTTTCAAAACTATCTCAAAGAATTTGGAGATTTTACAAAGAACGCCGAAACAAGATTTGCACAAGCAGATTGGGCAGGTATTCAAGGGGATGCCCGTGAAAGACTAAACCTTTATAAAGAAGTAATTCCTTCTGTAGCTCAGTATATTAAGAGTGAGGTAGGTCAAGCAATCTATGATTCTTCATTTTGGGCAAATCTACGTCCTATTTTTACTCAAAAGATTTTAGAAACACTTAATACTGGAATTGCAGAAACTTTTTATAACTCAGTGTATTGTAAAGTTTTTCAGCACCAACAAATTAATCGTGAGGCTATGTTTGTGTTTGATAGCTTTTCTTCTCCAAAAATGCTTCCTTCTGAGCCTATTTATCAGAGCTATACGTTATATCCTAGCCTTGAAGATACACTCAGGCAAATCTATGCTGATTATCAATTTGAAGCACCCTATAAAAACTTAGAAGAAGACCTAGAAAAGGTAGCTTTCAACCTAAAGGAAGATATATTACATAAATATCCGATAGATGAGCAGGCACGTTTAGAAGTTTTAAAATCTGTATTTTATCGTAATAAAGGAGCTTACATCATCGGAAGATTACAGATTAGCCGTAAGATAGAACCCTTTGTATTGGCTTTTTTAAATGAAGAAGGCACTATCTCTACAGATGCCTTAATTACAGATGAAAATACAGTCAGTATTTTATTTAGCTTTACACGCTCTTATTTTATGGTGCAGACAGATGCACCTTCTACTTTGGTAGAATTTATACAAAGCCTCATTCCTCTTAAAGACAGTGCTGAAATCTATAACTCTATCGGATTTAATAAGCACGGCAAGACAGAGTTTTATAGACATTTTACAAAGCACCTTCAACAATCTTCAGATAAATTTATACTCGCACCAGGTATCAAAGGGATGGTGATGTCTGTATTTACCTTACCCTCTTACAATGTAGTCTTTAAGCTAATCAAAGATAATTTTGATCCACCAAAGCAAAGCACTAAGACTCAAGTAAAAGAAAAATACAAGCTTGTCTCTCGCCACGATCGTGTAGGGCGATTAGCAGATACGCATGAGTTTGAGAACTTTGTGTTTGAGAAATCTCGTTTTTCAGATGAATTATTAGAAGAACTCCTAAAGGTAGCTCCCTCCATAATCCAGATAGAAGGTGATAAAGTAACGATTCAGCACCTTTATATAGAGAGAAGGATGATTCCTCTTAATATCTACCTCCAAAAGGCAAGCTTGGCAGAGGCAAGAGAAGCCGTAGAAGAATATGGCAATGCTATCAAACAACTAGCTGCGGCTAATATTTTCCCAGGAGATATGTTACTCAAAAATTTTGGCGTAACTCGACATAGAAGAGTCATTTTTTATGATTATGATGAGATTTGTTTTTTGACAGACTGTAATTTCAGAACTATCCCAGAGCCACGAACCTATGAAGAAGAAATGTCATCTGAGCCTTGGTATCATGTAGGGGTAAATGATATCTTTCCAGAAGAGTTTAGGAGTTTTTTGATAGGTAGGATAGAAGTAAGAGATATTTTTTTTGAGATTCATGCAGAGATATTTGAGCCAAAATTTTGGCAAAATTTACAAAAGAGAATTCGAGAAGGAGAAGTGTTAGATGTTTTTCCGTATCGTCAAAAATCAAGGCTGAAAAAATAAAAGTATCACTAAAAAATATTTTTCACCCTATTCTGTCATTGCTCCTATCTTTTAGGAGAGCAATCACTCAAGTCCAGAGGTCGAAATAAATTTTTGTGGTTGAAGATACTTGCAGTAAAAAACTTGAATGTGTTATAAAATCACTCAATTAAAAACCAAAATAGAGTAAATTTGAAGTATCAATCAAAAATTTACATCTATCAAATGACAAAAAGTATTTTTATTACAGGAGCAGCATCAGGTATAGGCAAGGCTACAGCTACGTTATTTGCTCAAAAAGGATGGTTTGTGGGGCTATTCGATATTAATGAGGAAGCCCTTAAATCACTCCAAATACAAATCGGAGAGGATAAATCTTGTATTCATTATTTAGATGTAACTCAACCCGAATCGGTCAAAACAGCTTTAGAATATTTTGGCACAGAGACACAGCAAAAAATGGATATTCTATTTAACAATGCTGGAGTATTACACATGGGTTCTTTTGAAGAGATTAGCCTTGAGAAACACCGACAAATCTTAGAAGTAAATATCTTTGGTGTTATTAACTGTACGCATCAGGCACTTACATTCCTTAAAAATACGCCTCAATCTCAGGTAATCAATATGTCCTCAGCTTCTGCAATGTACGGCATTCCAGAGTTTGCAAGTTACTCTGCCTCTAAGCATGCAGTAAGGGCATTGACGGAGGCTTTAAGTCTTGAGTTTGAGCAACATCAAATTAAGGTAAGTGATATCATGCCTTCTTTTGTGAGTACACCTATGGTACATGATGCTAAAACCAAAGGCATCAGCCTACAAAAGGCAAAAACAATGCTTAGTGCTGAAGAAATAGCACAAACTATCTGGAAAGCACATACACGTTACAAAACCCATTGGAAACTCCCCAAAAGTCTAGCCATTGCTAGTAAAGTCTTGGGGATTATCCCTGGAGCTATGCGTTGGTTTGTCAAAAAATCCTCTATGTAAGAGTAAATAATATGTGATAATCTTTAAATTAATCTTTAGTCCGTTTCAAAATAATTTACTATCTTCACGTTCTATTATTAATCAATCTTGAAAAGATTATATCCACAAGCTCATCTACTCATATATCATTTACCATGAAATTTCAAAAAGATAATTTTAACCAAATAAGAATTAACTCTTTTTATCAAAAATTTGCCTTATTCTTAAATATTTTAGGACTTAGTTATTTGTTTTTAAGCTCTCCACTGCAAGCACAAATAGACACCGAGTTTTGGTTTGTAGCCCCTGACGTAGATGCTGCCCATGGGGATGCCCCTATTTTTTTAAGAATATCTTCCTTTAGTAGAGCTGCTGAAGTAATTATCAGCCAACCTGCCAATCCTAGTTTTATACCTATTCGCACAAGCATTTCTGCTAATGATACTCGCAGCATAGACCTCACCGCTCGCAAAGGACTCTTAGAAAATCAACCAGCTAACTCTATCCGTAACTATGGCTTATATATAGAGTCAGATGAAAGTGTCACAATTTATTATGAAGTAGCAAGTGATTTAAACCCAGAGATTTATCCACTCAAAGGTCGCAATGCTTTAGGAGAATCTTTTGCTATTCCTTCACAAGATGATTATCTAAATCAAGAAGGGAACGAAGTGATTGACATCGTAGCTACAGAAAACAATACGCAAGTAACCATCACCCCTACAACTGCTCTCATAGGACGTGCTGCCAATGTTCCTTTTCAGGTTACATTGCAAAAAGGGCAGACTTTCTCTGCTAGAGCTTCAGGCACATCTGCTGTAGTCTCTCTCAAAGGTTCAGTCATACAAAGCAATAAACCAGTAGCCGTCACAATAAGTGATGACTCTATTAGAACAGCTGATGGATGGGATCTGATAGGAGACCAAATGGTGCCTGTTAACCTCACTGGCAAGACATACATAGCGGTGCAAGGCTTTGCTGGAACTGCTGATAAGGTCTATATACTAGCTCTTGAAAATAATACAGAGATTTATATCAATGGAAACTTAGTAAGTACGCTCTCAGCTCTACAGCAATACAAAACCCAAGTAACGGCACCAAGTATTTTCATAGAAAGTAATAAAAATATCTATGTGCTGCACTTATCAGGCCATGCAAACGAATCTGGTAGTTCATTGCTACCACACATAGACTGCACGGGTTCTTCTCAAATGGGATTTATCAGAACAAGTGCGAATGATTTTGCTTTGTTCTTATTAACCAAAAAAGGCAACGAGGGTAATTTTACGGTCAATGGAAGTACAAACCTAGTAACTGCTTCTGATTTTATAAATGTGCCAGGAAGCAATGGTGAGTGGGTAGCCATGCGCAAAGAATTTGGTTCTGGGCAAATCCCTGTAGGACAGGCAAATCTAATCACCAATAGCACTGGACTTTTTCATCTAGGCATACTCAATAAGCTAGGAGGTAGCTCTGAATATGGTTATTTTTCAGATTTTTCTAGTTTAAATCTTGGACCAGATATCCGTGCTTGCGAAGGTGAACCCCTTACACTACAAGCAGGTGCAGGAGCTAACTCTTATCTTTGGTCAGATGATTCTGTAGAGCCTAGCTTATTAGTCAATCAAAGTGGAGAATATTGGGTAAAAGTAACCAGAGGAGAGTGTATCTTACGTGATACAATCATGATAGATTTCAAACCCATTCCTCAGCCAGTTTTCACAAATCTTGTTGCACAATATTGCCCTAGTACTGACCCTGTAACACTCACAGCAAGTCCATCTGGAGGTACTTTTACAATCAATGGCATTACTACTAACTCATTAGACCCCCAATTATTAGGAATAGGCACTTTTGAAGCAGCTTATTTCTATGAAGATGAATTTGAATGTCAAGGCTTTGTAAGCCAGCGTTTTGAAGTAGTTTCTCCCCCAGTAGATTTACAACTCACCAATCTTGAAGAGGGCTATTGTATAGACCAAGGAACTTTTACAGTTACAGGACAACCAGTAGGTGGTTTTTTTAGGGTAAATAATCAATTAACCAATCAATTTAACCCTTCTGCTTTGGGTGTAGGTCAGCATCAGATAGAGTATATTTTTACAGATTATCTAGGTTGTTTGCATGAAATAGGTCGAACAATAGAGGTAGTAGGTTTTGCCAATACAGTAGTACCTAGTGGAGACTCTTTATTTGTATGTCCACCCAATGAAACAGGTATTTTTCTTAAAGCCTCAGAAGCTAGAAACTATCTCTGGAGTACGGGAGATACCACTCGTAGTTTAGAAGTACGAAACCCTGGTATTTATGAAGTAATAATGGATAATGGATATGGCTGTGAAACTACACACAGTTTTGAAGTTTTTGGAAAATGTACCCCAGTTTTTTATCTACCTGAGGCTTTTTCACCTAATCGAGATGGCTTAAATGATGTCTTGGAGATTCTTGGAACTGATTTTAACCAACTTGATTTAAAAATATACAATCGCTGGGGCGAAATCGTCTATGTAACCTTTAAACAAAATGAACCTTGGGATGGCACATTGCAAGGCAAAGAAGCACCTAGTGGTGTATATTACTGGAAAGCTAGTTATAAACATCCCGTCTATACTGACAGAGTATTTTACAGGCAAGGTAAGGTGAGTATAGTAAGATAGTGTATCAGGTTAATTCATATTAAGTAGATGGTCAAAATTAGTTTGCACATTTTATGGATTAGAAAACCTTCAACTTCGCCAACAATCATGCTCAGTAGTATAGCAATAAGCCTAAATTATTCTTAATTTTGCAAACTAAATTAAAATGATCTAAAAAGGATAGTAAAGACGTACTCAAAAAATATCAAAAATTGAAGCTACATTCTCTAATATCCAATCACTTCATAACTCATTGAATGCAATATGGACTACAATCCACAAGAAATAGAAGCAAAATGGCAAGCCTATTGGGAAGAACATAAAATCTATCAAACCGAAACAAATTCAGACAAGCCCAAATTTTATGCTTTGGATATGTTCCCCTACCCTTCTGGTGCAGGTCTTCACGTAGGACATCCACTTGGATACATCGCTTCTGATATCATCTCTAGGTTTAAAAGAATGCAAGGCTATAATGTATTGCATCCGATGGGCTTTGACTCTTTTGGACTTCCTGCCGAGCAATATGCCATAGAAACTGGACAGCACCCTGCTATCACCACCAAACAAAATATAGAAACTTTTAAAGCCCAACTCGGCAAACTAGGCTTTGACTATGATTGGTCTAGAGAAGTACAGACTTCTTCTCCTGACTTTTATAAGTGGACTCAATGGATTTTTCAACAAATATTTGATAGCTGGTATAATCAAAAGACAGATAAAGCAGAGCCTATTTCTGAGCTTATTTCTGAGTTTGAGAAAAACGGAAATACTCAAGTAAAAGCTGACTGTGATGAAGACACTCCTAGCTTTTCAGCAGAAGAATGGAACAAATTCTCAGCAGAAGAAAAACAGCATTTACTCCTAAAATATAGACTGACTTATGTGGCAGATTCTATTGTAAACTGGTGTCCTGTTCTCGGAACTGTACTTGCCAATGACGAAATCAAAGATGGTTTCTCAGAAAGAGGTGGACATCCCGTTGAGCGTAAAAAAATGCGTCAGTGGATGATGCGTATCACTGCTTACTCTGAAAAGCTTTTGCAAGGTCTTGATGGTATAGAGTGGTCTGATGCAGTGAAAGAAATGCAACGCAACTGGATAGGAAAATCCTTTGGTGCAGAGATGGAGTTTGAGATTGACCCCAGTGGGGTTTCTGGGGTTCTCAAAGTATTCACTACTCGCCCTGATACTATCTATGGAGTAACCTTTATGGTCATCGCACCAGAGTTAGACTTGGTAGATACACTCACTACTCCTGAGCAAAAAGAAGAAGTAGCAAAATATGTGAATTGGGCTAAAAATCGCTCAGAGCGTGAGCGACAATCAGAAGTAAAAACCGTAACAGGAGTATTCACAGGCTCTTATGCTATTAATTCTTTCAGTGGAGAAAAAATCCCTATCTGGATAGCTGATTACGTGTTAGCAGGCTACGGAACGGGAGTTGTAATGGCTGTACCTAGCTCTGATGATAGAGATTTTAGGTTTGCTACTCAGTTTGGTATTTCTATTAAATGTGTGATAGAGGGTTCGGAAGACTTAGATGACCCTACTGAAATCAAACATGGCAAACTCATTAACTCTGGTTCATTGAATGGAATGAATACACAGGATGCCATTCAAGAAGTCATCAAAGAAATTGAAAAACGAGGCATAGGCAAAGGAAAAATTAATTATAGATTGCGTGATGCAGTCTTTAGCCGTCAGAGATACTGGGGCGAGCCTGTTCCTGTTTATTTTGAAGGAGATATTCCGAAAGTATTGCCAGAAATGACTTTGCCCCTTCATCTGCCAGAAATAGATGAATACAAACCCACCGAAGAAGGCGAACCACCTCTCGGACGTGCCGAAAACTGGAAATACGAAGATAAATATGAGTATGAACTTACTACTATGCCAGGCTGGGCAGGTTCTTCTTGGTATTTTTTGAGGTATATGGATGCTCAAAATAATGAAGAATTTGCTTCTAAAAAGGCTACTGAGTATTGGAATCAAGTAGATTTATACATTGGAGGGACAGAACATGCCGTAGGTCATTTGCTTTATTCTAGGTTTTGGACTCAGTTTTTATGTGATAGAGGTTTTATCAATCACAGAGAACCTTTCAAAAAACTCATCAATCAAGGGATGATTCAGGGAATGTCTGCCCTTGTATATCGTGTCAAAGATGAAGATAAGTTTGTGTCTTTTGATCTCAAAAATGACTATGAAACTACTGAACTGCATGTAGATGTAAGCCTCGTAGAAGGAGATGTATTAGACATAGAAGCATTCAAATCTTGGCGGCCTGAAACAGCCAACTATGAGTTTATCACAGGCAAAGATGGTAAATTTATTTGTGGAAACAGGGTAGAGAAAATGTCAAAACGATGGTACAATGTAGTCAATCCTGATGCTGTAGTGGCAAGATATAGTGCTGATACGATGCGTCTTTATGAGATGTTTTTGGGTCCGTTAGAGCAAAGCAAACCTTGGGATCCTAAGAACATAGATGGTTCTTTCCGTTTTTTGAGAAAGCTTTGGAGATTATTTGAGAATGAGCAAAGTGAATTTTATGTCAGTGGAGATGCCCCAAGCAAAGATGAATGGAAAGTACTCCACCGAACCATCAAAAAAGTAAAAGAAGACCTAGACCGTTATTCATTTAATACCGTAGTGAGTGAATTTATGAAATTGGTCAATGATTTGAATGCCCTAAAATGTAATAAACAAGCCATTTTTGAGCCAATGCTACGCATGATGGCACCTTATATCCCTCATATTACTGAAGAGCTTTGGGCTAAAATGGGACATATCAAGAGCATCCATATAGAACAGTTTCCAGATTTTGATGAGAAATACCTTAAAGAGGATGCCTTTACTTATCCTATAATGATTAATGGTAAAAAACGTCATTTGATGGATTTTGCAGCCGAAATGAACCAAGCTGATATCACTACAGAAGTTTTGGCAGATGAAACCGTACAAAAATGGCTAGAAGGCAAAGCCCCTAAAAAAATAATCGTAGTACCTAAGAAGATTGTTAATATTGTGGTGTAGTTAAATCTAGCTAAATTATTTCAAACAAGTGGTTTGTGAGGATGCAAATCACTTGTTTGGATTGCTTCATTTTTTTGTATGATTCCATAGTAGAATCAGGTAATAGTTATTTGAATCTCGAGGCTGTGCATCAATCTGATTTTGGTGAAACACCAAAATTTTCGAAGGTGAGACACCTTTAGAGGGTTTAAATGATACTAGACTTTCCAAGTCTGTCAGACGTGGAAAGTCTAAAATATTTAGAAGTTGTATATCATTAACCTCTAAGCATTTACACTAAGAATCGTCTCATTTTAAATGTTTTGCAATAAAGTAATTATTTAATCTATGTAACACACTCATTATCAAATTATTATAAATTCATAACTCATCTCTTACTAATAATACATGGCAAAAATTCAAACCATCAAACCGTGGCGATACAACCCCATCCTTGCCGAAAATTTAGCTCCTTTGACTGGACCCTTGAGTGAAACCGTCTTTCGCCAAAAGGCTTCTGCTTTGTATAAAATGCCTTTTCATCATTATCATGTCTCCTCTCCGATGGATGTTCCTCCTTTTGAAAATGCTAAAAGACGAATAGAAAACTGGAAACTTGACCATGTACTTTGGCAAGATCCTCTACCTGGACTATATGTCTATGCCCAAGATTTTGAGATAAAAGGAAAAAAACAGCAAAGAATCGGATTTATTGCCAGTTTGAAATTAGAAGAATATGCCAATCAGGTTGTCTTTCCACATGAGCTAACCATCCCACAAGCCGTAGAATATCGCTCACAACTCTTAGAAGCGACACAAATGCACACTTTGCCTACACATGGGTATTATACTGAACCCAAGCAAAGCATTGAAAAGTTTATGAGGGAGAGCCTGCTTAATCCTATCTATGATTTGCTAGATGCAGAAGGAGTTAGGCATAGAATGAGTGTAATTCAGGATAAAAAAGTAATTCACACTTTTCAAAATACTCTAAAAGACAATAAAGTCTGGATAGCAGACGGGCATCACCGCTATGAAAGTTCACTAAGACATAGAAATCGCCGTCGCATCCAAGAAAATGCTCAAGATGCCGAGCAAGCTTGGCAATATCATTTAATGTGGTTCACCAATACAGCTTCTAGTGATTTGGGAATATTGCCTACACATCGTATTTTACACTCTTTACAAGATTTTGAAGAAGAAACTTTCTTAGAAAAACTCTCTATTAACTTTGAAATAAAGGAGTTAAAAAACAGCCAAAACTTAGAGGTAGCCGAAGAAGCACCTGCTTGGACGTATCATCTATTATTTAAGAGTAAACATTATCAAATTACGCTCAAGAAAAATCATCTTGAAGATTTTGTAGGAGGACTTGCCCCTCAGGTCAAAGCATTGGAAGTGAGCGTATTACATCACTTTATTTTAGAAAAAGCCTTGGGTTTAATTGGAGATACACAGTTTGCACACTTAGATTTTGTACATGATGCCCAGCAATGCTTGAATGAAGTCAAAAAACCAAAAGTTAATTTTGCCATCTTAACAAGAGCAGTTTCTCTTAAAGAGATAGAAAGTGTTTGCTTTGAAGGGCACACTATGCCTATCAAGAGTACTTATTTTTATCCTAAGGTATTGGGTGGATTGCTTTTTAGTTCTCTGTTAGATAGTGAATTTGAAAGAATTGGTTAAGTGAGTTATGAGTTTGTAATAATTTGATAATGAGTGTTTTACTTATATTAAAAATCATTCTAATACCTTCAATGACACAAAAAACCGAAGAGTTTGCATTCAGCAAATTCTTCGGTTTTAAAATAAAAAATAATTTACAAGTAATGCTTCAAAGAGGAATTCGCTTTGAGCCTAGCGTATAGACGTGCGTGTTTACTCATCTTTTTAATATTTTGGGTAAATCATAATATAGTAAAGTATTTTAGACCTAAGTAGATGGTCAAAATTAGTTTGCACTTTGATATTTTCATAAAATCCTGATTGTCATCATTTTAACAGAAAAACTCATCACTCATCATTTATAATTCATTACTTATAAATTACCTGAATGTTGTTTTCTAAGCTTGCTATGATGA
>Ga0163144_10015799_pt1 | contig 15528 bp, 15 predicted proteins | sample OliLak19BULKMAT1_FD_123175 | JGI IMG/M metagenome (GOLD analysis project Ga0163144, IMG submission 123175) | Freshwater microbial mat bacterial communities from Lake Vanda, McMurdo Dry Valleys, Antarctica - Oligotrophic Lake LV.19.BULKMAT1 | ecosystem: Environmental > Aquatic > Freshwater >...
CGTACTTCGGCCGGGACGTCGCGGTCGACCGGCGCGTCACCAGGGCGCACGTGCTCTGGACTTACTGCGCGCTGGCCGATGGGACGATCGGCGCGTTGCCTTCGTGGATGATGGACGCGGGGGGCTTGTGCGCGCCTCTCGTCGGGCGCACCGGAGGTGAGCGTATCGGCGTTGGTTGAGCTGCGCCGGGTCCTCGACTCCATCGCGCGGCCGGAAGCCGGTCGCGTCCCCGAGGGAACTGGGACCGACCGGGTGCCGTGTCGGCCATGCGGCGGCCGAGGCAAGAGGGGCAGAATCCACGGCGTTTGCACGAGCCTCGCTCGAGAAGTCGACGGTCGTGTTGACCCTGATCGGAGGAGGCGTCTTCAGCAATCCGAAGGAGGACATCTGGGAGGCGATCGAGTTCGCGATCGAGACTGTGAAGCCTTACCTCAGGCGAGCGATGCTCGTGATCGTCAACTGCCGCGAGGGCGTGGAGCCATCCATGAGAAAGAAGATCCTCGCGGGAGGAGGCGCGTTCGTGGAGTTCGGTGAGCACGGGATCTCCGTGCGGAAGGCCTAGATGCGCACAGTGACGTTGCGCGCCGCCTGCCGCTCACTTTTTGTAGCTGGCGAGCTCGGCGCGCAGCGCAAGGACCTCTGCCTCCGCGCTCTCTCGCTGCGCCCGCTCGGCGCTCGCGCGTCGCGACTCCTGCTCGGCGTGTACGGCCTCCTCAGCAGCGCGTCGCTCGGCTTCGTCGACGCGGCTCTCCAGCGCTCCCACAGCGGACTCGAGCCGGTGCACGAGCTCTTCGAGTTCCGGGAGCTCCGCGTCCGCGTGGTAAAATCTCAGCCGCTCCCCGACGAGACCGAGCTCGAGGCCGAGCGTTCGCGCCGCGAGCCGACCCGCTTGCGGGACGAGTGGAACGTAGCTCCGCGCGCCCTCAGCCAGGTGCCAGCCCTGCAGGCGTGCACGCTTGCGATCGAAGACGAAGTACTCAGGGACGCCGAGCCGCGCACACCGCTGGAGGTTGCGCTCGAGATCCTCGCGGCGCTCCCCCGAGAAATGGATCTCGAGCACCCAATCGAGCCCCCGCCCCTCGGCATCCACGAGCCAGCGCTCGCGCGCATGAGGCGAGACATCGAGGACCGCGAACACGTCCGGCGCGAACACCGCCTCAGCCGGATAGTAGATGGGGAGCTCCGAGCCGACGTACGCGTCGCGCCCGAGTCGAGCGAAGTATCGCTCCAGCGTTTTCCGTGCGGCCACTTTCGGGAGCCAGTGAGGATCTCCCTCCGGCGGTGAGGTCCGCCCAATCTCGGAGGGGAGTGAGGCCGCCACGCGCGCGCGCGCCCCTTCGGTCAGCGTCGCCCACACATCGCTTGGCGGAGCGCGCGGATCGGCCGGGTCGGGCGTCCAAACGACGTGGGAAGTCACAGCTTAGAAGATACCTCAGCCAGGCCGAGGCGACCATCAGGCTCACCTGCCGTCGCCGTCCGTCGACAAGTTCGGAAGTCCGGGCCCCGTCGACGCAACGCGCGGCCCGTGCGAGCCTCTCGCCCATGCGTCTCGACCGTGTGCTCCGCCCCATCGCGGTTGTCACCGTGCTCGCCGTCCCACTGAGCTGTGGGCTCGGGAGCGTGACGGCGCCGGACCTGATGGAGGCTGATTCTGTGGCGTCGGCGTTCAAAGGGGAAGGCGACGCTGCGTGCGCTGCCATTCGTCCGCAGACGGAGCCCGACTTGATGGGATGGGACGCAGACTCGCGGCTCAACCTCAAGGCGTTGCAGGAGCAAGGTGTGGTCGGCGTGCGCTACAAGGCCGTGGGCTGAACGTCGAGCTGGAGGTGCTGTAGTGCGTGGGCAAGGCGGCGGACGTGCGCTACGCACGGACTACATGTTAGCGGGCGTGCTCAAGACCCCAGTGATGAAGGCGTTCCCGAGTGAGAAGCTCGAGGGCGACTGCGACCGGGCCACGCACGTCGTGAGCACGGTCTACCTGGGCGGCTTTGCGATGGCGTCGGGGCAGAGTGAGCTGCTCGAGGCCGAGGTGAGCATCTTTGGTGGGGGCGCCGGCGGGAAGCAGGACCGCACGGCAGAGCGCATCGCATCAGAAGGGAACGCAGCGAGCTGCGAGAAGGCGCAGAAGGAGGGCACGCGAGAACCACTCTGCAATGTGCCGCTGCGGGTTGGACTGACGCCCATCGCCGGCCGTGAGGAAGTGGTGGCCATCCAGCCGGTGGTCACGGCCGCCGTGACGACTGGTACGGCAAAGCCCAGCCCGAGCTCAGGCACCTGCCCCGCAGGCATGGCCGGCGTGCCCGCTGGCAGCTTCAAGCTGTGCCGCCGCGAGCGACGGCTCGCTAGCGTCGAAGCCGACCGCATCCGCGAGTCAGACCGTCACGCCCGAGGGTCCGCCGACCATCAGCCTGATTTCGGTGGTCGAACCAAAGGCGTTCGTGCTCGACGGCAACATCGCGGAGTGGGGCAGTCTGTCGGCAGATGCCGCCTCCGCCGACGTGCAGCCCAAGAGTCGCTACCCCCTTTACAACATCATTGGTCAGCCGCTCGTCGCGTCATCGGTCCGCAACGCGGAGAATCCGCACGACGCAAACGTGCGCGTGGCCGTCGCGTTCAGCGCGAAGGGCGTGAGCGTCGCCGCGGACTTCGGGGATCGGCGGCTCGACGTGCTGGGCATCGGCTTCGCCAAGATCGATTTCAACCGAGACAGCGAAGAGATTCTCGAATCTAGCAATGGCGCATTCCCGGAACGGCTTCGCTACTTGCGTATCAACAAGGGCAGCGTCGAGCTCGTTACCGACGAGGGCACGAAGCCACTCGCCGAGGCTCGGGTTGCGGTCGCCAAGGATGGCCGCTCGCTCGAGGCGAGCTTGCCGAATGGCGTCCTGCCGCCGCTCGATGAAGCGCCGCTCGAGCACATGGTGATGGCGGTCAGCCTCGGCAGCGAGCTGCCCACCAACTACTTCGCTCCGCCCTACCGCTGGGTGAAGCTCGGAGCGCCGGTACATTACCAGCCCCAAGCGGAGCTACGCGAGCGCGTGATGGCGCTCGTCGCAGGAGAGGGCCCGGCCGGCGGCTCAACGATCCGCTATTGGGCTGAAGACCCGATGCTCATCACGTCAAGCCCCGCCGACAGCGTCCTCGGCGAGCTCCAAACGCCGGACGTGCTCTATGAGAAAAAGGCCACGTTGGGCGACGTCTCGATCTGTCTTCCTAACTTAGAATGCCCCCGTGAGTGCCTCGAAGCGCGAGGCGTTGGACATGCTCTCCGAGCTGAAGCTCACCCTGCTGGATGAAGGAGACCCGCAAGCGTTCCGTGTGCGGGCGTACGAGACTGCGCTTCACGGGCTCGACGCGTACGCAGGCGACCCCTCGAAGCTCGCCGACGTCATGGCCTTCAACGTGCACGCACAGGTGGCCATCCCGGCGCGTGATCGCGCCAGGCTCGAGCGGCTGTGCCGCTACTTGTGCCGGCCGCCGATCGCACAACAGCGCCTCGAAGAACACTCGAGCGGCAAGCTCCGCTACACGTTCAAGAAGCCGTGGAAGGACGGCACCGCCCGGCAGCGAAAAGAGGCGCGTTTGCTGATGATGACTGCCTGATGCGCCCCGAGATAGCCGCTAATGGCGTCGCTTCGAGGTGCGCCCCTGACAAGCGAGTAGGGAAATCGAACCGCGAAAGTGGCCCGAAGGCCACCTGAACCTGGACGCCAGGAGCGTTTGCTGGGCCAGTTTTCGGGTCCGAGGACCGCGGCCAAGAGGGTCGTGGTCGAGTCGGCGGGCGGGCGGGCCGAGGCCAGCGAGGCGCAGAATCGGGGACTGCGGATGTAGCTCGGCCCTGGCCGCAACGTCGGAGGTGGCGGGCGTGATCGGAGCGCACCTCAGTCTCATGCCAAGGGGAACGCGAGCCGGAGCTGGCCTTTCGGCGGCGCCTTCGGTGGCGGTCTCGGCCCCAGGCCATGCCTGGCGAGGAGCCTGCCATTTGCCGTTTCTTCGAGGCGCTCTTGCGCGATGGGCGGGCGTGCTCGAAGCCGCAGCAGCAACCCGGGCGGCAGCAACAGCGGCGCCTGCACTCCGGGCGGTAACAACACCGGCGCCGGCACCCCAGGCGGCGGTGGCGCGGGTGGCGGTGGCGCGCCCAACGTGGGCGGCCAAGGCCAGGGGCTTGGCTGCTCCGGCACGTTTTTCGGGAGGACCTTGCCACCTGCCCCCACTGCTCTGGTCCCATGCGCTGGATCGAGGCCGTTATCGCAGCCGATGCGATCGCCCGCCTCCTCGCCAGACACGGCCTGGGTCCTCGACCTCCACCGACCAGGCCCACTCCGATCAGGCAGCTCCGTCTCGCGTTCCCCAAGGCCTGAGCGACGCTGACCCATCCTTGCGGCGCGTTCGAGACGTGCTCCCTGCGAGCCATTGCTGCGCATCGTGGACCCGGCACGCGCCCGCAAAAACGAACGCGTGGGCGAGAGCGGCGGCATCAACGTACACGCCGAGGTTGCTGTCCCACCGCGCGACCGCGCTCGGCTCGAGCGCCTCTGCCGCTACGTCTGCCGCCCGCCCATTGCGCAAGAGCGCCTCGAAGAAAGGGCAACTGGCAAGCTCCGGTACTCGCTAAAAAAGCCCTGGCGCGGCGGCACCGTCGCCCTCGTCCTCGAGCCGCTCGATCTCGGCTATTCTCCGCGCGCGCCATGCCACTTCCGCCGTTACCGGGTCATCGGCTCGAGATCCTGTCGGAGACGTCGCCGCCCGTCGAAGCGCGCGGCTTCGTGTACGTGCGCAAGCTGGAGATGCGGGCGCTCTTCGCCGACGGCGAGGTGAGCGCCCCGTTCAGCTACGACTGCGGCGACCGCACCCGCATGGATGCCGTCGTGGTGCTGCCGCACTACGCCGACGCCGAGGGCCGCCGCATGGTGGTGCTCCGCTCTGCGCTGCGACCACCGGCCGCGGTGCGCCCGCGTGAAGTCTGGCCCGTACCCGAGAAAGACTCGCTCGGCGAGATGTGGGAGGCGCCTGCCGGCCTCGTCGAAGTCGAAGAGCGCAGCGAGCAGGGCTTGCGTATCGGTGCTGCACGCGAGCTTCTCGAAGAGACAGGCTTCGATCTGCCAGAGACAGCGATGGAGGCCCTGGGGCCGTCGATGTTTCCGACCCCGGGCCTGATCGGCGAGCGTCACTTCTTCTTTCACGCCGAGGTCGATCCCAAGCGGCGCATCACGCCGCCTGAAGACGGGTCCATCCTCGAGCGCCAAGCGCTGCTGATCGATGTCTCGCTGAGCGACGCGCTGGCGGCCTGTCGCGCTGGGGAGATCGAAGACGCCAAGACCGAGCTCGCGCTGCGCCGGCTGGTCGAGCTGTTCGACCAGCGGCCGACCGCCGTGACCCCGAGCGCGCCCAAGTGACTCTCCGCGTGGCATATCTGGTGAAGCGCTCCTCCTGGCGCGCCTTCCAGGAGACCAAGGCCGCCGGCAGGCTGCGCGCGCTGCAGCGCAGAAAAGACCCGACCGTCGCCACGCTGAAGCCGACCCACGAGGCGCATCAGCGCACCGTGGACGAAGTGATGGAGGCGTTCCAGTCGCTCGGCGTCGACGCCGTCGAGATCACCTCCAGCACCCGCGACATCAAGCGCTCGCGCTTCTCACTGGTGGTGACGGTGGGCGGCGACGGCACGCTCTTGCGCGCTTCGCACTACGTCTCGGACGTACCGGTGCTCGGCATCAACAGCGCGCCCGACAGCTCGGTCGGCTTCTTCTGCGGCGCCGCCGGTTGGTCGCGCAAAGAGATCACCGGCCAGGTAGAGCGGGTCGGCTTGCTCGAGACGCTCGACCGCGCCCTCGACGGTCGCCTGCAAGCGCGCGTGCTTTCGCGCATGCGCGTGACGATCGGCAGGGAGATCGTCTCTTCGCGCATCCTGAACGACGCCCTCTTCTGCCACCGCAGCCCCGCCGCGACGTCGCGCTATCTGATCGAGGCGAAAGGGATCAACGAAGAGCACAAGTCGAGCGGCCTGTGGGTAGGCCCCGCCGCTGGCTCGACCGCCGCGCAGCGATCTGCCGGCGGCAAAGTGTTGCCGCTCGAAAGCGACAAAATCCAGCTGGTGGTGCGCGAGCCGTACACGCCGAAAGGCGAGCGCTATCGCCTGCAGCGCGTGCTGATCGGCCCGGGCGAGACGATCACCGTGCGCAGCAAGATGCGCGACGCGCTCATCTTCTTGGATGGCCCCGACCTAGTGGCAAAGCCCGAGTTCGGCGACGTGATCACCTTCTCGCGCTCGAGCGAGCCGCTCAGCTTGCTGGGCCTCGCCACCCGTCGCTCCGTCTCCAGCAAGCGCGACTGACACATGGATTGGGGCGCGCACCAGTTCTGCGTGTGGCCCTACGGCTGCGCTCTCTGGAGTGAGAGCACGTTGGCGCGGACTCCGGCAGCCGCCACGAGCGCGCCGATGTCGGAGCGCCCCGGCCCGTCTTGCGGCCTGCTCGTCGGGGGAGTCGACCCGCACCGCAGGTAGTAAGCCGGCGATGAGCGCCTGCCGGCGACCATCGCGCCAGACCTGTGCAACGACGGGGGAGGTCGTCGTCAGCTCGAGCGTGAGCCGGCGTGCGGCGGCCAGGTGACTGCGCACTCCTACATCACCGCGCTCGAACGCGACGAACGCCCCTGCGTCCAGGATCAGCCGGCTCATCGCGATCGCGCTCGCCGCGCAGGCTTGCGCCGACGCGGCTGGCTCGACGGCGCGAGCTCTTTCGCGGCCTTCGCGACGAGGTCGTCGACAATGGGACCGAATCGCCGATCCGCGTCCGCAAGCGCGATGTCCAGTGCGGCAAGCCTCACCTGGTGGGCAATGGCGTCGGTGACGAGTGTCGAGACCGTCTCGCCACGGCGCTCCGCGAGTGCGCGCAACGCCGCACCCAGCTCGCTAGGAACCGTCACGCTGAGCCGGTCGACCGCCATGCCACTGGCGTATGGCATACGAGCGTATTCAGCAATCAGGGTGCCAGGGCCCGCTCAGCAACAACTTGGTCACGAGACCGTCGAAACCGAAGCGAGACGGGCGCCTGAGGAGCGAGCACCGGAAGCCTACTCTTGTAGGCTGAGAAGCAGTGCGACGAGGCCGCCCGTTTGTCCGCAGACACCCGCGCGCCGCGGCAGCGAGAGGATCGACGGGCGTAGGGCAAGTTATTGCTGAGCGGGCCCTCAGGGCCAGCGGGAGCCGACGAAGCGGTGGTCAGACCTGTGCGTCGATTCGCGTCGGACCGGCCTTCATCGCGAGGATCTTCTGGTCAGCAGTAACGAGGGTGGCGCCGCGGGCCAGCGCCGTGGCGACGATGAGTCGATCGGCCGGATCGGCGTGCATTCCTCTGAGCCGCGTGGACAGAATCGCGATCTCGCCGTCGACGGCAACTTCGACGACACCACTGCGCAGCGTTGCCGCGCGAAACTCCTCGGGCGTCCTCAGGCCGCGCAGGCGCCCTGCGTGTGTCAGATTTGCGATCTCCCAGAACGAGAACGCGGACGTCGCCGCGTCGCCGTCGTGAAAGGCGCGTTCCACACGTCGTCGCGCTCGTTTGCCCAGTCTCGGGTCGGCCTCGCTCAGCCAGACGAGGACATGCGTGTCGAGCAGGATCACCGCTCACCTCACTTGGCGGCGTACGCGGATCGCCGGCTCAGCCGGACCCCAGTCGACGTCTACTGGCGTGATGATGTCTCCCACGTGCGTAAAATTGCCACGAAGAAAACCGAAGAGCGACGCCGGCCGGTCTACCACGGGACCCAGCTTGGCGACGGGCTTGCCTCGCTTCGTGATCACAATGAAGTCGCCGGACGCGGCGACGTCATCCATGAGCTCCAGGCACTTCGCCTTGAACTCGGCTGCCTTGATGATCCTGGGCGCGGCTCTTGCTGACATGGTCACGAATATGGTCACGAATGCAGCCGGCGGGCAAACGAATCGCTAGGAGTGCGCTGGTTTTCTCGGATTCAGATTCACCACAGAGGCACGAAGGCACAGAGCGTGAGGAGGGACACATGAAACCGGCTTTACTCGGTGCCTCAGTGTCGCTCGAGCTCGACGCGATTTACCGGAGCCCGCTCGGCTGATTGTCGACGACCCTGACTCTCAGCCGTGAGCGGCGGCCCACGAGACGCCGTAACCGACGTCGACCACCAGTGGCACATCCAGCTCGACGATGCTCTCCATCGTCGATCGGATCTGCTTGGCGGCGGCTTCGGCTTTGTCTTCGCGCACCTCGAAATCGAGCTCGTCATGGACGGTCAGCACCATGCGCGCGCCGTCGACAGCAGGCTCGCGCAGCTTGACCATCGCGAGCTTCAAGATATCGGCTGCGGTGCCTTGAATCGGCGTGTTGGCGGCGATGCGCTCGGCCGCGGAGCGGCGCATGCGATCTGGATTGTGTAGGTCGGGCAAGATGCGTACGCGACCCAAGAGCGTGTGAACACGCTCGCTCTTCTTGGCATCATCCATGGTTTGCTGCATGAACTTCGCCACGCCTTCGTAGCGTTTGAAATACGCAGAAATAAACTCTGCGGCTTGCTTCCTCGGGATGGACAGGCGCTTCGAAAGTGCGACCTCGCCCATGCCGTAGATCACGCCGAAGTTGATCGTCTTGCTCTTGCGGCGCATGTCGTCGGTGACATCGGCTTGGCTCACGCCGAACACCTCCATCGCGGTGCGGGTGTGAATGTCTTGGCCAGTGCGAAAGGCCTCGACCATCACCGGGTCTCGGCTGAGGTGCGCCAGCACCCGGAGCTCGATCTGCGAGTAGTCGGCGCTCAAGAAGACATGGCCGGGCGGGGCGATGAACGCCTTGCGGATCTCGCGACCGAGCGCAGTACGTACTGGTATGTTCTGCAAGTTGGGCTCTTCACTGGAGATGCGGCCGGTGGCGGCGACAGCTTGGCGCCAGTGGCAGTGAATGCGACCAGTGCTCGGTAAAATGAGCCGCGGCAGCGCGTCGACGTAGGTGCCCTTCAGCTTGGCGATCACGCGGTGCTCGAGCACGAGGCGCGGCAGCGGGTGCTCGTCGGCGATCGCTTCCAAGGCTTCGGCGTCGGTGCTGCGACCCGTCTTGGTGCGCTTGGTCGCCTTCAGCCCGAGCTCATCGAACAAGATCGTCTCGAGCTGCTTCGGTGAGCCGACGTTCAAGTCGGCGTGACCGCAGGCGTCGCGCGCTTGTTGCTCGAGCGTCGCCAGCTCTTTGCCCATCACGTCGGCGAGGCCGCCGAGGGCGCCGACGTCGACCATCACGCCAGTGGTCTCCAGATCGGCAAGCACGGAAGAGAGCGGCAGCTCGAGCGTGTCAAACAGCTTGGCGAGGCCCTGCTCGGTCATACGCTCGCGCTGATGCTCGGCCGCGCGGAGCAACGCATCCGGCAACGTGGCCGCCCATTTGGTGGTTTCGTTGGCGTCGACGTCGTCGAGGGTCGGCTTCTTCTTGGCTTTGATCTTGGGGAGCAGCGCCTCCATCGGTTCGAGCTTCACGCCGGCTTCGCGATCCGAGATCGCGGCGAGCGCGTGCTCCACCTCGGGGTCGAGCAAGTAGCTGGCGAGCATGGTGTCGAAGGCAACGCCGGCCAGCGCGACACCATTGCGACGCAGTACCACCTCGCTGCGCTTCAAGTCGTGACCGAACTTGGCGATGCTGGCATCTTCCAAGACTGGCTTCAGAATTTCGATGATTTCGGCGAGGGCCAGTTGTTTCGGGCCGCCGAGGGTCAAGTGGCTGATCGGTACGTAATGGGCCGTGCCCGGTTCGATGGCGAGCGCGAGCCCGATGATGCCGCAACGCATGGCGTCTTCGTCCGACGTGAGCAGCACGAAGGCGAGCCGCTTGGCAGCCTTGGCCTGTGCGGCGATCGCCGACAGCGCGCCCTTGTCTAGCACAGTCGACTTCTGAAGCTCGACCAACACTGTCTTCGCCTTCTGTTCGCGAGGCAGCGCGCCGAGCTGCCGCGTGAAGCCGAGCAAGGTGTACAGCTCTCGCAGGCGAACCACGTCGCCGCCGCCGTACACCAGCACGGCCTCGTCGACCGTGACCGGCGCGTCTTCACGCAGGGTGACGAGCTTCTGTGAAATCTGCGCATCTTCGCGATTGTCGATCAATGACTGCTTGATGCGCGGCTTCTTCACTTCGTCGATGCGCTCGTACACCGCGTCGAAAGAGCCGAATTGCGTCATCAGATCGGCCGCTGTTTTCATGCCGATGCCGGGCACGCCGGGGATGTTGTCGGAGGTGTCGCCCACCAACGCGAGCAGGTCGCGCACCTGCTCCGGGCCGACCCCGAACTTGTGTTTCACTTCGTTGATGCCGTAGACGCGGTCGCGCATCGCGTCCCACATCACGCAGCGATCGTCGACCAGCTGCATCAAGTCCTTGTCGGCGCTGGCGATCACTACGCGCAGGCCCTTCTTCTTGGCTTGCACCACCGCGGCCGCGATCACGTCGTCCGCCTCGAAGCCATCGGCTTGCAGCGTCGGGATGCGAAACGCCTCGACCAGCTCTCGCGCGCGACGCAACTGAATCAACAGATCCGGCGGGTGCGCCGGGCGATGTGCCTTGTAACGCGGGTCGAGCGTAATGCGAAAGTTGTTGGCACCTTCCAGCGCGGCGGCGAGCAGCACCGGCTTGCGCTCTTCGATCAGCTTGGTGAGCATCAAGAGGGTGCCGTAGGTGCCCTGCGTGGCTTCGCCGGTCGGTGACGAGAGCGGCGCGACTGCGTGGTAAGCGCGAAACACGTAGCCCGAAAGATCGATCAGATAGAGGGTGTCGGCGCTGCCTGGTTTGGGAAGCTCGGAAGGCCGCTCGGACATGGGCCCTGCCCTATCACGGCGCCGCTTGGCTGGAAGCTGCCAGCGCGACGAAACACTTCTTGTGCGCGGCGCAGTATTTCTCGGTCAGGCACGCTTCGGCTTTTTGCGCGCGCGGGATGTCGCTGCCGGTGGGCGGCAGAGCGGTGCAAGTCTTGCGACGCTGCGCTTCGTCGGCCGCTTGCTCGCTGGTCGCCTTCTCGAGCGAAGCTTTGTCGGCGGGATCACTCGATTTGGCGAGCAGCACCGCCGCTTCCAAGCTGCAATCACGGGAGCGTTTGCACACGCGCTCGCAAAACGCTTTGGCGTCGAACGGTGCAACGATCGAAGTTGTCGCGCTGGCAGAAACGGTCGCTGTTTGGGAACTTCCGCTGCCCTTTGGACCCAACTCGTTGCTGGCGTCGCTGCAGCCAGACACGAACAGCGCGACACCCAAACACCACCCCGCTCCATGCAGGACGCAGTTCTATCATTCTCACTGCTACGTTGGGTCGCCCCCATGTTGCGTAGCGCGCTCATCATCAGCCTCGTCACCGCGCTCGGGTGTAGCAGCGACGTTGGCGACGCCGGACAGCGGGGGAGCGCCAGCGCCAGCGCGAGGGCGGCGGCGCTGCCAACGATCTCGCCCAGCGCCGACCTGCCGAGCGCGCGAGACATGCGCGCAGTCGGTCAGGGGCTGGTCGCGAAGCACGAGTGCAACCGCTGTCACGACGGCTCCGGCATTGCTGCAGCGCCGACCGAGAAGCACTGCGTCTCGTGTCACCTCGACATCGCCGAAGATCGCTTCAAGGCCAGCCCCGCAGTGCTCGCCGAGTGGAAGCCGCACGTCACACATCTTCGCTATGCACCTTCGCTGAGCGCTGTCGGCAGCTTCGTCAAACCAGCGTGGGTCACGCGCTACTTGCTCGAGCCTCGCGATCTGCGTCCATATTTGCACGCCAACATGCCGCGTCTCCAGCTCGACCAGAGCGACGCAGAAGCGATCGCCGCCTTCTTCGCGTCGCGCGAGAGCGCAGCGCCGGCGAAGTCGAGCCTGGCGGGCGATCTCGAGCGCGGCCGCGGCCTGTTCACCACGAAGACTTGCGCGACTTGCCACCAATATTCGGGCGCGGGCACGCCCTCGCCCAGCGCAGTGAGCGCCAGCGCAGCGACCCAAGATCGCACGCTGGCACCCGACCTTCGCTTTGCGCGCGAGCGCTTGGTGTTCGATCGACTGGCGCCCTACATCGCAGATCCGAAGTCGGTGAAGCCGGACGCAGCCATGCCCAAGCTCGCCATGAGTGAACAAGAGGCAGCTGACCTGGCAAAGTTCGTGTTCGAAGCGCCGCTCTCGGCGCCTCCCGAGCCGATCAAGCCGCCACGCCTGCCGCTCTTGGCCCGACCAGTCGGCTACGACGAAGTCGCCGAAAAGATCCTGCACAAGATCTGCTGGCACTGCCATTCACAGCCTGACTACGCCCGCGGCGATGGCGGCCCGGGCAACACAGGCGGCTTCGGCTTCGCGCCGCGCAAGCTCGACCTCGCCAGCTACGAGTCGATCTCCTCCGGCTACCTCGACGCCCAGGGCGAACGCCGAAGCCTGTTCACGCCCGGCCCCGCCGGCGAGCCAGTGTTGCTCGAAGTGCTCCTCGCGCGCCAAAAAGAAGAACGCGGCGGCCACGCAGAAGTGCGCGGCATGCCCCTCGGCCTGCCCTCCGTCTCCCCCGAGATCATCCAGCTGATCGAAACCTGGATCGCCGCCGGTCACCCGCGCTGATCGTCGGATCGCTCTCGGTCGGATCAGAGGGATATTTACCGCAGAGGCGCAGAGGGGAGACGCAGAGCGCAAAGGAAGAAGATTTGGGGTTCGGTACACGCTGTGGCGCCGCACACGAGAGGTTCTAGCGCTGACATCGCGGCGGACAGCGCAGGTGCGCTGCTTGACACCAAAAAAATCTCTGCGCCCTTTGCGTCTTCCCTCTGCGCGCTTTGCGGTAAATGTCTCTCTGCCTACCCCGCCCCAGGCTATGGTCCGCTCGTCGTGTCGGTTGTCCACGTCGTATTCGGAACAGAGTCCGGCAACGCGCAAGCTCTCGCGGGGCGCGCGGGTGAGGCCCTCGAGAAGGCTGCGGTCGCGCACCGAGTCATCGACATGCTCGACTTCGACCCGGCGACGTTGCCGTCGATCGAAGTGTTGGTGGTGATCACCAGCACCTACGGCAACGGCGACCCGCCCTCGAACGCCGAGGCGCTGCACGCCTATTTGATGAAGCAGGCACCGGCGCTACCGGCGCTCTCGTTCGCGGTGTTCGGCTTGGGTGACACCACCTACGACCGCTTCGCTCAGTGCGGAAAAGACTTCGACGCCAAGCTCGGCGGGCTCGGCGCGAAGCGGCTACTCGATCGCGTCGACTCCGACGTCGACTACGAAGAGCCGTTCGAGGCTTGGCTCGAGAAGGCCGTGCCTTTCTTGAAAGCGGCCGCCGAGCAGAGCCCCGGATCCGGCGCTGTGGTTGTGCCCCCGCCGGCGCCTTCGGTCCGTGCGGTCGAGCCGCCGGGAACACGACGAAACCCGGTGCGCGCGCGGGTGCTGGCGAACATGAATCTGAATCGCCCTGGGTCGACCAAGGCGACGCACCACCTCGCGCTGAGCAGCGAGGCGCTGCCGACGCCGTACGTGGTGGGCGATTCGATCGGCATCTGGCCCGAGAACGACACCGCGCTCTGCGAAGCGATTCTGACGGTGACCAAGCTCGACGCGAAGACGCTGGTCATGCTGGGTGAACGTGAGCTGACGCTCGGCGAAGCCCTCTCACGAAAGCTCGAGATCCAGGCGCCCGATGCTCGCTTGTGCGACCGGGTGCACCCGACCCTGAGCGCCGAAGAGAGACAGCGCGTGCTCCATGAGCGCCATGTGATCGATCTGCTGCGCACTGATACGAAGCCGTGGTCCGTCGGCGATCTGGTGCGCCTGTTGCGCCCGATGGCGCCGCGTCTCTACTCGATCGCGTCATGCCTGCGCGAGCACCCAGGTGAAGTGCACCTGTTGGTCGACATCCTGCGCTACTCGATCGCAGGCGACGATCGACTCGGCGTCACCTCACGACAGGTGGTCGATCGGGCTGCCGTCGGCAGCGAGCTCGACATCTACCTGCACCAGACCCAGAGCTTTCGTTTGTGTGAGCCTGAGCGGCCCATCATCATGATCGGGCCTGGCACGGGTGTGGCGCCCTTCCGCGCGTTCTTGCAAGAGCGTCGCGCTGCGCGAGCGAGTGGCAAAGCTTGGCTCTTCTTCGGTGTGCGCAACCGCGCGACCGACTTCTTGTACGAGGACGACTGGAGAGCCTTCCAGAAAGACGGCGCGCTGACCCATCTCAGCGTGGCGTTCTCGCGCGACCAAGCGCAGAAAATCTACGTGCAGCAGCTGATGATCGAGCGCGAGCGCGAGCTTCACGAGTGGATCAAAGACGGCGCTGCCATCTACGTGTGCGGCGACGCGCACCACATGGCACCCGACGTCGAGGCAGCGCTACTCGGCATGTTGGGCCGCCAGGGCGGGCTCGACGTCGCGGAACAGCGGGTCGCTTTGGCCAAGCTCGCCGATGAAAAGCGTTACCAGCGGGATGTGTACTAGAGCGCCGCTCCAGGATTCAATTGAGTTTGCGTGGTGATCTCACCGTGCAGGCACCCTCGGGAGGTTCCACTGTGAGGGCGGCGGCGCGCCGCTCCTCGGCGGCTGCTGTCCAGGCGGCAAAGTCCTCGGATCGACGCCTTGACCCAAGGTGGGCCGCACGCCCACGTTGAGCGGGTCGAGCAACAGCGGCCGCAAGAGCTGCCGGGTGATCTCGTCGAATCCTAGAAATAGCGCGTCCGCCGCCAGCCGTGTCGCTGCGATCTGGTCGTTCATCTGACGCAGGTCGAAATTCGGATCTGTATTCTTCTTCGAGAAGATCTCCTCTTTGAGCTTCTTCACGAGCTCGGCGTAGAGAAACACGCGCGAGTCACCCTTGTTCACAGGTGGGTTCGGTGAGTTGCCCTGCGCGCTCTGCGACTGCAGCGCGAAGCGGCAGGTGTCTTTGAATTTGGCCGGGATCTTTTCCATCTTCTTCGCCATCTCGCGCAAGTCGAAGTTGAAGACGATGCCCTGGGTGTACATGCTGATCTTCTGGTTGAAGCGGCGGTTCACCTCTTTGGCGACCGCGTCGTTGCTCGCCAGCGGATTCGCGTTCTTCCATTGCGTGTTGTCTTCGAGCGCCTGCACGAGCCGCCGCATCGGGTATTCCGGCGTGTGAATCACGCGATAGATGTCGATCGCTTCATCCGTCGATGTCGGCGTCTTCGCCTTGATGTCGGTGAAAAAATCGACCCACTGCTGGATGTAGATCTCTTCGTACCGCGTCTTCACCGAGAGCACGTACTTGGGGAGCTTTTCCGGGGTCTCTTCCTTGGTCAGCGCGACGACCCATGACTCTGTGTTGAACAGACCTTCAGCGGCTGTGATCTGCTCGACGACCGCGTAACGGCCCTTCTCGGTGTAGGGGCCTTCGACCTGCTTGTAGCCTTGCTTCGCGGCGTAGCTCTGGCTCTCGAAGTACTTCAAGACGTCTGGCTTGTCGGGGAAGATGCGCGGCAGCTGCACCGGCGGAAAGACCATGTTGTCGATCGTCGGCTCGCCTGCCTCGTCGATGCGCTCTTCGTTCAGCGAATTGACGATCATCTCGTAGTAGCGA
>Ga0163144_10015800_pt1 | contig 15527 bp, 12 predicted proteins | sample OliLak19BULKMAT1_FD_123175 | JGI IMG/M metagenome (GOLD analysis project Ga0163144, IMG submission 123175) | Freshwater microbial mat bacterial communities from Lake Vanda, McMurdo Dry Valleys, Antarctica - Oligotrophic Lake LV.19.BULKMAT1 | ecosystem: Environmental > Aquatic > Freshwater >...
AGTTGCCTGATCTGTATTGTTTCCAATGCCTAATTGACCGCTGCCATTACTTCCCCAGGCACGAATTGTTCCAATGCCATTGTTGCACATCCCCATGGAATGTCCATAACCGGCAGCAATTTGTTGTGCAAAAGAATAAACAGGTAGAATAAAAACAAAAAGCAGTAAGTGGAAATTTTTTTTCATGAAAAATGTTTTTTGCGTGGACAGAGAAGAGCAATTGATATATCCCGCAATGTACGTGAAAAACCCTGAAAAAGATCTTACACTTAAGAACAGGTATTGTTAATTTATATAGATATGCTAAACAGTAGGTTTTGTTCCGTGAAAATCTGTGCAATCTATGGTGAACTCCTCATTTTTTACCACAGATTGCGCAGATAACCACAGATAGCCCAATACACCATTAACAATACCTAAGAATACGACTTTACACATGTTTTTCGCAACACGGGCAAAAACACTACCAGCATATCAATACCCCAGATTCGGCCCCAGCCATCTCTCTGTTTCCTGCAAAGAAATTCCTTTGCGTTTTGCATAATCCTCTACTTGGTCTTTTCGGATCTTACTATTCACTCTGAAGAGTGCCTTTAGTCTCCTAGTGTTATCATATTTTTTAAATCTTTATCACTAAGGTCGCCAATCCATTTTTCACCACTTGAAACTGTGAGATTTGCCAGTGCTCTTTTACTACGGATCATGTCATCAATTTTTTCTTCCAGCGTACCCTTTGTAATCATGCGGTGTACCATCACATTTTGTTTTTGCCCTATTCGGAATGCCCGGTCAGTGGCTTGCGATTCTACCGCGGGGTTCCACCACAAGTCATAATGAATCACATTTGCTGCTGCGGTTAAATTCAATCCTGTCCCTCCGGCTTTTATGCTTAAAATAAAAGTATCGTGTTGTTTGTCGTTTTGAAACGAATGAACCATTTCATCTCTTTCCTTTCTACTGCATCCGCCATGTAATTGCAATACTTTTTTGCCAAAATGATTGTGAATTATCTGGCGCAAAATATCTCCCATCTCGCGGAACTGAGAAAATATCAGCACCTTTTCGTTGTTCTCGTAAATGGTTTCAAGGAGTTGAAGGAGCATCATCGTTTTGCCTGATAGTTCGGGATGAACGCTGTCGTTCTTTAAATAATTTGCAGGATGATTGCACACTTGCTTGAGAGTTAAAAGAAGTTTTAATACCAAGCCTCTCCTGTTAATTCCTTCCGCCATTTCCACTTGTTGCATCATATCATGTGTGATGTTTTGATACATCGCGGCTTGCTCTTTGCTGAGATTGCAAAACTGATTGTTCTCCACTTTGTTTGGTAAATCGCTGATGATGCTTTTATCGGTTTTCACCCTCCGCATGATGAAAGGAGATGTGATGAGTTTAAATTTTTCTAGCTTTTTTCTGTCCTGATTCAGTTCAATGGGCTTGGCATATTCCGAACCAAACCAGTTGATACCGCCTAAATAATTGGGGTTTGCAAAATCAAAAATGCTCCAATATTCACTAAGGCGATTTTCAACAGGAGTACCAGTCAGCGCTATTTTTATCTTTGCTTTTATATTCTTCACGGATTTTGTTTGAGCCACATCAGGGTTTTTGATGTTTTGCGCTTCATCGATAATTATTGTATGCCAGCTCCTCTCTATAAATAGTTCATTGTCTGAACGAGCAATGCCGTAAGTAGTAAGGATTATATCTGTTTCTTTTACTATAAATTTTCTTCCGGATCCGTGATAAACATGAGTACGTAATTCCGGAGCGAATTTTTTTATCTCATTCATCCAGTTGGTAAGCAACGTGGTGGGTACTATCACCAATGCAGGATTTTTTTTAAAGGCGCCTTCTTCTTTGAATTTTAAAAGTACGGTGATAATCTGCACGGTTTTTCCCAAACCCATATCATCTGCCAACAGTGAACCAAGACCAAGTTTTGCGTTTTTGTAAATCCAGTTGAACCCCCTGTGTTGATAAGGGCGTAACGTGGCTTTTAATGAAACCGGCAACGGGGTTTGTTTGTCTTTCAATAAATCTTTTATTTGTTTTTTTAATTCATCGTCAATCTGAACGGCAGTATTTTCATGTTCACCGCTTAAGGCTGCCTGTAACAATTGGAAGCTGCTTGGAATTGTAGGATTTTCCAATTGCCGGATTATTTTTTTCATTTCATCCTCATCCACCATCATGTACTGCTCGCGGATTTTTACCAATCCCAACGTTGATTTTGCCAAAGATTCAAACTCTTTTTGGGACATGAAGGTATCGCCAACAGCTACTTGCCAGTTGTAATCCATTAGTCCATCTAAAGAAAAATAGGTTTTATTTTTCTTGCTTACTTTCAGTTTGAGAGAAACATTAGGGCGAAGAAGTTTTTGCAAGCTTTTTGGCAGTAGGGCTTTAATGCCGAATAGTTTCAAAGCAGGAAGTATTTTTAGCAGTATATCCGAAAATGCCTGCTGTTTGTAAACAAGTTTTTCTTTTCCCTGAGATTGAATAATTTTGTTTAGGTCAGGATAATATTCGCTGAGTAAGTTCAGGTCTTTCAGCAGATGCATTTTGTTTTCATCGTTTGCAGATTGCATGAAGGAAGATAAATTCTCCGTCTGCTGAAGGGAGCCGTCATTTCGTTGCACTAAAGTTTCTACTTCAAATTCCCCATCTGCTTCATGAATGGAAAGTACGGGGATGAAATTTTTATTGTTCAGGTAAAAACGTTTCAGCCAAAGTTGAATGGTGTTGGGAATCTCCTTTTCATTGAAATTGGAAAATTTAACACGGGCATCATTGAAAAATAATTCTAAAATTTTAGAATCACTCGATTGCCTGACTATCTGATTGAAACTATTTTTTATAGAATGATTAATGAAAAAAGAGCAGATTAGCTGTAGCGCATTTTCTTTTTTGGCAGTAAAAAAATGTTTAGTAGTTTTTTGATTTTTTGAAATTTTATTGATTGCCGATGTGTTTGTCAATACAATCAAATCGTCCGGAAGCCAAGGCAGCAATTTATCAAAAACAGTTTTTACACTTTCATTCAAAAGTGCGGGTAGCCAAATAATTTTATAATATTCATCGAGGCAATCCAGCAATCTTGGTAAAATCGATCCTCGTTCAACCAGAATATTACAATAGCGAAAGGTTCGGTACAATGCCACAAAAGAATGAGAATAATTTTCAAGATGCTTTGACTCTGTTTTTGCCAGCAAAAGAAGCAAATCCGAAATATTCAAAACGTTTTTCCCCTTTTCGCCATGTACTTCAATAGCGGGTGGCAGTAAGGAAGAAAAAACAATGCTGATTTTTTGAAAACGTAAATCGGCATTTACTTCCTTAACGCTTGTCTTTTTATCCTGTAGCGCATTGTTTTCCAATTTTGAAGCGCGTTTATAGGAATTTTGGATAACGGACTTAAAATCTCCTGAATAAAAAAGTGTATTAGCGAGAAATAAATTTGGTATAGTGTACAGTAGATTTTCTATGATTGAAAAATCAGGAGCTTCCGGTTTTGTGTCTGTAAGTTTTTCTTTTTTCTTGTCTGGTAACAGTTGAACACAGTCGTTTAGCGAAAATATTTTTTCCTGGTGATGGCTGCCAATATCAATTTTATGTTTTGATAGTTCTTCTACAATATCAAAATTGTGAAGTTTAAAAACAAGAAATGGATTTTGGTCAATTTCGTTTGCTACCATATATATAACAGCAGCGAGGTGTTTGCAGGGCACAGCCCAATCCGGACAGCTACAGTTGAGTTTTATATCCTGCCAGCTATGCGGAAAAATTTTTATATTGTTTTGTTCCCCGATTTGCAATAGTTCATTGGGCAACTCCCGGTTGAGCAGGCGCGAAAGTACTAGTGGGTTTTCCCGGATATTTTTAATGAATAAATTCTTTTCCTCCTCAAAAAAAGGAGGTACAACAATATTTATCGAATACGGCTTTCGCTGACTGCCTTGGACTTTAGCTTCTATCTGATTGCCGTTTGTTTTGATGGAAAGAACCGAGCCGTTCTTGGCATATCTCCTGCCTCTTTCTAGGCGGTTGCTGAAATCAATACGGTCGAGGGATCGTAGCCATTGCTCTCCCCACCAGGTGCGTCCAAATTTGGTCATAGCATTTAATATTGTATAGAATTTTTTAATTCATACTGTCAATGATAATTTCGTATCTGGCAATTTAAGCAATGCTTGTTCTTTTGACGGTTCAATGGTATATTCAATTGTTTTTTTATTTTATTATGGTATAAGGGGTGAATTCTGTTTTTTCCAATAGGTCTTTGATGCGCGGCACCGAAAATTTGTAGCTCTTTCGGGTTTCCTTACATTGTGCAATTACTGGATACTTGGAGTTTCTGGTCTCTATGCGGATAATGGTGTAATTCAACCCTTCCGACTTAAATTGACACCCTATCAGTTTATCCGGAAGTCCGTGCTGCAGCGAAAAAAATTTGAATTCGTCATCAGAAGAAAATATATCAGGGCTGTTCTGTGTTCTTGCTTTCATTTTTGCAGTTAAAGAGTTTGAAGTAAAGGTAATGTTTCCAAGTATGAGTTCTGAAAGTCCATATTTTGTTTTGATGTTGTCGAGCGCGGATTGCATTTCAGTTCTCAACACCGCGATTTCCTCCCGGCCGAATTGTTTGATGGTTGGTTGCATGTTTTTACTTTTTTAATTTTAATTCATGCAGCAATGCTTGTGTTTTTTTCCGCTCCCGCATGGGCAAGAATCATTGCGCCCGATGGTCATTGTATTCACAACAGGTGTAGGAGGATTTAATAACCGTTCGACATCACTTATGTCTTCTGGTTTATTTGGCTCCAAACCTATAATTACCTGCCATTCATTTTTGTTGCACATTGAAAATAATTCCTGCGCTCTTTCCTCCGTCTGAACGCGGATAATTGCGGGTTTTTCTTTCGTTCCTAATTTTCCCATATCAATTAAAATGAATTAATAATTGTGCGCATGAGTTTTTTTTAAAACTTCTCAATTTTATTGCATCTGATTTAACTTTTGTATTCTATTGTTTCTCTTCTTTTGATATTCTCTGATTTCTTGATAGAGCGGGTGGTTTGGTGCAAATAGTAAATGAGTTAATCCACAGACGGTATTATGACCAACTACACACATAATCCCGGATATATCCCCGCTATTATATACGTCTTGAATGATCAGTTCAGTTGATGCGGTTAAGTTGGTCTTCTTTTGCTTTCCCAATGCTTGCACAAGTTCCCTTGAAGGAAATGCTTTAATGGGTAAATCTTGTTTCAGTTTTTGCGTTAAATCTTCATATTGTTGCTTATAATATTCTACTGCGTCTGAATGCATGGATTATATTTTTTGAGTGTGTAAAGGAAAAGAATTACTACGGTTCAGGCACGAAAAGTTTTTAACACTGTTCACAGAGAAAAACAAGAAAGTTATGCAAAAAAGAGAATAGAGCATTCAATACCCTAGGGTTGTTGAATTCTAAGAGATGTTCTCTGAGACACTCTGCGCCCTTCTCCGTGAGACTCTGTGTAATTTTTAACACTGAGATATACAGAGATGCAGCCCACAGAGAACCACAGAGAACCACAGAGAACCACAGAGAACCACAGAGAGAAGCGGAGAATTCAACAACCCTGTTCAATACCCCAGATTCGGACCCAGCCATCTTTCTGTTTCCTGCAAAGAAATGCCTTTGCGTTTTGCATAATCCTCTACTTGGTCTTTTCGGATCTTTCCAACTCCAAAATAATGTGAATCAGGATGTGAGAAATATAAACCGGATACAGCAGCTGTAGGGAACATCGCCATGCTATCGGTAAGGGTAATGCCGGTATTTTTTTCTACTTCCAGCAATTCAAATAGAATTCTTTTTTCAGTATGATCCGGCTGTGCAGGGTAGCCAGGTGCAGGGCGAATACCCTGATATTTTTCCTGGATAACCTCTTCCGGAGAAATATTTTCATCTTTTGCATACCCCCAGAATTCTTTCCGTACTCTTGCGTGCAGGTGTTCAGCAAATGCTTCCGCCAATCTGTCGGCCAGGGCTTTCAGCATGATGGAAGAATAATCATCGTGATCTTTTTCAAATTCAGCAACTTTTTTATCTATTCCAAGGCCGGTTGTAACGGCAAAAGCTCCAATAAAATCAGAAGCCCCACCTAAATCCTCCCCATTGGGGAGGACTTGTGGACGTATAAAATCAGACAAAGCAATGTTTGGTTGGCCGTCAGTTTTTTTCGTCTGCTGACGGATGGTGTGAAAGACAGTTTTCTTTTTGGTTTCGCCCAGAACAATATCGTCTGTGTCCGACTGTGCAGAATAAAATCCAATCACTGCATTTGCCTGTAGCCATTTTTCTGCAATGACTTTCTTCAGCATTTTTTGTACATCATCAAAAAGCTTTGTCGCTTCAACACCTTTAATAGGATCCTGAAGTATTTTGGGATAAGTTCCGGTTAGTTCCCAGCTATGGAAAAAGGGAGTCCAGTCAATGTTCTTCGCGATTTCGTCCAGCGGATAATCCTTAAATGCTTTATTGCCAATGAAGGATGGCTTTGTGATTTTAGTTTTATTCCAGTTTATTTTTATTTTATTAGCGCGTGCATCAGCAATAGAAATAAATTTACTTGCCGATTGTGAATTTTTGTTTTGTTCACGAACGCGGTCGTATTCTTTATTGATGTCAGCCATGAACGCATCCCGCAATTCATTTGAGATCAGGCTGCTCGCAACCGGCACGGATTTACTTGCATCATTCACATGTACAACCGGTCCGGAATAGTTTTGTGCAATTTTTACAGCCGTGTGGATCTTGGAAGTGGTGGCTCCGCCTATCAGCAAAGGAGTTTTAAACCCTAAACGTTCCATTTCTTTAGCAACGTGCACCATTTCATCGAGCGAAGGAGTGATGAGGCCGCTTAATCCTATTACATCCACGTTATGCTTTTTTGCTTCTTCCAGTATCTTATCAGCAGAAACCATTACACCCAGGTCGATAATTTCATAATTGTTACAGGCGAGTACTACTCCTACAATATTTTTTCCTATATCATGCACGTCACCCTTTACCGTAGCCATTAATATTTTTCCGGCATTCTTTCGTCCATCACCAACAATACCGGCTAATTTATTCGCTTCTTTCTCTGCTTGTAAAAATGGTTCTAAATAAGCAACCGATTTTTTCATTACGCGGGCGCTTTTTACCACTTGCGGCAAGAACATCTTCCCGCTGCCAAAGAGATCACCTACTACGTTCATCCCTGCCATTAGAGGGCCTTCGATGACATGCAATGGTCTTCCAAGCTTCACTCTGGCTTCTTCGGTATCAACATCAATATATTCGATCAGCCCTTTTACCAATGCATGGCTTAAGCGTTCTTCTACAGTTCCTTTTCTCCATTCTTCGTCTTTTTCTGCTTTTTGATTTGCCGTGCCTTTCAATGTTTCAGCGTAATTCACCAAACGTTCAGTAGCATCATCTTTTCTGTTTAATAAAACATCTTCAACCAGTTCTAATAGAACCTTAGGGATATCATCATAAACTTGTAACTGCGCAGGATTCACAATTCCCATGTCCATGCCATTTTTTACGGCATGATATAGGAAAGCGCCATGAATTGCTTCGCGCATAACATCATTTCCGCGGAAAGAAAAGGAAACGTTACTTACTCCTCCGCTTACTTTTGCATGAGGCAAATTTTCCTTGATCCATTTAGTGGCGTTGAAAAAGTCAAGCGCGTTTAAGCGATGTTCTTCCATGCCTGTTGCCACCGGAAAAATATTTGGATCGAAAATAATATCCTGTGGAGGAAAATGAACTTTGTTCACTAAAACATCGTATGCCCGTTTGCAAATGTCTATTCTGCGCTGATAGGTGTCTGCCTGGCCCACTTCATCAAATGCCATAACAATTACAGCAGCACCGTATTGTTTTATTTTGTGCCCTTGCTCAATAAATTTTGCTTCGCCTTCTTTTAGAGAAATGGAATTGACAATGGCTTTGCCTTGCACACATTTCAAACCTGCTTCGATCACCGTCCATTTTGAAGAATCGATCATGATAGGAACGCGGGCAATATCCGGTTCAGAAGCGATCAGGTTCAAAAACTTGGTCATTGCCGCTTCCGAGTCCAGCATTCCTTCATCCATGTTCACATCGATCACCTGTGCACCGCCATCCACCTGGTCTTTGGCAATGGAAAGCGCTTCTTCGTAATTGCCCTCTTTAATAAGGCGTAAGAATTTTTTTGAACCGGTTACATTGGTCCGTTCACCCACGTTCATAAAGTTTGATTCAGGACGTAGGGTCACTGGCTCAAGACCGCTCAAATGCATGAGCGTATCAGGGACAGGTCTTTTGCGGGGTTTTGATTTATGTGCGATGGCAGCAATTTCCCGAATGTGCGATGGTGTGGTTCCGCAGCATCCGCCAACAATATTTAAAAACCCTGCTTTCAGGAAATCCTCGATCAGATGACCCATTTCGTGCGCATCCTGATCATATTCTCCAAACTGATTGGGTAATCCTGCATTGGGGTAAGCACTTACGAAAAAAGGAGCTTTATCTGAAAGTTCTTCCAGGTAAGGTCTCATTTCTTTGGCTCCCAGCGCGCAATTCAATCCAACACTCAACAGATCTACGTGAGAGACAGAATTTAAAAATGCTTCGGTAGTTTGTCCGGATAAAATACGCCCGCTGGCATCCGTAATAGTTCCGGAAACCATCACCGGCATTTTCTTATTTATTTTTTCACAATAAGTTTGAATAGCAAACAAAGCAGCTTTTGCATTGAGCGTATCAAAAATTGTTTCTACTAAGAATAAGTCAACGCCTCCATCCATTAAGCCGCGTACTTGTTCTGTATATGCCTCTACCACTTGATCCCAATTCACGGCTCTGTAACCGGGATCATTTACGTTTGGAGATAATGATAAAGTCCGGTTAGTAGGACCAACCGCTCCCGCTACAAATCGGGGAGTAGGGCTATTAAATTCCTTTACAGCTTCTTTGGCAACCTTGGCAGCAGCAACATTCATCTCATAGGCCAGTTCCTCCATGTGGTAGTCGGCTAGGGAGATCTTTTGCGCATTGAAGGTGTTGGTCTCAATAATATCTGCTCCGGCAGCTAAATATTCTTTATGGATGTCCCTGATGATCTTGGGTTGAGTTAACACCAAAAGATCATTATTCCCTTTCAGGTCCGATTTCCAATCTTTAAAGCGATCGCCACGGTAATCCTTTTCTTCCAGCTTGTACCGCTGGATCATGGTACCCATAGCCCCGTCAATTACGAGGATGCGTTCTTCTAATATTTTGCGTATGTCTGTCATATGCTTTCTTTTTCTTTCACCCTCTCCCTTTGGGAGAGGGGCGGCCCCGATGCTTTGATCGGGACGGGGTGAGGCCAAAAAAAATCCCTACCGTTTTTTGTCGGAAGGGATATATATAATTGCGTTTTATTTCAATTACCTCCGACTTATCTTTGTATTTTATGATTTGACACCTTTCCCCCGATAAATCAGGGACGGTTGTCAAGGTTTCATCGGGCGTTTCCCTCCACCTTTTGTGATAAGTAATACCATTACTGATTATATATTAGTCCATAACATTTGGTATAATGCCGATCAAGTACAAATTATACTTGGACTAAAAGATATGAAGCATCGGTATAAATAACAAAGAACTTGTGCAAAGATAATGAAGATGGGCTAATGGGCAAAATCTTACTTTGAGATTCGCAAGCTGCGTACAAAACCGAATATCTTCTTGCGGAAGAAAAATGCTACCAGGAAATAAGGCATTGCCATTAAATAAAGTATTCCTTTATTCAGGTTAGTGCCTACTGCTTTTGTATTGGCGCCATCTGTTGCGATCTTACGGCACATGGAACATTGTGCAATAGAGTCATCTGCCAGAAAGATGGTCAGCACAATCACAGCAAGTGTTGCAAGGAAAAATTTCATAGTCCAAATATAAGAAATCTTAAGATGGGTAAAATGGCGAGATCATCAGGTATATAACCACCCCTGAAATTGTTACATACAGCCAGATAGGGTAGGTCCAGCGCACTATTTTCTTGTGTTTTTCCACTTGCATGTTCAATCCACGATAGAAAGACATTAGAATAAAGGGTAGAATGAGAGAGGCTAATACAATATGCGTCAGCAGGATGATAAGATATACAGGACGCATGGAGTTATCGGCCGGGAATTTGGTCTCTTCCGAAAAATAATGGTAGAGAATGTAGGAAACTAAAAATGCGGAAGAAAGAAAAAAGGCAGCAATGTTTATTTTTTTATGAGCTGGAATATTTTTCTTTTTTATAAAGTACAAGGAAGCGATGAGCAGCAGGGAGCAGGTGCCATTAATACATGCATTCAGAAGGGGGAGGTGCCTGGCAAACGCAGGGACAAAATCGGGCTTCGGAATTACATTTAAAATTACGACAACAACAAATACAACAATCGATACAACAATGCTGAGCGTGAAGAATTGTTTGTCGGTCATTGGTGCTTCTGGTATATCTTAGGCTTTTTGGCTTTCGATTGATGCTCCGCCTCTAAGATATTGATGTCATTGATCAGCTTACTTACTTGGGCAGAGTCGGTGCCATCGTAATATCCGCGCACGCGTTTTTGTTTATCCACCAGTACAAATAATTCGCTGTGCAGAAATCCACCCGGAGCGCGAGGGTCTTCATCCACTGCGAGCTTATAGCCGTCAACCCCCAGGTCATAAATTTTTTTTCTGTTTCCTGTAACAAGCATCCATCGTTTTGAATCAGCATGAACATGTTTGGCGTATTCAGCAAGAACTTCTAACGTGTCGCGTTTAGGATCCACCGTATGGGAAATAATAATAAACTCATCCAGTTTTTCTGCAGCTGAATCCACGCGCTGCATCTGAGCCATCATCTTAGGGCAAATGCTTGGGCAGGTGGTGAAAAAGAAATCAGCCACAAAGATCTTATTCTCAATTATTTTTTCTGTAACGGTATCTCCATCCTGGTTAATAAATTGGAAGGGCGGGATCGTATGGTAAATGGTATCTGTTCTTTCCTTTCCGTCAATCACAGTTGTTTTTACATCCTCTGGATAATAAATAGGCAAATGCATCATTCCGTGCTTGCCTGTAGAAAAGAAAAGATAAATAAGTGCGGGTAAAAGAAGAATGGTTAGAAGAAGAACTGATTTTTTCATACTCAACGAAAAGCGATTTTTACGAACCTACGAAAAAAACACAGCGTACAATTTTGCTTTCGTAATTCTCGTACGGTTTCGTTTTTCGAAGATTAAGAAATTAGTGATGTGCAGGTGCTTCTTTCGCCATTTCAGTTACAGGATTGAGAAGATTGCGGTGGGCAGGTTCTCCGGAATATGCTCCTTCAGTAACTGCGGTCATGTAAATAAGATAAATAATAAATGCAAAATAAGGCCCCAGTATCATCCAGCGCATTGCTTTGTTTTCGTCTCCTAAATGCATGAAGGTCATAACAATGTATCCGGCTTTTAGCAGGGTGAACATAATAAAACCGATAATGAGCCATGTTTTTGAAAGGCCTGTTGAATGCTGAATGTCATTCCAGAACCAACCAATGGCAACTTCAATAAGGGTAATAACAAGCAATAACCAGAAAACATTCATCAGGCGCTTTCTAACACCTATTCCTGCTTCGTTATCGTGTTGTGCAAGAACTTCGTAATTTGGAAAACCGTCTTGAAATTCCATATAGTTTGTTTATTATAATTAAAGTAAATAGAAGAAAGTAAATACAAACACCCAAACAAGATCTACAAAGTGCCAATACAATCCTACTTTTTCAATGAACTCATAATGGCCTCTTCTTTCGAAAACACCGGTATAAGCCATGATAAATGCAACCATATTAATTACCACACCGCTGAATACGTGAAAGCCATGGAAACCTGTTACGCAGAAGAAGAAATTAGCATAGTGAGGAGTAACTGAATACTCATTGTATTGAAGATTTGCTCCGGTAAAAATCTTTTCCACCCATTGCCCATCAATCAGCTGCCATCTCATAGCACCATCTACAGAACCTTCAATGAATATCCACCACTCCCATACCTGGGAGCCAACGAATATAGCACCGCCCAGCACGGTAAGGCCCATCCATAATACTACAGCTTTCTGATCTTTCCGATGACCTGCTTCCACAGCCAAAACCATGGTGACCGAACTTAAAATAAGGTCAAAGGTCATCCAGCCCACATAAATAAGAGGCAAATGGGCATGTGTAAAGGGAAAGTGAGTGAATATATCTGTAGAAACAGGCCATACATCAGCATATTTGTGTCGGAAAAACCCTAATGCTACCAGAAGAGCCGAGAAGGTGAGTGCATCAGAGATAAGGAAAAACCACATGAATAGTTTTCCATGACTTGTGGCCAGCGGAGAGGTTCCTCCTCCCCATCCTTGTGGTTTTGCTACAGCGTGTGATGACATAGAATGTTTTTTAATGTCTGAAGTTTAAATTCCTTACTTACTAAACTACTGCGTTAAATAAATGAACAAAAATAAGTATACCCAAAGCAGGTCAAGAAAGTGCCAGTAAATGGAACATAATTGCAAACCTAATAAATTTTTTGAATGATATAATTGTTTAAAGGATTTAATACAAACATATATTAACATGAATATTCCGCCTGCCAGATGCAGCAGATGGGCAAAGGAGATCACATAGAGGAATTGCCCTGCCGGGCTGCTGTTCCTTCCTGTGAGATATATGCCCTGATCTACCAATGCTCCCCAGCCTTGTATCTGAAAAAAAACAAATGCCACACCCAAGAGGAGTGTTAGTGCCATTCCCAACTTAACACCGGTGAAATTATCCTTCTTTGCTGATTCGTACGCCCAGATCATGGTTATGCTGCTTGCAACTATAATCGCAGTGCTGATAAAGAACATAGTAGGAAGATCGAACCGGAACCAGCCCGGATCTCCGCTGCGTACCATATAAGCACTGGTAAGGCCGCCAAATATCATACACATGGATATGATGGCCAGCCAAAGCATGGGCTTTGCTGATTTATGACGTATTGATAATTTTTCTTCTGCGGAAATATTCATAATCATCCAAATAAAATAGCAAGTTGAACAAAAGGTAAATAGGCAAAGGAGCCGAACATAACTTCGCGGGCCGATTTTATGGTGCAGTCACGGTATAATTTTATAGCCTGGTAAAAAAACAAAGCTCCGCAGATAAGTATAACAATGGGAGCAACCACTGTATTAGTCATTGCAAAAAAGACGGGGACCATGCTCATGAGCAGAAGAAAAAGGGTATAAACAAGGATCTGAAAGGCACTGGCTTTATTTCTTTCCCCTGATGGCAGCAAGCGGAAGCCTGCTTTTTTGTAATCATCATCCATGACCCAGGCAATGGCCCAGAAATGCGGAAACTGCCATACAAACTGAATGGCAAAAAGCACCAGTCCTTCGTAAGGAACCCGGCCGAAACCTTCTGTAGCTGCTATGGCGCCAAGAAGCGGAGGGAAAGCACCCGGAAAAGCACCCACCAGCACGGCAAATGCAGTTGTTCTTTTCAGAGGAGTGTAAGCTCCTACATATAAAAGAATTGAAAGTGCACTGAGCAAGCTGCTAAGCGGGTTAAGAAAGATCCAGAGAATGACGAGACCAATAATTCCTATAACAGAAGCAAGTATGGTTGCTTCGGAAACGCTCATCCTTTCCTGAGGAAGTGGCCGCATAGAAGTGCGATCCATTATTTTATCATATGTTCTTTCAATAATCTGGTTGAACCCGTTGGCTGAACCTGTTACAAGAAATCCTGCTAGCGTTAGCCATGCTGCTTTTGCCCAGTCAATATTTCCTTTTGCTACGATGCAAAATCCGATCACGGCAGAAAACACCACCAGGCTTGCAAGCCGGAGCTTAATGAATGCAGCGTAATCTGCGATCTTGCCTGGCTTAGCAATTGATTCGGAAATGGATGGAGCCGTTTTGCTTTGCACAAAGATAATTTAACGAGGGGCGAATATACGAACTAATAGAAAACATTTACTCTTCAAATTAACAAGGAAATTCTGTATTAAAAATCAGAATATCGATTTATCAGTCCGGTTTTAATGCCGATGAATACAAAATTTGAACTAAGAGCTGAAGCGGAATTTTTTTCCTGCCTGATAGCAATACCGGCTTCTGCAAGCAGGTTTGCAGAAGGAATGAGGTAATATCCTATTTTAATTTTTGAATATAAAAGGTTTGTTTTTAACCCCTGATAAAATTTATTTCCATAATCATTTGGCCGGGTATTGTAAGAAGCAAAAATGTTATGTCCGTAATTTATTCCGTTAACATCTTTGCCATATATGGCGTAGAGAAATTGTGTTTCAAATGCCCATTTTTTATATTGATAATTGAGAAATGTAACTGATTCTGTAAAATTGGCGCCCAGGGGGTGCGCCAAAGGCTGATTATAATGTGCGTAGTTCTGCTGAACACTTCCGTGTGTATATGTATAGGGGCGTACTGCATTTATTTCGGTCTGGATGGTTAAATTTTTTATTGCAAACAGGTCAAAGTTCTTAAAGCCAAACTGTACTCCCTGCTTGTTGGCCCACCAGCCCGATTTTACAGGATTATTAAATCGAGCCAGAACTTCTTTCAACAAAAACTCGTCTAGGATCAACTGTCCGTAAAATTGTTGACGCTGCCTGGCACCCACTTTTATTTTGAAAGAAGCCCCCAGGAATGCATTGTCGGAAGAGCCAAGAGAATATTCTACAGGGCGGAAAAAAATAACCGGATTCAGATAATTTACATCAAAGCTCCTGACCCTGTTCGAATCTGTTCCCTGCCATATAATGGATTCGAAAAGCGCAATGTTGATGCGCTTTGTTGCGTTCCAGCTGAGGTAGTGAAAAGAGCCGTATTTATTAAGAAAGTCTTTTTTTAGATGAGATGGATTAGTAACATCTTTCATCCAGGTGAAAAGGCTTACATATTTTAATTTCCAAACAGTAGCGGATATCTTCATGAAAGGATATGCATTGGAAACATCGCTCAGGAAAAGTGAACGATAGCCATCTCCCCAGAAATGCTTGCCTTTTCCAATCTGAAAATTGAAAATTTTATTCGGAGAATATGACAGATAGCCGGAGTAGTATTGATAGGAATAACCCCTTTTGGAGGAATAGGCTGCGCCCATTCCTGGAACAATATCTGTAGCAGTAATAAATGTGTCAAGGTAAGATGGAAATGAAGAATTTCCTGCAATAAAAGTGCCATTGAAGGAAAATTTATCCTGTATATTTCCTTTCAGAGCAACTCCTTTTTCTAAAATAAGTTTGGCAGACCGTTCATATCCAAAACCTGCATTCATAATACTGCTTGGGGAAATGCTGTTTCGGGAACGGGATGGAGGGCGCACTATGGAAGGAAATAAACTGTCCGTATTTCTTCTTCTCATATTTTTCAGGACCGAATCACGTATATCCTCAAATTTCCGGGAGTTGATGAATGGTTTAATAGAAGTATGGATGTTGCA
>Ga0163144_10015802_pt1 | contig 15525 bp, 14 predicted proteins | sample OliLak19BULKMAT1_FD_123175 | JGI IMG/M metagenome (GOLD analysis project Ga0163144, IMG submission 123175) | Freshwater microbial mat bacterial communities from Lake Vanda, McMurdo Dry Valleys, Antarctica - Oligotrophic Lake LV.19.BULKMAT1 | ecosystem: Environmental > Aquatic > Freshwater >...
CTGCACAAGTCCGTTCGAAGACCGTTGTGTGGATCTTCTACGAGGGAAATGACCTCTGGGATCTCCCACGCGAAGCGCAGCGCGCGTGGCTGGTCAGTTATCTCAAACCAGAGCACTCGCAGATGCTTCGCGAACGCGCCGCCGAGTTGAACCCCGGGTATCGCATCTGGATGGATTCAATGCTGCGGTCGACATCAGAGGCGACGAACCCTCCCCAGCGACTCAAGGTCCGAGATGTTGCCACGCTGACCGCAATAAGGACACTGCTTCCGGTGGCGATTCCCTTCCCCCGAACGGGGCAGACGCTGGGAATTCTGCCGGAGATTTTCGCGCGCGCGAAGGCAGATGTGGCAAGCTGGGGAGGGGAGCTCGTAGTCGTGTACATGCCGGCGTATTTACGATACCGGACCATCATTGGCGACCCCTTCCCGACGCGAGCGAAGGTCCTCGAGACTCTGCGAGCGCAGGAGATCCGCACCGTGGACTTGCACGAGGTATTTATGGCCACGGGGGATCCAAAAGCGCTCTGGGTGACTCCACGCAGCCACCTAACGGCAGAAGGCTACAAGCTCGCCGCAGAGGCCATCGCTCACGCGTTGGCGGCATCTTCAGACCTACCTCGCTGAACCGACTGGCGGTTGGGGGCTCGTAGCCGGTCCGCCAGCCACCGGAATGGGCGCTCCAGGGTCGCATAGGCGATGAGCGCAACGGCAAAGGTCGTGGCAAGCACCAGTGCTTCGTTGTCCGGGGTCAACCGACGGCCGATCGCGAGGCCGTAGTGATGCCAGACGAAAAGCGAGAGCGAGATGGCACTGAGGCGCCGTGGCGCGGTGGCAAGGTTCCAGGGGGACGGCATGCGCCTCATCATCCCCTCCTGCCATCGGAGTGTGACGACGCCGAGCAGCACGGCAGTCGCCAGTGCCTCGACGCTGAAGCCCAGCGAAAAACGATGCTCTGCGGGAAGCGCCGCGGAGATGGCAATGAGCGTGATGACGACCGCCAGGACCAAGGCAATGGGCGCTCGCAGCATCTGTTCGACGACGGGTGAGCCGTACCCGTCGCGCCCGGCGAGCGCCAAGAAGGCGCCGATCGCGAGGGCGTCCACTCGCGTCTCCGTCGCATTGTAGATATACGCGTGACTCACGTCGGTCGCTCCCACGAAAATGGCTCGGAGCGCCGCAGCGAATACCACAGTGCCAAGTAGCATCGGCATCAGCGGACGGCCCTTTCCTGTCACCAACTGGCGACGCAGAACAATTACCCAGACAAGCAGGAACTGCACGCTCACGGCGATAGACCACAGATGACCGACCACGTGACGGGTGCCGTCGTCGTGTGCGAGCGCGTTGTAATAGTTCGCAACGAAGCCGAGGAGCGACGCGACGCGCAAAAACGGCACGTCCACGCCGTTCAACGAATGATGTATGGTCGTGATTGCCGTGAACGCGATGATCGTCGGCAGAATCCGGACCGCTCGGCGGCCGACAAATTTTCCGAGCGCGATGTCGCCGGTGTGTTCATGTTCGCGAATAAGGGCGGCCGTGGCTATGAAGCCGGCACAGACGAACATCGCGATTATCGAGTACCCGACCAAGCTGCCGAGGCGGTCGGAGAGCGGGGAGTCCGGCCACCCCATCGCCGCATGGCCAAGAACCAAGACTACGACCGCAAGGAATCGCATGCGGTCTGCAACTTCCACGTTCAGCGTGGACCGCGTGCGATTTGGGGAGACCATGAGAGCCACATCTCGGTGAGTAAAATCGGAACGACCCATGCGACCCAGAGCAGCACGCCGGCGCGGTCGGCGGGAGCCACGTTGCCGAGCGGAAAGCCAAGGTGGGTATCGAGGCGCAAGAACATAAACCCGTTCAGGAGCACGTAGCTCCGAATCATGAACTGTCGGTGCAAGTCGTACCGGCCTTTCACGGCCATCACGACGGCCAACGCGGTGACGATTAGGAAGAGCGTCGTCCAGACCATGAACGGCGGAACACAGGTACCGCACGTTGGCACCAAGATCAGCCGGTAAATCGCCGGAACGCTCACGGTAGCGCACGCCACATAAATCCACCCAGTCGCGCGGTGCACGCGGGGCCATCGCCGGCGCACCCCATCGACGAACTGCAGCGGAGCCAGCACGAGTGCAACGCTGGCCGGTACGACATGCGCCAGCAACGACCAACGGACCGCCCAGAACCGCTCGTACACCTCGGGGGTGTACTCGAGGTACTTGAGCGCATCGCGCTTCAGAAAAAGTGCGCCGAAGAGAATCACGAGCGCCCACGCGCCGTAAATCGCCAGCCGACGGACCCAGGCGATGATATGCTCTCGATCCCACGGACTCTGGGCTGAAACGTTGTGCATGAGGGTGTGGCGATTGTTGAACGACCTTTCGTCTTCCCGCAAGATCGCTTCCTGACGGCACAAAGCTCAACAGGGGAAAGTCTGGACAGGTCCGCCTGTTCCCAGCGCTGGCACACCTGTTGCATCTTTACAAGGACATTTCTCGTTCCGACCTCCGCAGAGGTGTAGCATGGCCGTCGCCACCCCACCACGCATGTCCTCCCGCATCGACCTCCTCGAGGGCTCACGCGCCCTTGCCCGTGACGTCTCCGCGAAGTTCGCCGACGCCGTCGACCGCGAAGGCCGTTTCCCCGCCGAAACCATCGCCGCTGCCCGCGAAGCCGGCCTCCTCTCCGCCCTCGTCCCCCAAGAACTCGGCGGACTCGGCGCCTCCATGCGCGACCTCGCCGAATCCTGCACCATTATTGGACAGGCCTGTGGCTCCAGCGCCATGGTCCTCGCCATGCACCACATCCAAGTGGCCTGCATCGCCCGCCACGCCCGCGGGAGCGCCTTCTTCGAGCGCTACCTCCGCCGCATCGCCGACGAGCAGATCCTCCTCGCCTCAGTCACCTCTGAAGTGGGCGTCGGGGGCGATACCCGCTCCTCCATTTGCGCCGTCGAACGCGAGAATGGCCGCTTCACCCTCGTGAAGGACGCCACCACGGTTTCCTACGGCGCCCACGCCGAAGACCTCCTGATCACCGCGCGACGGGCTCCGGACGCCAGCGCCTCGGACCAGGTCCTGGTCCTCGTCCAGAAGGGAGAATTCACCCTCGAAGGGGGTGGCGTCTGGGACACCCTCGGGATGCGTGGCACCTGCAGCCCTCCGTTCAAGGTCCATTCCGCGGGCCCGGACGAGCAAATCATCCCCGGATCCTACGCCGATTCCTCGGCCGAGTCGATGGTCCCCTACTCGCACATTCTCTGGGCCGGCCTCTGGCTCGGAATCGCCACGGAGGCCGTGAACCGGGCCGCAGCCTTTGTGCGGGCCAGTGCCCGCAAGAATCCCGGCACCACCCCGCCCACGGCCACCCGCTTGGCCGAGGTCTCAGTGATGCTCCAGTCCCTCAAGAGCAACGTGCAGTCCGCCGCCGTGGACTTTGACGCCCTCGGCGACGATCGCGCGCCCCTGCAGACCATGTCGTGGGCCCTGCGCTTCAACAACCTCAAGATTGCCGCCTCAGAGGCCACGCCCGCCATCGTCCACGAGGCGCTGCAGATTATTGGGATCATGGGCTACAAGAACAACAGTCCGTTCAGCGTCGGCCGACACTACCGCGACGCCCTCTCGGGCGCGCTCATGGTCGGTAACGAGCGGATCCTCGCCAAGAGCGCCTCGATGCTCCTCGTGTCAAAGGGCGAGTAAGGTGACCGGAATGGTCGCGTCGTCCGCCGCCGAGCTCTACGACGAGTTCGTGAAGGCGGGGCTCCTGATCACCGCGGGTCCGCTTGGCGCTTTCGGGCGGGGTGGGGTCTTTGAGCAGGTACTTGAGGCCTTCGATGCCCTGATCGTCCGCACCGCCAAGGTCGACGGCGTGGAATCGATGACCTTCCCGCCGGTGATTGACCGTTCGATTATCGAGCGAACCGGCTACATGGAGTCTTTCCCTGATCTGTGCGGGGCGATCCACAGCTTTGTGGGGAATGAGCGCGAGGCGCGCGCGATCCCCAAGCGGATCGCCGACGGCGAGTCGTGGGGGGATCTCCTCGGGCAGACGGACGTTGTGCTCAACCCCGCCGCCTGCTACCCCTTTTATCCCACCTGCCGCGGCACCGTGCCGGAGAATGGACGCGAAGTCACGATGCTCGCCTGGGTCTACCGGCAGGAGCCGTCCATTGAGCCCACGCGCATGCGCTCCTTCCGCGTCCGCGAGATGATTCGCGTTGGTGCGCCGGATGCCGTACTCGCCTGGCGCGACACGTGGCGGGACCGCGGCTTCGAGATCCTCAAGTCGCTCGCGCTCCCCGCTGAGCTGGACGTCGCCGCCGACCCCTTCTTTGGCCGCGGCGGAAAGATCCTCGCCGCGGGGCAGATCGAGCAGAAGCTCAAGTTCGAGGTGTTGATTCCCGTGCTGCCGGGGCTCCCGCCCACTGCCTGCTGCTCGTTCAACTACCACCAGGAGAAGTTCGGAACGGCTTTTGAGATTCTTCTCCCCTCCGGAGAGACCGCTCACTCGGCCTGCCTCGGCTTCGGCCTTGAGCGCACGGTGATGGCGCTCTTCCGGACCCATGGCGCAGACCCCGCGCAGTGGCCCGCGCCGGTGCGTGCCAAACTCTGGCCATGACGCGCATGACGCGCATGACGCGGGTCCGCGCCCTCCCCACGCTTGCGGCCAGCGGCTACCCGCGCCACGCCGTTCATGGCGAGAACACCCTCTGGGTCGAGAAAAACTGCTACGTCGATGTCGTCATCGAAATGCTCCACTCCCTTGGCGTGGAGCCACTCGCCGTGCTCGGCTCAACGGCAGCAGTGGACTTTGAAGGGGACAACTTCACCTTCTACAAGCCGGACCACGAAGACCTGCGCGCCTTTTTCGGCGTGGACTTTCAGGAACTCAATGTCTGGCTCCCGCTGCTCGAGCACGCGGTGCATCACGTGGGCGAGGGGAAGTTTCTGAGCACGGAGGCCGATTCCTTCTGGCTCCCCGACACAAGTGGTACGGACTATCGCCGCAATCACGTGAAGTCCACGATCATCGTTGCCGATGTAGACACGGCCTCCAAGCGGCTCGGCTACTTTCACAACGCCGGGTACTTTGAGCTCGAGGGCGAGGATTTCGAGCAGACTTTTCGAATGATTCCCCCAGCTCCGGACGCGGTGGTGCTGCCCCTGTTCGCCGAGTTGGTGCGAGTGGACCGGATCCGGAAGCCAGCGGCGGGTGAGCTCGCGGCGATGGCGCGCGAGCGGCTCCGCGTGCATTTCGCGCGTCGCCCACGCACGAATCCAGTCGACCGCTTCCACGCGCAGTTTGAGGCCTACCTGCCCGAGATGCAGGAGCGGGGGCTCCCACACTACCACGCGTGGGCTTTTGCCACCACGCGCCAACTGGGGGCCTCCGCGGAGCTGCTGGGGCATCACCTCGGCTGGCTCGCGGGAATCACCCCCTCCGCGCAGCTCGATTCCGCCGCGGCGCACTTCCTGGCGCTCAGCGCAGCGGCCAAGACCTTTATTCTCAAGGCCGCGCGCGCCGTGAACGGCAAGCGCCCCTTCGACTCCGCGCCCGCTTTCACCGAGATGTCGCAGGCCTGGGCCCTCGGAATAACGGCCATGGGCGCGGAGATTGGCTCGTGACGCGAGCGCCCACCCTTCGAGTGGGAATCGACCTCGTGCGCGTTCAGGACGTGGCGGAGTCAGTAGCTAAGTTCGGTGACCGCTACCTGCAGCGCCTCTACACGCCTTCGGAGCTCGCCTACGCGGGGAGCGATGCTGCCAGGATGCCCGAGCGACTGGCCGCGCGATTCGCCGCCAAAGAAGCCACTATTAAGGCGCTCGGGATGGTGGAGCATCAGGGGGCATGGAGCGATATTGAAGTGCTCCGGACACCCTCTGGTCGCTGCGAGCTCCAGCTGCATGGAAGAGTCCTCACGGCGGCCGATGCGCTCGGAGCAAGTTCCTTTGCCGTCAGCCTGAGTCACGAATCTGAGTATGCCACGGCGGTCGTCGTGGTGACCGTTCAACATCTCCCCGACGCATGACCGAACTGCAGATTGAGCGCACGGCCAAGATCCGGCGCATTCTCGCCGAGCATGGACGCTTGAGCGCCGATGCCACCGCGCTGGATGAAGCCGCCGACCTCCACCAGGCGGGAATGACCTCGCACGCGAGCGTGAACGTGATGCTCGCGCTCGAGGGGGAGTTTGAAATTGAGTTCCCCGACGCGATGCTGACCCGCGCGGTGTTCTCGAGTATTGCGTCGATCCGGACGGCGGTCGCTTCCCTCGCGGGCTGAGCACTGATGCAAGGCCGACTACGCGGGATCACGAGTCATCTCTCCCACCCGCTCGACGGTCAGTGGGAGTTGGCCTCGTGTGAGCCCGGCGCGGTGGAGAGTCTCGAGGCGTTGCGTACTGCTGCGCTTTCGTGGACCGCCTGTTCGGGGCCAATGACTGTTGCGGCGGCGTTGAGGGAGTCTGGCGCATGGAGCCTTGATGGAGCGCCGCGGCGCTTTGACGCCGAGGATTGGTGGTATCGCGCGCGCTTTCCTGTTGATCCGGATACAGGCGCCGATGAACAGTGGCTCTGCTTCGATGGGCTCGCGACTATTGCTGACGTTTGGCTGAATGGTGTTGCGCTGCTTTCCGCGAATGGGATGTTCACCGCGCACGAATGCCGCGTCGATTCCCTGCTCCGCCCAGAGAATGAGTTGGTGCTGCGCTTCCATTCGCTCGATGCGGCGCTCAAGGTGAAGCGGCCGCGGCCACGGTGGCGGGTGCCGATGCTCGAGGAGCAGCAGCTCCGATGGTTCCGCACCACGCTACTCGGGCGGACGCCCGGGTGGTCGCCGCCGGCGGCGGCGGTGGGTCCGTGGCGCGGGGTAAGGCTTGAACAGCGCAACGCGTTCAGTGTGTCGCAGGTCGCGTTGCGTGCCCATGCCGACGGTGCGCTCGATGTCGGCGTTGCGTTGCGCGCGCTTGGCGGGGAATCAGTGCGCTCGGCCAGCTTGGTGGTTCGCCGTGATGCGATCAGACATCAGTTTCCTTTCGCACTGTCAGTTGATGGTGCGCTGCAATCGCAGCGAGTGATGGTCCCTGACGTCGAGCAGTGGTGGCCGCACACACATGGCACACCGGTGCTCTATGCGGTGGCGGTAGAGCTGATTACGGACAGTGGAAGCGCCGTCACGCTCGACCTCGGCCGCGTGGGATTCCGCGACATCGAGGTGCGCCGAGCGAATGGCGACTTCGGGGTGATCGTGAATGGGGTCTCGGTGTTTTGCCGCGGTGCCTGTTGGACGCCCTTGGATGTGGTCTCGCTCCATGCGGGTGAAGCGCAGATGGATGCCGCGTTCAGTCAGTTGGTGGATGCGGGGCTGAACATGGTGCGTGTTGGCGGGATGATGACGTATGAGTCGGACGCCTTTCTTGATCGGTGCGATGCGCACGGCGTGCTGCTCTGGCAGGACTTCATGTTTGCGAACATGGACTACCCCGAAGACGATGCGCCCTTCCGCGAGCTCGTGACGACCGAGGCGCGGCAGCAGCTCGCGCGGCTCAGTGGGCGTCCGTCGGTGACGGTGATTTGCGGCAATGGCGAAGGGGAGCAGCAGGCGGCGATGTGGGGGGCGGGGCGAAAGCGATGGTCGCCGGCTCTGTTTCATACGCACTTTCCGGCGTTGGCTGCCGAGTTGCTGCCGGATGTGGCGTACTGGCCTTCGTCCGCGCATGGCGGAGACTTTCCGCATCAGGGCAATGCGGGAACGACCTCGTACTTCGGTGTTGGCGCGTATATGCGGCCGCTGGAAGATGCGCGGCGCGCCGAGGTGCGCTTTGCGACCGAGTGCTTGGCGTTCGCGAACATTCCCGATGCCGCTGGGCTCGCCGCGATGCCCCGTGAGACCCAAGTGCGTGACGAACTGTGGCGCGAGCGCTCGCCACGCGATCGTGGGGCGACCTGGGACTTTGACGATGTGCGCGACCATTACTTCGCATTGTTCTTCGGCGCGAACGCCGCCGCGGTGCGTGCGGCCAGTGAGCCGCGCTACATCGAGTTGAGTCGCGAAGTCCCCGGCGAGGTGATGGCGCGAACAATCGGCGAATGGCGCCGTAAGCGGTCGGTGACGCGCGGTGCGCTGATTTGGTTCTTGCGCGACCTCTGGCCTGGTGCCGGTTGGGGCGTGGTGGATGCCGCTGGGCGCCCGAAGGCTGCGTGGTACCATTTACGCCGCGCCTGCGCCCCTGTTGCGGTACACATCTCCGACGAAGGCGGGAACGGACTCGCGCTGCACGTGGCCAACGACACAGCCACGGCGTTGACCGCCAGCCTTGAGATGGCGACGTGGCGCGGCGGAGAGGTGAATGTCGGGCGTGGTGCACGAGTCGTCACCGTGCCAGCTCGCGGGAGCATTGAGCTGAACGCGGTTTCGCTTCTTGATGCCTTTCACGATCTGAGCTACGCGTATCGCTTCGGGCCACCACCTCAGGATCTCGTCTCGGTGCGATTGGTGGCCGCGGATGGTGCAGTGATGGCGTCGACGTTTCACGTGATTGGCACGATGCCAACCGTGCGCGAAGACGAGCTTGGCCTCTCGGCGCGCGCGCATCGTGATGCTCGTGGCGACTGGCTGATTACCATCGGCACGCGCCGGGTTGCGTTCGGCGTTCGCTCGGCTGTCCCGGGCTTTCGCTGCAGCGACGAGCATTTTCATCTCGCGCCAGGCGAGGAACGGACGCTGCGCCTGATTCCGCTTGACCCTGGTCAGGCAACGCCAGTGGTGCAAGGGAGCATTCATGCGTTCAATACCACGATGCCAACGCGCATTGAGGTCGCGTGATGACTTCCATCGACGTCGGCTACTTCGGCCCAACTCACCGTCGGCGGATGGGATGGTTGCACCACCCGTCCGCCGACGCGCCACGGCGGACCACGGGCATCGTGATTTGCCCGCCACTCGGCTACGACGCGCTTTGCGCGCACCGGAGTGTGCGGCACTTAGCTGTCGCTGCGGCTGCAGCAGGTTATGCGGTGCTGCGGTTCGACTACGATGGCACGGGAGATTCTGTCGGCTCGGCAGAGGATGCAGCGCGGTGGTCGGCCTGGCAAGCGAGCATCGGCGATGCCGTGCATGCGTTTCGGGAGTTCGCAGCGGTCGAGCGCATCGTGCTGCTGGGTATCGGGCTCGGGGCCACGCTCGCAGCGACTGTTGCCGCGGATGCTGATTCCGATGTGGCGGGAGTAGCGGCGATCGCGGCGATTGTCAGTGGAAAGAGCTGGTTACGTGAGCTACGCGCGCTGAAGCGTGTGATGGGGCGCGCCGAGGCACCGGCGGGCCTCGAGATCCCCGAGGGGAGCGAGGAGTTTGTGGGGATTTTGATCACTGCCGAGAGCAGGGAGGCAATTGAGCGTATGGATCTCACGTCTCTTTCGTTTTCCCCCTTAGTACAGTGGCTCGTGCTGGACCGCAGCGACCGGGCGCCGAGTGCGGCCTGGTTGACGGCACTCGAACAGCAGGGCGCTCCTGTTGAGCACGCGTTGCTGCCAGGCTATGTGGAGATGATGCAGGATCCGCATGCGTCTCAGGTGCCGCGCGAGATGATTGCGCGGTTCGTGCAGTGGCTGGAGGCGAAGTTCTCCGAAGCCGCGTCGAACGTGGCGCCCGTGCTGGCGTTGAGCGTTGAGCCGGCACTCGTCTCCACGTCGGTGCGGGAGGTGCCGCTTCGCTTTGGAGCCAGCGAGGCGCTCTTTGGCGTGGTGACGCGGCCGGTGGAGGTGACACCGACGCGCGCACTGATTCTGCTCAACTCCGGGGCGAATCTTCACATCGGGAATGGGCGGATGTACGTGGAGTACGCGCGACGTCTCGCCGCGAAGGGTTGGCTAGTGCTCCGCTATGACGTCTCTGGCATTGGGGAGAGTGCACCGCATCCGGGGCGCCCGGAGAATGAGGTGTACAGTCCGAAGGGCGTGGATGATCTCCGTGAAGCCGTGGCGTACGTGCGCGAGACACTTGGAGTGTCGCACGTACAGGCGGCTGGGCTCTGCTCTGGTGCGTACAACGCCTTTCGCGGCGCCGATGCCGGCGTTCCGCTCGATGGCATTGTGGTGATCAATCCACTGACCTTCCGATGGCACGAAGGGATGTCGCTGAAGTATCCAGCCTACGTTATGGCGATGACCGCTGAGCGGTATCGCAAGTCCATCCGCGACTGGAGCAAATGGGTGAAGTTTCTCCGCGGCGGAGTGGATCTTCCTCACGCGACTGCGGTCGTCGTTGATCGCGTTCGCGAACGTGGGCGTCTCCTGGTGCGTGATGCACGACGGGCGCTCGGGGTTCCCGTGGCGGATGATCTCGGCACAAAGCTCTTGGGCCTGATCCAACGTGGGGTGCGCGTGCGGTTCTTCTTCTCTGAGGGTGATCCCGGAGAATCATTGCTCCGGACCGGTGCGGGACGCGCCTTCACCCAACTGCTCAGTTCTGGCCAAATCAAAGTCGCCACCCTTCCGGGGTGCGACCACAGCATCTCGGCGGCGTGGATGCGTGAGTTGCTCTGGCGTGAGTTGGATCGGTCACTAGCTGAGTGACTGCGTGAACAAAGAAAGGACAGACCAACTCGCTGGGCTCCGGACGCTCCGCGTGACGAGCGGCGTGCCACGGCTAAGCGTAGTGATGCTGCACGGCCGCTCGATGGAGCCTGAAGCTCTCGCGCCCTTCGCGAGTTCACTCGGCGTTGACGCCGATTTCTTCCTTCCTCAGGGGCCCGTGCTCGAAGCCCCCGGGCACGCCTGGTGGCCCGTTGATCACGAGCGCCGCCGCACGATGCTCGCGAAGGGACCGCGGGATCTCAGTGACGAGGCCCCTCCGGGCGCGCCCGCCGCGCGTGCCGTGCTCCTGGACCTGTTGCGTCACGTCCGAGCGCAGGGGCCAGAGCGCCCCGTCGCAGTCATTGGCTTCTCGCAGGGAGGGATGCTGGCCTGCGACGCGCTGCTCCGTGACCACGCCCCCATCGACGCATTGTGTCTGCTTTCCAGTTCGCGCATCACCGCGGCGGACTGGGAAATGCGACTCAGCCCACTGCGGGGGCTCCCCGTGCTGGTGAGCCATGGGCGCGGTGACGCGGAGTTATCGTTCGCCGCCGGCGAAGCGCTGCGCGATCTGTGCGCACGCGGGGGAGCGGAAGTGACCTGGGTGCCCTTCGACGGCGGCCACGAAATCCCGCTCGTGGTGTGGCGCGGGATCCGTCGCTTTTTGCGCGCGCTGACGCCGTAGCGTGCGCGCGCTTTTCGCTACGCTCTTACTTGACCGGCGCTGCCTTGATGGGAATCCGGATGCGTGTGCGCTCCCACTCGATCAGCAGGTCCGTCGCCGCGTCTGCACCCGGTTCGCTGCGAATCGTCATCTGCTCCACGAGTTCGATCGGCTCACTGGCTACAGCAACGCGTCCGAGTTCCTCGCTCCGAACGTCGGCGTAGGCGCTCTCGATTCCCCACTGTCCCGTGGCGCCGTTCACGATCAGCGTGAACTGCGTGGGATTCGGGACCATGTACAGGGAGTAGCTTCCCCGCTCGACCTTCAATCCTGCAATCTCCGTTGCGAAGGGCAGATTAATGATGGTCGGCTCGTTGGCACCGGTGCGCCAGAGCGTGTCGAAGGCGACAATGCCACCGAAGATCGTGCGTCCGCGAACGGAGGGGCGACCGTAGCAGATGCTGGCCGCCTGAGCGCCGACGGAGAACTGCAGGGAATCGAAGGGACTCGGGCGTGCCGCGAGCTGCTCTGCGTTGGAACCTGTACGGCAGGCAAGACTGACCTTGTTAGGCGCGCAGGCGAGCACAGAGAGAGCCAGCACGAGCAACGGGAAAACGGATCGCATGATGATCCTCACTGAGGTAAGCGCGAAATGAAGGGTCGGGAGGACGGTTCACCAGAGTTAGTAGATACCCCGGCGCACCCGGGAGCGTCAAGCGCGCGCTGGTATGAGGTACTGGGAATCGTCCTCTGGTGCGCGCTAGTGATATTCCTCACGCTCACGCCGAGTGCAGGGCGGTACGGTGGAATGTCGAAGTCGTGCCTGCTCTGCGGGGAGCTCGGTGGTGCCGATCTGGTGCGAAACATCCTGATGTTTATGCCAGCCGGTGTGTTTCTTGTTCGGCGTGGGTTCTCGCCCATACTCGCCGTCGGACTCGGCTTTTTGCTCTCGAGCGGAATCGAGTTTGCGCAGTTGTTCATCCCCGGGCGCCACGCCTCGGCGCGCGACGTCCTGATCAATGGGATTGGCGCAGGGGTTGGAGCACTTACGTATCTCGCGCTGCTGATCGGTACTGCACGGCAACCTAGACTCACGCTTGTTGCGGCAGTGCTGTTTCCCCTGCTCACGGTCTTGGCGACCGGTTGGCTTCTTGCTCCGACGGCAACGAACGGCACGTACTACGCGCAGTGGGTTCCTGAGCGACCCTACTACGCCGCATGGGACGGCGTGCTGCTGGATGCCCAGATTGATGGCGTCCGCACGCCGATTGGGCGACTGCGGAACTCAGACGTCTTCCGGGAAGCGCTCCAGAGCGGAGCGCCCGTCACACTGCACCTGCGGCGCGGTACGGCGACGACGGCGCTCGCCGCAGTCTATGTCGTGATGGATGACTCGCAGCGCGAGATCTTGATGATCGGAATCTCCGGCGAGGATCTTGTCGTGCGCCACCGTCTCCGTTCGACCGAGTTCCGACTCGACCTTCCCGACGAGCGTTTCCACGATTTTCTGCACTCGGCGGCCCCATCTGATGTAGTCAAGCTTCGGATGACCCGGGACCGGCGCGGCCGCACCTGTGTTGCGACCGAGCGTCGTTCCGCGTGCTCGCATTTGCGCTCACTCGGGGCGATTTGGAGCCTTGTGCTTTGGAAGGGCGAACTCGCGCCACCACTCCGTCGCCTGGTGGATGGTGCCGCGGTCGCGTTGCTCCTGCTCCCCGCCTCAACTATTGTCGGATTGCGCTGGAGCTTACGTTCCTTGTCAGGGTTTGTCGCCGTGATGGTCGCGTTCGCGCTACTGGGACGAGGAGTTGGACTGAGTTGGCCGGGAATCACAGAGCCTCTGGGCGCGCTGGGCGCGCTCGCGGTCGGCCGATGGCTCGCGAGAGAACTTCACTGAGGAGTATTGCGATGAGATCGAATCGAGAGACGTTCGAGCACGTGGACGTCGTGCGATACTACGGAAGCGACCAATCCCTCCAGGCACCGGAGCAGCGGATTCTCGATCTGCTCAGGCCGCAACTCGCTGAGATGTCGATGTTGGACATTGGCGTCGGGACGGGACGGACAACGGCGTTCTTCGCGCCGTTGGTGAAGCGCTACCTGGGGGTGGACTACGCCGCGGCCATGATCGAGCGCTGCCAGCGACGTTTTGCGGCGCAGGAAGGACGGCTGGAGTTCGGGGTTGCCGACGTACGCGACCTAAGCCATTTCGCCGACAAAAGCTTCGACCTCGTGATGTTCAGCTACAATGGGCTGGACTACATCTCACACGAGGACCGACTCCTCGGTCTTGGGGAGATGGCGCGAGTTCTGCGCTCTGGGGGTACGTTCGTCCTCAGTAGCCACAACATCCTGTCCCTTCCGGCGCTCTTCGATTTCGGGCGCGGCATTCAACTCCACCCAATCAGAACGCTCGAGCATCTCCTCGCCCAGTTCCGCTTGAGGCGCGCGCTTCCGCTATCAACGTTGCCGCAGGTGATGGCCCGGCCATGGGCGATTGTCAACGATGGATCGCATGAGTTTCGAGTCAAGACGTACTATATTTTGCCCTCCGCACAGGTGAAGCAGCTAGAGCCATGGTTCCGTGATGTCCAAACGTTCCGACTCCGCGGGAACGGAGAACAGCTGCCCGACTTCGCGGCAATGGATGCCTGCACCGATCCTTGGATCTACTTTGTTTGCACACGGCGATGAGTGAATCGATTTCGGCGCAGGATTTTGAGCGGGTAAGGGCGTCACTGGGATTCGCCGCGCCCGTCGAGGCTTACGAGGGCTTTCCGCTTGCCGCCGGATTCATGCGCACTCGCATCGTCGTGGGCAACACGACAGATCGCAGTTGGGGTGCCGTCGCGGAGTACGCGCACTCGAGGGTTGTCCCGTGGCGCACCGTCTTGCGAGTGATTCGCGCGCCGGGATTGGCTCCAAACATGACCAGCAGCCAAGTCACCTCCGCACTCGCCAAGCTTGCCAAGGGCTGCAAGGCCCTACGCACTCATGTCGAGGTGTTCGAGCAAGATGCCGACCGACGAGCCCGACTCGAGGCGGCCCTCACCGAGGCGGGATTCGTTCGCGCACAGAAGCCTCGGCGGTACACCCGCACGATCAAGATTGATCTCGCTCCCACCGAGGAGCAGCTCCTCGCGAGCTTCCACCCCTCGTGTCGCAGGCACATCAAGAGCTTCTCACGGAAGTCTCTGCTCTGCCTCCCGATCGAGGATCCGGCGCTCGCGCCACGCCTACAGCAGTTGTTGGACGAGACAATGACGCGAACGAGAGGCCCCCGACTCGTTCCTGACTGGCCCGGGTTGGTGGCGTTCATTGAACGAAATCCCAACCGCGCGAGACTGCTTGGCGCGTTCCGATCAGATATCGGTGGACCAGAAGCGTTGGTAGGCTACGTGCTCGGACTCCGCCACTCTGATTCCGTCGAGTACAGGACCGCGGCATCAACGAGACTGGACGAGCTGAAGGCGCCACTCCTCTACGCGCCCGCGTGGGAGCTTATGCGCTGGGCGCGATCAACCGGGGCGAGTCGGTTTGACTTTGGCGGGGTAATTCCAGCCACGATGCCGGCTGAGGATCCACGTCACGGAATCTCCAACTTCAAGCGGATGTTCTCGACGGTAGAGCTCGATGTTGGGGGAGAGTATGTGCTCGAAGCAACCGATTTCGTCGCGCGGACTGTGAAGGCCGTCTGGAACCGACAAGGGTGACCCAGCCGGTGCGTCTGAGTCCGGAGGCGCGGCTAGTGCACCGCACCGCAGATCCCGCACTCTCGCAACGCGAAACGTTCGCGTTGCTCACCGCGGTACGCGATTGGTCGCGGCTCGAGCAACTCACGGCGCGCGAGGTGGCTTCTCTCGCCCTCTGGCGCGCCCTGCAAGGCATGCCTGAGTCCGTGCCACCTGCCATCGCACAGCCCCTCCGCCAAGGGGCGTTGCAGCTCGATCTCCGCATGCAGCAACTCGCCCGCCGCGCCCAGCAGACCACACGCGCACTCGCCGACGCCGCGGTCCCCTGTCTGTTGCTTAAGGGAGCCGCCGTGGGCGCGATCATCGATCCGAGCTTCCGCGCCCGTCCGATGACCGACATCGACGTACTCGTGCATCGCGCGGACGTCGAGCGCGCGAAAGCGGCGGTCCTAGCCGCCGATTGGGGCATCACCGAGAACCCAGTGTATCTCGAGATGCTGCAGGACGCACACCATCTCCCGCACTTCGTGGACCCTTCCCTCCCCGGAATGCGGCTCGAGCTCCACGTCATGCTGATGCCCGAC
>Ga0163144_10015804_pt1 | contig 15524 bp, 5 predicted proteins | sample OliLak19BULKMAT1_FD_123175 | JGI IMG/M metagenome (GOLD analysis project Ga0163144, IMG submission 123175) | Freshwater microbial mat bacterial communities from Lake Vanda, McMurdo Dry Valleys, Antarctica - Oligotrophic Lake LV.19.BULKMAT1 | ecosystem: Environmental > Aquatic > Freshwater > Lake...
CTCAACGCGGTCACCTTCACCGGGAATGGCGGCGCCGGCAATGTCACCAATAACGGCAAGGTGACCTTCAGTGCCGATATGAACCTCGGCAACGCCGCCCGCACCTTCACCGTCAACAGCGAAGCGCAGATCGACGGAGCAATGACCGGTGGCCTCAGCGGCACCTTGACCACCGCAGGGGCCGGGTTGCTGACCCTCAGCAATGGGACCAACTCCTGGGGCGGTCTGACTGCCGGCGGCACCGGCATCATTCGTTATGCTGGCAGCGATGTGGTGAGCAACACCGGCGTCATCGGTGCCAACGCCGCCGGCACGCTCGACCTCAACGGCAATAGCGACACGGTCGGCCGGATCGGCTTCGGTACGGGGAGTGTCGGGCAAACATCCACCATCCAAACGGGCGCGGGAACCCTGACCATCACCGGCGCTGCCGGGGGAAATGGCAACATCGCCGTGGACAGTGGTTCGGCGCAGGCCAAAGTCATCAGCGGCAACCTCAGCCTCGGCGGCGGAGTGCGGACCATCGAAAATGGCAGTGCCGGATCATTCACCATTTCGGCGGTCGTCTCGAATGGCGGCCTTACCCAAACCAACGGCACCATCCTCTACACCGGGGACAGCACCTACGCCTCCGCCACCACGCTCACCGGCGGCACCTTTCAAATTGGCGGCGGCAATGTGGGCACGGTCGGCGCGATCACCAGCAGCCCGCTCGGCACCGGCACGCTGACCTTCAACAACGGCACCCTTTCCTCCGACAGCACGACGGCCCGCACGATCCTCAACCCGGTGACCTTCACCAACAATGGCACCGTCGGCAACGCCACCAACAACGGCTTGCTCACCTTCAGCGCGGACGTGAATCTCAACGGCACCCGCACGGTGACGGTGAACAGCGAGGCGCTGTTCGACGGGATCCTCAGCACCGGCGGGATCACAAAGATTGGCACGGCCACGCTCCTTTTCGGCGGAGCCAACAGCTACTCCGGCGCGACCACCGTCAATGTGGGCACCCTGCGCAGCGCGGCCAATGACGTGCTGCCCGACGGCTCGGCCATCACCGTGAGCGGCAACGCCGCGGGCGTGACGCCCGGGCTTGATCTCGATGGCTTCAGTGACACCATCGGCACGCTCACCTTTGGCGGTTCGACCACGACCAGCGGGTCGTCGGTCACCACCGGCGCGGGCACGCTGACCCTCGGGGCCAACGTCACCTACTCGGCCACCAACAATCCCCTGGGCGGGACGCTCAGCGGCAATGTGGCCCTCAGCGGGATCCGGACCTTCACCATCGGCGACAGCACGACAACCGTGAGCGACCTGACCGTTTCCGCCGCCATCTCCGGCGTTGGCGGTGGCTTGATCAAGGCGGGCTTGGGCACGCTCGTGCTCTCGGGAACCAATACCTACGACAGCACCACCACGGTCAACGCCGGCATCCTGCGCTTTGCCCAGCAGGTGGCACTTTACAACAACGTGACGGCGAACTGGACGGACACGAACATCGTGGTCAATTCTGGCGGCACGGCGGCGTTCAACGTGGGCGGCGGTGCGGGCGAGTTCACGGCGGCGGATATTCTCACCCTCAGCGCCCTGGGCACGGGGAGCGGTGGATTTCTGAGCGGGTCGAGCATCGGCCTGGACACGACCAACGCCGGCGGGACGTTCACTTACAGCAACATCATCGCCGACCCCAACGCCGGGGCCAATGCGCTCGGTGTGACCAAGCTGGGCACCGGCGTGCTCATCCTCGACCAGGCCAACACCTACACGGGGACCACCACGGTCATTGCCGGCACCCTGCGCAGCGGGGCCGATGACGTCCTGCCGGACGCCTCGAACGTGGTCGTGAACAGCGACACGCCGGGCGCGACCGCCAGGCTGGATCTCAACGGCTTCAACGACACTATCGGCTCCCTCACCTTTGGCGGTGCCACGGCGGCTCCCGGAGGGGTTGGGGCGGTCACCACGGGTGCGGGCACGCTGACCCTCGGGGGCAACGTCACCTTTACCAGCACCAACAACCCGGCGGCGGCATCAATCAGCGGCAACCTCGACCTTGGCGCTGCGACCCGCACTTTCACGATCAATGACAGCACCGCAACACTGGAAGAGTTGGCCGTATCCGCGGTCATTTCCGGCACGGGCGTGGGTCTGAGCAAGGCGGGCACTGGCAGCTTGACCCTCTCCGCTGCGAACACTTTTGATGGCGGTATCTCGCTCAGCGCGGGCACGCTCAATATCAACAATGCCTCCGCGTTGGGCGTCACGGCCGGCACCTTCACCATCACCGGCGGCACCATCGGCAACACCACCGGCGCGGATCTCACCGTCAGCACCAACAACGCGCAGGCCTGGAACGGCAACTTCACCTACGCCGGTGCGGCCGGGGACACCACCCCGGGAGCCTCGCTGGACCTCGGCACCGGCACCGTCACCCTGAGCGCCGCGCGCACCGTCACCGTGAGCAACAACACGCTGACCGTCGGGGGAGCCATCACCGGGGCCGGTCTGAACGCCCTGAACATCACGAAGGCGGGCGCGGGCACGCTGGTCCTGAGCGCTGATGCCGCGCTGACTTCGGCGCAGACGATCACGGTCAATGCGGGCACTATGACCCTTGGCGGAGTCTTCAGCGGCGGATTCGGCTTCTTCAAGGCGGGAGCGGGCACCCTCGCGCTGACCAATGCCGGGAACACCTTTGGCGCCGGCACCATCACCATCAACGCCGGCCTCGTCAGCGCGACTTCCGATGGGGCGTTGGGCGACTCTGGAAACATCATCTCCCTCAACGCGAACGGCGCCGGCTTGCAGGCCGACGGTACCTTCAGCACCGCCCGCCAGATCAACACCAGCGTGGCCGGCGGCGTGATTGCAGTCACGCAGGGCAACACTTTGACCGTCTCCACCGCCTTCAACGGCGGCGCGGCCAGCGCCATCGCTTTCACAAAGAATAACAACGGCATCCTGGAAATCACCGCCGACAACAACGGTGGCACGCCTTTCACCGGCGTCGTGACCGTGAACGCCGGAGCCCTTCGTGTCTCCAATGCGGGGGCGCTGGGGGCCGCGGCAAATAACACCGTGGTGGCGAACAGCGTCGGGGCCGCCGTGCAGATCAACGGCGTGACCGTCACCGAACTGTTCACAATCAACAGCACCGGCCTCAACACAGGCGGTGCCATCGAAAACGTGAGCGGCAGCGGAGCTGTCAATGGGGCGATCACCCTTGCCAGCGCCGCCACCATTGGCTCGACCAGCGGCACGCTGGACATTGGTGGCACCATCAGCGGTGCCTTCGGCCTGACCTTCGTCGGCGCGGGCAATATCAATCTTAACACGGCGCTCAATGCCAACGTCACCTCGATTACGAAGATCGGGGCGGGCACCACGACCATCGCGGTGGACAATTCCGCCAACGTGGCGGCGATCACGGTCAATGCCGGCACCTTCCAGGTCGGCAGCACCACGACCGGGGTCGGCAAGACCAACGGCAACCTCACCGTCAACCCCGGGGCCACGCTCAAGGTGGACAACACCTTTGCCGGCACGGGCAATCGCCTCGGCGGCAAAACACTGCTGCTCGCCGGCGGCACGCTCGACTTCATCGGCCACGCCAGCACGGCGACCACCGAAGCCGTCGGGGCGCTCACGTTTGGCGGCGCGGAGAGCACGGTGAAATCCACCTTCAACGGCGCGAATAGCTTCGTTACTTTCACTTCCAATGGTGCGCGTCTCGCTGGGGGCACGCGCAATTACGTGCTCAGCGGCGGCGTCAATGGCACGAGCAACCAGATCACCCTCACCGGGCAGGCGCTGGGCTTTATCGACCAAGGTTCGTTCTTTGGCGGCAATGCCTACGCTTACATGAACGCGGCGGGCACCTTTGTCCGTGGGGGCGCCTATGGCACGGATGCCGGGTTCGTCACCAGCGCCGGTGGCGCGACCCTCGCGGCGGCCACGCATCAGCAGATCACCGGGGCGGTGACCGCGCAGAACACTGCGGTTTTCACCACCTTTAACATCAGCGGAAACAACAACCTCACGCTGGCTTCCGGGCAGACCGTGACGACCAATGGCTTGCTCAAGACGGGCAACGTGGCCGGCGGGGCCACGATCAGCGGTGGCACGGGTCTCCGGGCGGCGAACAATGCCGAAATGGTCATCCGCACCGACGGGACTGATGACACACTGACGATCAGCACGCCGATCATCGCCCAGGGGGCCAACGCTTTGACCAAGACCGGCCTCGGCACGGTGACGCTCTCCGGAGTCAACACCTACACCGGCCAGACCACCATCAACCAAGGCACCCTCGCCCTCTCTGGCGGCAATAACCGACTGGCGGTCAACAAACCCCTCGTCGTGAACAAAGGCGGCACCTTTGCCTTGGGTGCGAATAACCAGTATGTCGGCAACTTGAGCGGCACCGGCTCGGTGGAAGGCTCCGGAGGCAGCATCACGGGCAGCGGCATCCTGACCGTCAATCAGGCCAACGCGTTCACATTCGCCGGCGATATTGCCGGGTCGGTCAATTTCGTCAAAGCCGGGTCTGCCGTCTTGACCCTCTCCAGTGCCCAGAGCACGACTGGGGCAATTTCGGTGATCGGCGGCGGCGTGACTCTCATCGACGGAGGCACCCTCCTCGGAACGACCGGTGGGATCTTCCTGAATGGAGCCACCCTGACGATCAGCAACACCGGCACAAAGGACATCGCCGACCGCGTCAACGGTTCCGCCATTACCCTGAACAGCGGCGGCATCATCTTCAATGGCCGTGCCCAATCCAACTCCACGGAGACGCTCGGAGCGGTGACGGCCAGCACCGGTTCCTCCATCCTCAGCGCCGTCGTTGGCGGCACTGGAGTGAACAGCGCCCAGGTGAACCTGACCAGCCTGACCCGAAATACTGGGGCGTCTATCCTGCTCAATCAAGGTCAGACCAACCTCGGGCAGACAGGGAATAGCTCACGGGTCGTGGTCAGTGGCGGACTCAGCGGCAACCTGGCTCCTGTGAACGGCGTCGTTCCGGGGGTTACTTACATGGTGAACACCGATAACTATCACTTCGTTGGCTACGCTCCCGGCTTGGGCTTTGGCCAGTTGGGAACGACTGGTTTCCCTGGGACCACCGCCACCTTCATTGGTGCCGTGGCCACGGATAACGTCACCGACGCGAACGGCACGATTGTTGCCAATCAGACCATCAATTCCTTCAAGCAAGGCAACCTGACCTTTCCGAACGGAACCACGACCGGTGGCTCTGATCTTCTGACCATCGCCAGCGGCATGACGATCATGAATACCGTCACTTGGGGCACTACGACCCAGCGCGGCCGGATTACCTCGGGAACGCAGGAACTCGTCATCTTCAAGCGGGATGCGAATGTCACCCCGGACCCGGTCGTCAATACCGTGATTACGAATAATGGCAGCCCGGTGAGCCTCGTCGTCCAGACCGCGCACGCTGATCGTGGGCCGTATGTCATCCTGACCGCTCCAAACAACTATACCGGCGGGACGTATGTCAACAGCGCCACGGGCCAGGGAGGCATCGAACTCAACGCAACCACCGCCGGAACGGTAGTGATTCCTGCGGGTGGTCTGACGATCAACAACAACAGCGTCGTGGACATGGTCGCGTTTGAAGGGCAGATCCATTCCAGCAACGTCGTGACCATCAACGGCGGCGGTATGCTGCGCCTGATGGGCACCAATACGCTGGCCGGACTCGTCTTTAACAGCAACGGCGGCACGATCGCGCCGACTGTCATCCCCTACCTCAGCAACACCTTGGGGGGCAACAATAGTTTTGCTGGTTTCGGGGCGAAGACCGGCACACTGATCATCACCGGCAACATCACCTCTACTCCGTCAAACGTGGCGGTCACGCCCCTGATCGACTCGGGTACACTGAATCTCAGCGGCGGGCAGCGCACCATCACGGTGCATGCACTCACCGAATTTTCGGGGACGAACGGTACAACGATCGGGCAGTTGCCGGTTGGGCTGAATATTTCGTCTGTCGTGACCAATGGCGGCATCAACAAGGAGGGGTTGGGGGTTCTGCAGTTGAGCGGTGCCAACGGAACATACACCGGGGCCACCAACGTCAACGATGGTGTGCTCGTCGCTGGTGCCGCGAACGCGTTTGGCAACGGCACGTCCGCCTTGACTGTCGCGAACTTGGCGACCGCCTCCGTCAACCTTCAGAGTAACAATACGAGCGTGGGATCCATCGCGGGCGGCGGGGCGCTGGGCGGTAATATCATAGCCTCGGGAGGAACCCTGACCACTGGGGGGGACAATACCTCCACCAGCTATGCCGGAAAAATCACCACCTCCGGCGGGTTGACCAAAGCGGGCACGGGGACGCAAACCCTGACCGGCATCAACACCGTGAGTGGCAACACCTTTGTCAATGGAGGCGGCGGAGTCACGGTCAACGGGGTGGGGGCTTCCTTGGTTATCGGAAGCCAGTTCACGCTCGGTAGCACGGCGGCCGCCGGAAACACCCTCATCATCAGCGGTGGAGCCACCATGAGCGTTGGTGGGAATTTCTGGACGGGTGGCGGTGCAGGCAATCCAAACAACGGCCAGACCAACAACACCCTAACGATCACTGGTGCCGGTTCGATGCTGACCCTGAGCGCTACCTATGACATTGCTGACCGGGGCACGAATAACTTCAACATTCTGAGCGGCGGTGTAGTGAATTCTCCCTTCGCCTATTACGCGTATTTCGCCGAGGCGGATAACAATGCAATTCTCGTCGATGGTGCGGGTTCGGTTTACAACTTTGGCGGAATGGACATGGCGTTCACGAATGGCGCTACCGGCAACACCATCACGGTGAGCAACGCCGGCATCGTGAATACGACCGGATCAGTAGTGATTTCATCGAACACCGGAAGCAACAACAACTCCATCACGATCACCGGTGCGTCTTCCGCTTGGAACTTCACCAGCGGCACTGCGGGTAGCAGAAACCTCACGATCAGTAACAACGCCGGGGCCACGGGCAATAGCTTTAATGTCAGCAGCGGTGGCGCACTGACCAACGTCAATACCCTGACGGTGGGAGGTACCAATTCGGCGCTGAATGTCGGCAATGGCACCGGCACCAGCACGGCAGCGGCGAATACGGTCACACTTGGCACAGCGTCGTCCCGGTTGAATTTCAACAGTGGTCGCCTAACGGCACTAGCCACGGGCGCAATGGTATCCGGCACTGGCGAGATCGTCCTCAATGGCCCCGCCTACCTCTCCACCAGCTTTGCCGGCTCCACGATTACGAGCGGCAAGATCAGCGGCACGGGCACCCTGACCAAGGAGGGCACAGGCGCACTGCTGCTGAATAACACTGCGACCAACACTTACTCCGGCGACACGATTATCACTGATGGCACGTTGCAGATTGGCCGGGTCGATTTCAATATGATCCCGAATGGTGCCAGCAAAGGCAACGTGGTGCTCGATGGCGGAGCCTCCACCGCAGGCATCCTGAACCTGAATAACTTCTCTGAGACCATCAACGGTCTCAGCGGAACCACCGGCACGGTGCTCGGCCAGGTCGTCAATAACACCGCCGGGACGAAAACCCTGACCGTTGGCGATGGCAACGCCACCGCCTCTTTCGCGGGCATTATTGCGACCGGCACAGGAAACATTGCCCTGACCAAGATCGGGACCGGCACGCAGACCCTCAGCGGCACGAACACCTACACGGGTGTGACCACGGTCAGCGGCGGCGTCCTCAGGCTGGAAGCGGCCAACGCGCTTCCCGGCGGGACGGCGACCACGGGTGGCACGAGCAACCTGACCTTCAATGGCGGGGTCGTCGGCTTGGGCAGTGGCAACAGCAGCTTCACCCGTAGCCTGAACACTGCGGCGACCGTCGATGCGGCCACCTTTGCCGGAGCCGGCGGCTGGGCAGCCTACGGGGCCAATGCCACAGTGGATCTCGGCGGGGCAGCGGCGCTGGTTGACTGGGGAACGGCCGACACCGGTTTCAACAGCCAGACGCTGATCCTCGGAGCCTCCACAGCCGATGCCCTGGTGACGGTTTCCAATCCGATCGATTTGGGCACGGCGGGCCGCACCATCCAGGTGGACAACGGCAGTGCGGTCGATGACGGCAAGATGGCGGGCACGATTACCGGCACGTTTGTCACCAATATCGGCGACAGCGGCGGCTTGACCAAAACTGGCGGCGGCGCGCTGCGTCTGGATGGGGACCAAAGCTACAAATACCTCACGGCCAATGCCGGGACGACGAATGTGAACGGAGCCCTCACCACGCTCACTGCGGAGGTGGCGGTCAACAATTCCGGCACGACGCTGCGCTTTGGCAGCGTGAGCCAGACGCTCAGTTCGCTGACCATCGGCGCGGGCTCGACGGTCGTCTTTACTAGCGGCGCGGCTTCCGGCTCGCTGGCCGGCGGTGGTGGCGGCAAAGCTCCGAGCTTCGGCGGCGGTTCCGCCGTGGTGCCCGAGCCCGGCACGCTCGGCCTGCTGCTCGTCGGCGCGCTCGGCCTGCTGAACCGCCGGCGCCGTCAGGCGTAAGCGCGCCAGGAAAGTCGCCCCGGCTTCCGCCCGGGAGCCGCGCGCCAAAACGCACTCGTTCACGGGGTTTGACGCTCCGGCCTCGCGGTGGAACACTCCCGGCGTTCCTTTTCCCGTCGCCTTATGAAACGCCTCCCGCTTTATCTCCTCCTCGCCAGCAGCCTCGGCCTGCCCCTTTCCGCCGCGCCGGCGAACCCCGCGGCGGAGCGCATCCGCGAGGGCGAGGTGAAGCAGACGCAGCTCCGCGGCGAGGCCCAGCAACTCGTGGAGCAACTCGACGGGATGCTCGGCGAATACGAGCGCAACGGGCTCGCGGGCGAGGACACGAAGACCGTGGCGGCCTTGCGCGAGGCGCTAGCCCGGCTCAGCGGCAGCGAGATGAAGCAGGTCGTCGAGCTGCTGGAAAAGGCGCGCGGGGCGACGGATGCGGGCGCGGCGAAGAAGGAGGTCAGCGCGGCTTACACGGCGCAGAAGGCGCTCATCGCGCAGATGAAAAAGCTGCTCGCCGAGCATCTGCGCAACCAGCAGGCGCTGGAACTTTCGCAGCAGCTCACGCAGCTCGCCGACCGCCAGGCGGTGAACTTGCAAAACGGCATCACGCTCGGGCAGTGGACCGGCGGGCGGAAGCCGGAGAATTTCGAGGCGGCGATGCAGGCCAACATGCAGGGCCAGCAGAGCGAGCAGGCGGCTATCGCGGCGGAGATGAAGAGCATCGCGGAGAACATCGCGAAGTTTGCCAGGGATCCGGCGAACGCGGCGATGGCGGACCGTTTGCTAAAGGGTGTGGAGGCGCTGCAAAAGGTGCAGCCGAATGCGGACGCCGCCGCCGAGGCGCTGAAGCAGGCGCAGCTTTTCAAGGCGGTGACGGACGAAAAAGTGGCGCGCGATGCGATGCGCCGGCTGGCCCGCGAGATCGCGCCGCCGCAGGATCACACGGACGCTTTGCGCGCCGCCGAGCGGGAGCTGGCGAAGATGATCGACGATCAAAAAGAGATCGCCAAAGCGGCAGAGAAGGCGGCGGGGGAAAAGGATTTCGACAAGTGGCTGGATCAGCAGCTCGAGCACAAGCAGGTGGACGGCAAGCTGGCGAAACTGCCGCGCGCGCAGCTCCAGCAGAACAAGGATTTGCAGCGGCGTTTTCAGGAGCAGCGCGCCGGGCGGCCCAACGACCTCGCGCCGCTGGAGGACAAGCAGGGCGACCTCGCGGGCAAGACCGACGATGCCGCGCAGAAGCTGGAAGGCGACGCACCGGCCGCCGCGCAGAACTTGAAAGCCGCGCAGGAAAAAATGCAGGAGGCCCGCGCGGCGATGACCGAGAAGAGCGGCGAGGCCGCCGCGAAAAACGCCAAGGAAGCGCTCGCCGCGATGCAGGCCGCCGCCGCCAAGGTGCAGCAGGAAATCGCCAAGGCCGATGCCGCCGCGGGCAAGAGCGGCGATCCGGTGAAGGATCTCGCGCAGCTCCAAAAGGACACGCACGAACTCGCGAAGCAGCAGGCCGCCGCCGCGCAAAACCCGGACAAATCCGGCCAGGCGGCGATCGCCGACAAGGCGCAGCAGCTCGCCCAGCAGGCCGCGAACGCCGCGCCGCAAGCTGCGGCGGCCATGCAGCAGGCCGCGGCCAAAGCCCAGCAGGCCGCGCAGGCCGCGGCCGCGAATCAGCCCGCCGCCGCGGCCGCCGCGCAGCAGGCCGCGGCGCAGCAACTCGCGCAAGCCGAGCAGCAGATCGCGCAGGCCGCCGCCGAGGCGCAGCAGGAGCAGCAGGCCATGGCCGCCGCCGAGAAGGCGTCGGCGGAGCTGGCGGAGATCATCATGGCCGAACAAAAGCTGGAGATGGAAACGGCGAAGGGTCTCGCTTTGGTGAACGCAAAAAAGAGCGCGCCCGCCGCCGCTTTCACCGGCCAGGCCGCGCGCCAGCAGGAGGTGCGGATGAGGACGGACTCTTTCAAAAACAACCTCCCGCCCGAACTCGCCGACGCCAGCCCGGCGATCGCCGAAGCCAGCACCGCGATGGGTGAGGCGAAGACGCAGCTTGAAAAACCCGACGGCGCGCTCGCCAAGGCTGCGGAACTGCAAGCGCTCGCCGCGCTCTACCGCGCGCAGAAAGCGCTCGCTCAAGTCGCCGACCAAGCCGCGGCCGAGCTTGGACAAAACAACGCCGCGCAAGAGGCCAACGCGCAGCAGCAAGCCCAGGCGCAGCTCGCCCAGGCGCAAGCCGCCGCCGCGCAGGCCCAGCAGGATTTACAAAAAGCCGAGGCGGCCCAAGCCGCCGCGCAACAAGCCCAGGAAGCTGGCAACAAAGCCGCCGCGCAACAGGCCGGCCAGCAGGCCGCGCAAGCCATGGCCAAAGCCGCCGGCGAACTCGCCCAGGCCGCGCAGAAAGCCGGTCAGGCCGCCGCCCAGGGCAAGTCCGGCGAAGCCGCGCAAGCTGCCGCCGAGCAGGCCGCGCAAGCTGCTTCCGAAGCCGCCGCTCAAGCCGCCGCGCAAAACGCCCCCGCCGCCGCCGCGCAAGCGGCCGCCGCCCAGCAAGCGCTCGCCCAAGCCCAAGCCGCGATGGCCCAAGCCCAGTCCGGCCTCAGCGAATCCAGCGCCCCACCCATGCCCGGCGAAGGCCAGGGCCAGGGGCAAGGTGAAGGCAAAGGTGAAGGCAAAGGTGAAGGCAAAGGTGAAGGCAAAGGCGAAGGCAAAGGCGAAGGCAAAGGTGAGGGCAAAGGCCAGGGCAAAGGAATGGCGAAGGGTCCGGGCAAAGGTGGCGGACCAGCCAAAGCTCCCGGCCAGCCCGGCGAACCCGGCAGCGGCGCGGAAAAATACGAACCCGGTGCCACCGGCGAGGGCGTGCAAGTCGGCTCGCGCAAGACCGCCCCGAAGAAGGCGTCCTTCGCCGCGCTCCCGCCGCGCGAACGCGCCGTCATCGAGCAATCGCAGTCCGAAAAATATCCCGAGGAATTCGGCGCGCAGGTCGAGCAATACCTGCTCAACCTCGCCACCGAAAGCAGCGCCCGGAAGTAGCCCTGAAACCAGCACCGGGCGGTCCACCCGATCCAAACACGCGATGCTCCCTCAATGTCCCGAGCCTGTCGCTCGACCAACGTCGGAGTTTTCATCCCACCTCTCGACCCGCCCGCGCATCCGCGCTTGACGCCATCCGCCCGGCCACGCGAAATACCCGCCTTCATCCTATGAAACTCCTCGCCCTGCTCACCGCCCTCGCCGTTTCCGTCACCCCCGCCCTGGCCGCCGATGCGGCGAAAAAGCACCTCCTGCTGCTCGCGGGACGGCCTTCGCACGGGCCGGGCGAGCATGAGCACAATGCTGGCGTGCTGCTGCTGAAAAAGTGCCTCGATGAAAGCGGCCTGCCGGTCGAGACCACCGTCAAGCTCAGCGCCCAGTGGCCGAGCGCGGAGGAACTGGCGCAGGCGGACACCATTCTTTTTTACGCCGACGGCGGTGGCGGACATCCGATGCTCAAGGAGGATCATCTCGCCCAGGTCGAGAAGGAGATGAAGCGCGGCGCGGGCTTCGTGTGCCTGCACTACGGCGTGGAGTTTCCGACGGGCAAAGGCGGGCCGCAGGCGCTGGACTGGATGGGCGGATTTTTCGAGGCGAACTGGAGCGTGAACCCGCATTGGGTCGCGGACTTCAAGGAGCTGCCCAAGCACGCGATCAGCAATGGCGTGAAGCCGTTCTCGACCAATGACGAATGGTATTTCCACATGCGCTTTGCTGGCGCGGACAAAGGCCAGCTCACCCACGTGCTCACCGCCATCGCGCCCGACAGCACGATGGCGCGCAAGGACGGCGCGCACGAAGGCAACCCCACGGTGCGTGAGGCCGTGGCCGCAAAGAAGCCGCAGACTACGGCGTGGGCGTTTGTGCGCACCGACGGCGCGCGCGGCTTCGGCTTCACGGGCGGGCACTTTCACAAAGGCTGGGGCCAGGACGACCAGCGCAAGCTCGTGCTCAACGCGATCCTCTGGACGGCCAAGGGCGAAGTCCCGGCGGACGGTGTGCCGAGCAAGGTGAGCGAGGCCGACCTCGCGGCGAACCTGGACAAGAAGGGCCGGTAGGACGGAGGCGGCGGGTCGCCGGGTGGAGCACTCGACCCGAGTGCAGTTCGCGGCGACCCGCCGGGAACCTGATGGAGCGCGTCTCTCAAACGAGAGGCTCTCTGCGCAAAGGCCGCGCCCACGCGTTGCGTCCGGCGGGTCGCCGGGCGCAGCACTCGGGTCGAGTGCTCCACCCGGAGTCCCGCCGCCTGCGCCCACGCGCTGTCTCACGGACTCGGCTCTTCATCGCGCCCCCGCCCACCTCGGCCCGCTGGGACTCCGTTCAGGAGGACCGCGTGGGTTCACCGGCCAGCCCGGCGAGCACCTCGGGATACAGCGTGTGCTCGGCGACTTGGATGCGCGCGTGCAGCGTCTCGGGCGTGTCGCCGGGCAGCACCGGCACGGCGCGCTGGGCGATGATCTCGCCGGTGTCCATCCCCGCGTCCACGTAATGCACCGTGCAGCCCGTCTCCCCCACCCCGGCGGCGAGCGCCTGCCGCCACGCTGCCAGGCCGGGAAACGCCGGCAGCAGCGACGGATGGATATTGATGATGCGCCGCGGAAACGCCGCGAGCAGCGGCGGCTTGATCATCCGCATGTAACCGGCCAGCACCACCCACTCCACGCCCGCGCTTTGCAGCAGCTCCACCACGCGCTGCTCGGCCTCGGGCTCGAGCTTCGTTTTGAAACGTCCCGGCTCCACAAACTCGGCGCGCAGCCCGCGGCTCCGCGCCAGCTCCAGAATCCCCGCCGTCGCCACATCCGAAATCACCACGCGCACTTCCGCCGCGATTTCCCCGCGCGCGATGGCATCCGCGATGGCGCGAAAATTCGACCCTTTCCCCGACCCCAGCACGCCCAGCCGCATCAGCCTCCGCTCTTCATCCTTCATCCTTCCTCCCTCATCCTTGCCAGCGTGCCGGTCGTCGATTTCCCCGGCACCAGCGGCAGGATGCGGATTTCCGCGCCGACCTCCTCCAGCGCCGCGCGCTCTTCCGGGTTCAGGCTGGCCACGGTGTAGTCGCCGCCTTTGGCGTAAAGGTGCGGGCGAATGGCGCGGACCAGATCGGTCACCCGCTCGGTGTGAAAGATCATCACCGCGTCCACGCACCCGAGCGCCGCCAGCACCTCCGCGCGATCCTGCTCGGCATGGACCGGGCGCGACGGCCCCTTCAGCGCGCGCACGCTGGCATCGCCGTTGACCGCCACGAGCAGCGCATCGCCCAGCCCGCGCGCGGCCTGGAGATAGCGCACGTGCCCCACATGCAGCAGATCGAAGCAGCCATTCGTGAAGACCAGCCTCCGGCCTTGCGCCGCGAGCTGCTTGCGGAGACGGACGAGGTCGGCAACGGACTGGATTTTCGTTTGGCTCATGCGCCCGCACCCTACGCGCCCGCGCTTTCGCAGCGCAAGACCGCGCGCTTTCCGCGCTTGGCAATGACGCACTCCCGGCTAGCGTCCGCGGCCTATGCACGATCCCCGTTTTGACAAACTCGCCCACGGCATCATCACCTTTTCCACCGCGCTGAAAAAGGGCGAGACCGTCCTGATCGACGCGCATGACATCCCGCCGGAGATGACCGTGGCGCTCATCCGCGCGGCGCGGGCCGTGGGCGCGGTGCCGCTCGTCCAGACGCATCAGGCGCGGGTCTCGCGCGAAATGGCCCGCGGCGCGCAGGACGAGCAGCTCGAAATCCACGCCGGCCTCCAGCTCACGCTCATCAAAAAGATGGACGCCTACATCGCCCTGCGCGGCGGCGACAACATCACCGAACTGAGCGACGTGCCGCCCGAGCAGATGAAGCTCGTCGCGAAGCGCATGAAAGCGGTGCTCGATTGGCGCGTGACAAAGACGCGCTGGTGCGTGCTGCGCTGGCCGTCGCCTTCCATGGCGCAGAGCGCGGGCATGAGCACCGAGGCGTTTGAGGAGTTCTATTTCAAAGTCTGCACGCTCGACTACGCGAAGATGGCCCCCGGCATGGCCGCGCTCGTGGCCGCGATGAAGACCACCGACCTCGTCGAAATCAAAGGCCCCGGAACCGACCTGCGCTTTTCCATCAAAGGCGTCCCCGCCCTCGGCAGCGGCGGCTGTTACAACGTCCCGGACGGCGAAGTTTTCACCGCGCCCGTGCGGACTTCCGTGCAGGGCCACATCACCTACAACGCGCCCACCGTCTATCAGGGCGTGGCCTTCGACAACGTGCGGCTGGAGTTCCGCGACGGGAAGATCATCAAGGCCACCGCGAACCACACCGAGAAGCTCAACGCCATCCTCGATAGCGACCCCGGCGCGCGCTACATCGGCGAGTTCGCCATCGGCTTCAACCCGCACATCATGCACCCGATGCGCGACATTCTTTTCGACGAAAAGATCAACGGCTCATTCCATTTCACGCCCGGCCAATGCTACGAGCAGACGGAAAACGGCAACCGCTCGCAGGTCCACTGGGACCTCGTCAGCATCCAGCGCGAAGACTACGGCGGCGGCACCATCCACTTCGACGGCAAGCTCATCCGCGAAAATGGGCGCTTCGTCCCGAAGCCGCTCCAGGCCTTGAATCCCGAGCGGCTGAAGTAGCGGGGATGCGGGAAGCGCGATGGGCGGCGCGCGCTCCATGTGCGGTCATCCTGAACGGAGTCGCGCCGCGCTGGCGCGGTCCGCGGCGTAGCGCATGCCTCCGGCTTGCCGTATCGCAGGCGTCCCGCCGGCCTCGCGCGTGGCCGCAGAGCGCGCGCCCGGAAGGATCGTGCGTCTCCCGCAGCCGCGCCGGAAGCAGGCGGGACGCACTGCGCTACGGCAAGCCGGAGGCTTGCGCTACAGGCCGCAGCCGCGCCGCAGCCGCGCGGGTTGCGCCCGCCGCGGCGCGGCGCTTGGGGTGACGGGTGATGGGGCGCTCACGCTTCAGGTGGCGCTTC
>Ga0163144_10015806_pt1 | contig 15523 bp, 13 predicted proteins | sample OliLak19BULKMAT1_FD_123175 | JGI IMG/M metagenome (GOLD analysis project Ga0163144, IMG submission 123175) | Freshwater microbial mat bacterial communities from Lake Vanda, McMurdo Dry Valleys, Antarctica - Oligotrophic Lake LV.19.BULKMAT1 | ecosystem: Environmental > Aquatic > Freshwater >...
ACGGACAACTGACGACGTATGAAATTAATCGTGGGGCTGGGCAATCCGGGGAGTGAGTACTCGAAGACGCGGCATAATGTTGGATTTCGCGTGCTAGACCGGCTGGCTGAACGAGTGGGAGTCAAGATCGACCGCTCGAAGTTTAAAGGCGAGTACGAGACGGGCGAGTTGCCGGACGGAAAAGAAGGTTTCGGCAACGATGACGGAAAAATGCTTCTGGTAAAGCCGCAGACGTACATGAATCTGTCCGGCGAAACGGTGCAGGGATTCAGCGGTTTTTTCAAGATAGGACTGACGCGGCTGCTGGTGGTCTCGGATGATGTGACGCTTCCGGTGGGCGCGTTAAGACTGCGCCGCGGCGGTTCGGATGGCGGGCACAACGGGCTGAAAGACATCACGCTGCGGATGGGTGATCAGAATTACGCGCGCCTGCGAGTGGGCGTTGGCGGGCGCGAAGAAGGAGCGGAGCGGCCGGCGGGAGATCTGGCGGGACACGTTCTGAGCCGCTTCTCGGCGGACGAGGAAAAAGTGCTGGTGAAGAGTGTTGAGCTCGCGGCGGAAGCGTGCTTGTTCTGGGCTGAAAAAGGCACTGAAGCGGCGATGAATAAATACAACACGCGCAACGAAAAGGCATAGGCGAGATCAGGTTTTAGGACAGTGTGGCGCGGCAACACAAAGGCTCGCGCCGCCAAAGACAGAGTGGATCTGGTCTTGAGATAGAAGCTCGGGACTCGGGCGCTCAAGGCTGGAAAAAGGAGAAAAATATGGCAGACGTTCCTGTATCGAGTGCCCCTGCGGCAGCTTCGGCTGCGCCGGCGGTGGCGGCCGCGCCCGTGATGGCAACTCCCAAGTTGCCGGAAGGCACGCGCCTCTATGAGTGCATGTGGCTGGTGGACGCCAATTCAGGCCGCGAAGACTACAACAAGATTGTGGCGGCTCTGAAGGAAATCATTGAAAAGGGCGGCGGATCTTGGATCAATGGCGACAAGTGGGAAGAGCGCCGGCTGGCTTACCCCATCAAGAAAAAGAAGCGCGGTCTTTACGTGATCAGCCACTTCAGCGCCGTGACCGAAGCGGTGACGAAGATTGATCGCCAGGCGCGCCTCTCGGATATCGTGATGCGCCACATGATCACAGTTGACGAAGACGGCTTGGCAACGACTCCGCCGGTTCGCACGATTGAAGACGACGACTTTGGCGGCGGCTTCGGCGGCGGTGGCGGTGGCGGCGGCGAACGACGCTTCTTCGGTGGTGGCGGCGGACGCGATCGCAACTAGAACGGCGTGATTTAGAATCGCGGGCTAATATAAGGAGAGCAGACGATGGCAAACCTGAATAAAGTGCTCCTGATGGGTAATTTGACCCGCGACGTTGAAATGCGTTACACGCCCTCGGGTATGGCTTTGGCGCGGATTGGCCTGGCTGTCAACCGAAAATGGCGTGATACGAAGACCAACGAAATGCGCGAAGAAGTCACGTTCGTTGACATTGAAGTGTGGGACAAGATGGCGGAAACCGTCAATCAGTACCTCAGCAAAGGCAAGGCGGTCTACATTGAAGGCCGGCTGAAGCTCGATACCTGGGACGACAAGGCGACCGGCGCAAAGCGCTCAAAAATGAAGGTGGTCGCTGAAAATATCCAGTTCCTCGGAGCTCCAGGTGGCGGACCGGGCGGTGGTGGACAAAGCAGTCCAGGTGGCGCACCGCGAGCTCAGGGAAATCGACCCGCGCCGTCGCGGCAGGCTCCGCCGGCACCCGATCACGAGATGGGTGGCAACGACGGCCCGCCTCCGGAAGATCTGGACATTCAGGAAGAAAGCGTACCGTTTTAATCCCGGGTCATCAGACTCGGTGAGTGTGAGCAATTAAGCTCATACTGCGACAAGATTTACGATAAGAATAGAAAGGGCAAATCGTGGCCGATCGAGAGTACAATAAGGAAGACCGCGAAGGGGGCATGGGGTATCGCGGACGAAGGGGCGTCTGCCGCTTCATGAAAGAAGGCAAGTGCCTGGTGGACTATAAGGATACGCGCACGCTGTCCAAATTGGTCACACCGCAGGGCAAGCTGTTCTCCCGCAAGCGCTCCGGTGCCTGCGCATTCTGTCAGCGCCGCATTCAGATCGCGGTCAAACGGGCTCGCATTCTCGGCTTGTTGCCGTTCGTTGGCCGTTAGTCGGGCGTAAAAAACGGGTAATTCAAGGGCAGAAAAGGGCACCAGAGTCATAAGGTGCACTTTTTTTCGGATTTGTCTCGTTTTTCGCAATAATCGCTAAGTAATGAAGCAGGAGTAGTTTGCGGCGTCCAATCTGCACTCGAATGAACGTGTGCAGAAGGTAGAATTGGGGCGCAAACGAAACCGTTTGAAGTCTAAGTGCTGAACGGCTAGTATAATGCCGATATTGTCATTCAGTGGGGGAGTTTCGATCTGAGCCGGACGGGGATCTTTACCGATCTCTGGCCCATGTCCGTTGGTGTCTCTGCCTGAGATTCCAGCGGCCAGATTGTCCGCTCGTTTCCGCCCCTTCCACTGATGTAGAAAGAAACGGAGACGCACATGAAGGTCATTTTACGTGATGACATCGATAAATTGGGCAAATTGGGCGAAGTCGTCGATGTTCGCGACGGCTATGCGCGCAACTACCTCTTGCCGCGGCAGATGGCTTATCTCTGCACGGCCGATGCGGAAAAGCAGATTGAATCTGAACGCAAGCGCCGTTCGGTTCGTGAGCTGAAGAAGGTTGAAGAGATGAAGAGCGTCGCTCTGCTGCTCAACGGCCGCTCGGTGACCATTACGGCCAAGGCGCAGGAAGAAAAGCTGTACGGATCAGTGGGCGCCGACGAAATTGCAGCGGCCATCACTGCCGAACACAAAGTGCTGGTGCATCCCTCAGCCGTCATCATCGAAGCACCGTTCAAAACGCTGGGTACGCCCGACGTGTTGATCCGCTTCGCTCCTGGCGCTGAAGCGACCATCAAAGTCTGGATCGTTGCCGAAAGCTAAAGCGCTCGCGGCAGAAGGCGGGGCGCTTTAGGGCTCTGCCTTGACGAACAAGTCCAGAAGGCCGGTGTTTCAGAAGTCCTGTTTCGGTAGTAGGGTGGGGGAGTCCGACTCGATGGACGTTGGCGACAAGCCAGGACGCGAGAAACGCCGCAAAGACGAATCCCTCAAGACGGGACTCAATGTGGACAAGCTCCTGGAACAGGTACCGCCGTACGATGAGGCCGCCGAAGGCAGCGTTCTCGGCGCGATGCTGATGGACTCTCGCGCCGCCGATGTCGCCATCGAGCTGCTGCGTCCTCAGGATTTTTACCTGCCGCGCCACCGCATCATTTTCGGAACCCTCGTCGCGCTATTCCAGAAAACCGAGCACGTTGACGAAGTCTACCTCACCAGTGAACTACGCAAACTGGGGCAGCTTGATGCCGCTGGCGGCGAATCCATCATCGGCCGGCTGATTCTCAATACGCCCAGCGCGGCCAACGTTGAAAGCTACTGCAAGGTCGTGCGCGACCGCGCGGTCGAGCGGGATTTGATCGAAGGCGCGGGCAAGATTCTCAACCTTGTCCGTGAACCGTCCGGCGCGGATAGCGAAGCGCTCGTTGGCGAAGCTGAAAAAATCGTATTCGATATATCCGAGAAGCGCACCGGCGACGATTTCGCGCCGATGATCAAGCTCATGGAAAGCGCGCTGAGCGACGCCGAAAAAGTTCATGCCGCGCGGCTGGCCGGCGAAGAATTGCCGTGCCCGGCGATCCCCACTCACTACACCGATCTGGATAGCCTGCTCGCCGGTGGTTTCTGGCCGGGCGAATTGATCATTGTGGCCGGCCGCCCCAGCATGGGCAAAACAACCTTTGCCTTGAACATCGTCCGCCAGATCTCCGTCGGCAACGAAAAACGCATCAAGCCCACCGCCGTCTTCAGCCTTGAAATGCCGCGCGAACAGATCGCCAAGAATATTCTTTGCGCCGAAGCGAAGCTCGACGGCCGCAAAATGCGCCGCTACGACTTCGACGACGAAGAGTTCGAGCGGGCACAGTTTTATGGAAAGGCGCTCCAGCAGGCGCCCATTTTCGTCGATGATACGTCGGGCATCAGCGTCAGCCAGTTGCGCTCGCGCTGCCGCCGCTTGAAGCAGCGTGAAGGCGTGCAACTGGTCGTGGTGGATTACCTGCAGCTCATGCGCGGATCGATCGCCGGGAAAGCCTCCAACCGCGAACAGGAAGTGGCTGAAATTTCACGCGGATTGAAATCCATTGCCCGTGAACTGCGCATCCCGGTCATCGTGCTGTCGCAGCTCAATCGAAGCGCCGAGAAGCGCGAAAACGACGACAAGAAGCCGCAGCTTTCCGATCTGCGCGAATCCGGATCGATCGAACAGGACGCCGACGTGGTGATCATGCTCTACCGACCGGAATACTGGAACATCGAAGAGAACAGCAAGACTCAGAACCGCGGCGAAGCCCTGGTCATGAAAAACAGAAACGGTCCCGTGGGTTCAGTCAACTTGACTTTCTTCAAGGATATTCTGAGATTTGAAAGTTACATGCCCGAACACAGTGCGGCGGGGGAATAAGCTGGCTTGCGCCTAATTCTCTCCATCTTCTCAGGTTCCGCCCCGCGTGGCGCAACCGCCTTAGTGCAAAGGCCGCAAAACACACTGCGCACCCTTCGAGCGCTCACATTATCGGTCATTGTCGCTGCGGCGCTGACTGGCTGCGTTACACCCCTTTCAGGCGTACTCGCTGGCGAAGCGGCCGCGCCGGCCCCGGTGGATCCTGGTGATTGGGCGGAAGGCCAGACGGTTCAGGAAATCGAAATCCGCGGATTGACCCGCGTTGACGAAGGCCAGGTGCTGCGCACGATCCGCACGCGCAAAGGTCGCCCGTTCGAACGCAAAGTGTGGGACGAAGACTGGCACCGACTGGATGATTTCGGCGCGTTTTTGAACGTGCGAACCACCGAGCCCATCGTCTGGCCGGGCGGCATCAAGCTGGCCATCGATCTTGTCGAAAAAGCGTCGATCAGCAAAGTCAATTTCCGGGGCAACAAATCCGTCAGCGCGCCGAAGTTGCTCGCGATCATAAAATCCTACGAAGGCGGCCGCTACGACAAGGGCCAGGTCCATCTCGATAAGGTCTCCATCGAAAAGTATTACCAGGACAAAGCCTACCGCAGCGTCAAAGTCGAGTACGCCGTCGAAACCGTTTCAAGCCACCGCCAGCCCATCGGCGGCAAAGAAGTCGAAGTCGATGACGAAGTGCGCGTCATCTTCAATGTCGATGAAGGCAGCCCCGTCGGTGTTCGCATCATTCATTTCAAAGGCAACAAGGCCTTCACCGAGAGCGCGCTGCGTGTCGTCATGGGCACCAAGCACCGCCGCCTGTTCCGCGCCGGCGACTTGAAAGACGAAGACATCGAGACCGACAAGAAGCGCATCGAAGCCCACTACTTGCGCCACGGCTACATGGACGTCGCGATCGAAAAAGTGGACATCAACATCTCGAATGAGACCTACTGGAACTGGTTCCGCAAGCGCAAACGCCTAGCGGAGATCGTCATCACGGTCAACGAAGGTCCGCAATATTTCACAGGCAAGGTGGAGTTGAGCGGCAATCAGACCATCGAGCGCGATGAACTCGAAGCGGTCATGAAGATCAAGCCCGGCTCGGTGTATTCCGACGTGCTGCTGCAGGACGACCACGACGCGATCACCAGTCTTTACGGCGAGCGCGGCCGCGTCTTCACCAAAGTGGAGTACGATCGCAAACTCGTGACCGACCCCGAACGCACCAAGAAGACGCCCAATCTTTACGACGTCAATCTGGTGGTGAAAGAAAGCGCCGAAGTCACCCTGCGCGAGGTGATCACGCGCGGCAATACCAAAACGCGCGACAAGGTCATCATCCGCCAGATGGAACTTTTCCCCGGCGACCGCATCGACACGACCAAGATGAAGATCGCGATCCAGCGTTTGAAGAATTTGAATTACTTCAATGACGATGTGCGCATCACGCCGGAATCCACCGACAATCCCGAAGAGGCCAATCTCGTCATCGACGTTTCCGAAAAAAGCACCGGTGAATTCAATTTTGGCGTCGGCGTTTCCTCGGTGGATTCTATCGTCGGCAATATCAAGCTGACGCAGCGCAACTTTGATTTCCGCGATCTGCCCAAAAGCTGGCGCGACGTCATCGGCGGCAATGCTTTCGTGGGCGCCGGCCAGACCTTCACCGTTGAAGCCACCGGTGGACAGAAGCGGCAGCGCTACAACATCTCGTTCTTCGAACCGTGGGCCTTCGACCGCCCGATCCGCCTCGGCGGCTCGCTCTTTCGCGTGGTCGACAACTATTCCAATTTCGAACAGACCAGCACGGGCTTAAGCACCTCGGTGGGCAAGCGGCTGTGGGGACCGCGCTGGGACGGCGAAATCGACTACCGCATCAGCATGACCGAAATTGCAGACACGCGCAATTCGCGCAATCTTCCGCCGATCCTGCGCAATCAGCAGGGCGACCGCATCCTCAGTTCCGCGACTCCGCGCATTACCTACGATAGCCGCGATTCGAATCTGCTTCCCAGCCGCGGATTCCTGATCGACGGGTCGCTTGAAATCGGTGGCGGACCGTTCCTCGGCGATTACAATTGGGTCAAACCGCAACTCGATATTTCACGCTACATCACCATGTACAAGCTGAAGTCCGGCGCCAAGCACATCCTGGAACTGCGCGCGCGCGGCGCGGCCATCGAGTCCTACGGCGACACCGACGACGTTCCGCCATTCCAGCGCTTCTACGCCGGCGGCATCGATTCGATCCGCGGATTCCAATTCCGCACCATTACGCCGCTGGAGAACAATTTCGCCATCGGCGGCAAGAGACTGCTGGTGGGCACGGCGGAATATTCCATGCCCCTCTATGAAGAAATCGTGCGCGGCTCCGTCTTTGTTGATGGCGGCAGCGTGTGGGACGCCGGCAACACCGATCCCCGAACACGCGTAACCAACGACTCAGGCTTCCGGGTATCGACGGGATTTGGACTGGCGATTCGCACCCCGCTTTCACCCATGCCGATTCGCGTGTATGTGACACGGCCGTTGGTGAAGAACGATCAGGATCGCACCAAGACGCTGGATTTTACATTTGGTACGCGTTTCTAGTCCATTGTTAACGTGCCGCGAGATCAAAACTTAGCAGTAGACAGCGCGAACAAGGCCTATATCTTATCCGACTTCGTTGTTAACGAAATCAATCGTCTGGCGCTGGTCGTTGCGGCGGGGGCGCGTGAGAACAATGGAATGCAGTCATGCGCTTGCGCATGCATGAGGAGGCGTGATGTGGGTCCGTTCAAGTAACATCGGCTGTCGTGCAGCGCGAACAGTGCTGCTGCTGGCCGCATGTGTTTGTGTGGTGAGCACATTCGCCGCTGACGAGCAGAGACTCGCGGTGGTCAACGTGTCGCTTGTGTTTGAAAAATACGATAAAGTCAGCGACATTCAGCGCCGCATCGACGGACGCTACAAAGACAAAAAAGATGAACTCACCAAGCGCGCCGCGGACTTGGGCAAGCGCAACAAAGAGCTCGAACAGTTTTTCAATCAAGAGAATCAGAATGAGCAGGTCTTCGACATGCTTCAACGCCTGCGCAAGGATCAATACCGCTTCGAAAAAGACCTGACCATATTGAACAAAGACATTCAGAAGGATTACACGAAAGACATGCGCGAAGTTCTGACCGATATTCGCGTGACGGTGCGGCAGATCGCTGAAAAGGGCGGCTTCAACATGGTGCTGCGTTCCCCGGATACCGACGATCCGGAAACCGTAGCCGATAACGAACCGGTCAATCCGGCACAGCGAGATAGCAAGACTTACCTGGAACTGACTTCGCCGCAGACTGTCGCGCAACTCGTCGAGCGCTTCAATCGCAATCCGGTGCTGTTCGGCGCCAAGACGGTGGACATTACAAAAGATGTGTTGACCAAGTTGAATGATGATTACCTGAAGCGGTCGATTACCGGCCCGGGGACGAAAGCGCCGTAAGGCGATTGTGGCTCCGCAGCCATCCGACATCAGGCATGGCCGTGCGGGATAAAAGGAGTGAGAGATGAATTGCAGTGGGTTTAGTAAAGCAGCGGCCATCGCATGCCTTGTGCTTCTGGCGCAAAGCGGCGTTCGGGCGGAAGATGGGAAGCGGATTGGCGTCGTGAACGTATCGCGCGTGTTCAATTCGTTTTCGAAAGTCAAAGACGTGCAGGAAAAGATGGAAAAACTTTTTGATGCAGACCGCAAGAGCATTGAAAAAGACGGCACGGATTTGAAAAAATGGGAAGACCGCCTCAAGGTCGATCCGCGCGATCCGAAAACGAACTTGGAATTCTTCGCTGAAATCCAGAAGTTCGACCTCGCCAAACTGCAGCTCGATTTGCGCTTCCGCAAGCTGGCTGAAGATGTTGAAAAGAAGCGCAAGGATGAGATGAAGGGCGTTCTGAATGACATCAAAGCCGCCATCCGCTCGACGGGCACGGCCGAGAAGTTCGACCTCGTCCTGCGCGCTCCGGAATTCGATGACGAATTCGATCCCAACAAGGCCGGCGCCGCCGCCGCGCAGAATGAGCCGCAAAGCGCCGCCGAACTGGTCCGCAAGTTCCGCGAGAATCCGGTGCTGTTTTTCTCTCAGGGCGTGGATGTAACTCAGAAGGTGATCGACAAGTTGAACGCTGATTACACTGCGGGCAGCCCCAAGAAAACGCCTTAACGTTCGCCATTTTGTTCTTGTTGAAATGTCCAGCCGCGGCGGTGAAAATCGCCGCGGTTTTTTCTATGCTGGGGAGACTCCGCCATGCCTGTGACTCTGGGTGAATTAGCAGCCAACACGGGCGCAACACTGATTCGCGGCGATGCCCTTGCCACGATCGATGCCGCTGGAAATCTATCCGAAGCGACACCGCGCCAGATTGCGCCTTTCACTGACGACAAATTCTTGAGTGTGCTGTCCAAAACGCGCGCTGGCGCCGTCATCGCCAAAAGCGATTCCTGCCTTGCCACCTTGCCTGCCGATACAGCGCTGCTTTGTGCCGCTGATCCGGAAATGGCGTTCATTGACATTCTCACGCTGCTGCATCCCGAAGAGCCAGAACCCGCCGGAGTGGACGCTCGCGCCGTGATCGAGGCCGACGTGGAACTCGCGGCGGGCGTGTCGGTCGGCCCGTTCGCGGTGATTCGAAAAGGCGCGCGAATCGGAGCGCGAACACAGATTTCCGCTCATGCGGTGATCGGCCAGAATTGCACTCTGGGTGAAGACTGCCGCATCCTCCCGAACGTGGTGTTGTATCCAGGAATCAAGATCGGCAACCGCACCATTATTCATTCCGGCAGCGTCATCGGTGCGGACGGCTTCGGCTACAAATTCCGCGGCGGCCGGCATGTCAAAGTTCCGCAGGTCAGCATCGTGGAGATCGGCGATGATGTGGAGATCGGCGCCAACAGTTGCATCGATCGCGGTGCGCTCAGCCCCACGCGGATCGGCAACGGAACGAAAATCGACAACCTCGTTCAGATCGGCCACGGCGCGAGCGTCGGAAACCACTGCATTCTCTGCGGCCAGGCCGCCATCGCCGGAAGCTCCGGGATGGACGACTACGCCGTTCTGGGCGGCAACGCGGGCCTCGCCGATCATGCGTTTATGGGCAAGGGTTCCAAGGCCGGCGCTAAAAGCGGGATCAGCAAATTTGTTCCGCCGGGCCAGGAAGTCTTCGGTATCTTTGCCGAGGAACGCCGCGTAGCGATGCGGCAGCTTGCGGCCGTGCGCCGGTTGCCTGATTTTATCGAGCGGCTGCGCGACGTCGAGAAAAAACTGGCGGCGCTGGAAGCTCAGTCCGGCAAGTAGCCGAATTGCGCGTACCAGAAACTCCGGCTAAACTGCGGCCGCTTTATTTATGCGAGCCGACGAAAGGGATTCCCGATGGATGAGCCTGCTGGCCAGCCGAAAGGCGCGTTTTATTTTACCGTCTTCATTGTTGTCATGGCGTTGCTGGGATATGCGGCGTACCGGGCCAATTTGATTGGCAACAAGCCCGCGCCGCCATCTACTACAGCCCCGGTAGGAGGCACCAGTCCCGCGGGCTCGCCACGGATCGCACCGCCGTCTGGGAAAGAATCCATTCAACTGGCCGAGACCAAGACCGAAGTTCCGGTGCTTGCCACGCCGGGCGTTTACGTGCCGAAAGAAAATGTCGTCGAAATCGAACTCAGCGAGTACAGCGGTTATGCCGGTCTGATCGTCGCCAATGGAGGACTCGCGCCAACTGAGAATTCCATCTTTTTCAAGAAGCACGGGTTCAAAGTGAAAATCGCGATCAGCGAAGAAGAAAGCTGGTCGGCGCTGAACAGTGGAAAGCTGGCGGCTTCAGCGACCACCGCCGACGTGCTCGCCGTCTATGGAAAACAGTTCCAGGTTGTGGTTCCCGCGCAGATTGGATTTTCACGCGGCGCCGACGGCGTGGTCGTCAGCAAATCGATTCGCAAAATTAACGCGTTGAAGGGCAAGATTCTGGTCACATCGCAGTTCACTGAAGCCGATTTTTTCATCCGCTACCTGGCGCAGGAAGCAGGGTTGGCGGTCAACGCGCTGCCAGATCTCGCCACTGCGGCGGACCCGCAGAAGATCAACCTGGTCTACGGCGCCGACGCATTCACGGCTGGCGACGCCTATCTGTCTGATTTGAAATCAGGACACCCGCGCCTCGCGGGATGTGTCACGTGGGATCCGAAGACGACGGAAGTCGTTAAAGAAAGCGGCGGCGCGGCGCACCTGCTGACGACGAATAAAAATTTACTGATCATCGCCGATGTCCTCGTGGTGAATAAAGGATTTGCGCAGCAGAATGCAGAAAAAGTCGCGGGCCTGGTGAACGGGCTGCTGGAAGGCAATCAGATGGTTCGGGACAATCCTGACGCACATCTCGATGTTGTGGCGAAAGCGTTTAAATGGGACCGCCAGAAGACGAAGAGCGAACTGGGTAAAGTTCACCTCTCCAATCTGCCAGAGAATCTCGCTTTCTTTTCGGGGGCCATCGACGCCGCCGGAAGTTTTGGCAGTATTTATCAGTCCGCGGTTTTTGCCTATGCAAGCGGCCTGATCAAAGACCCCGTCGATAGCGATCGTTTTGTCGATCTCAAGCATTTGAAAACTCTCGAACAAGCGGGCGCATTCAAAGATCAGAAAATCTCCATCGCGCCGATTCGGTCCGGCGGCACCACCGTGGAGGGCGATCCCCTTCTGAGCAAGGACATACGTTTTTTGTTCTCGCCCAATTCCGCCAATCTTGAAGTAGGCAACGCGGAGAATATGAAGAATCTCGAAGCGGTCAAAAAGTTGCTTCAGGTCAGTCCCGGTTCGACGATTCTTCTGCGCGGCCATGTTGATAACGCGCTCGTGGCCGAATTTCGCAAGCAGGGCGGAGAAACATTCGTTCGGACCATGGCGCTGAAATCCGTCGAGCTGAGCAAGAACAGGGCCGGCGAGATCAAGCGGCACTTGATTGAGAAATTCAAGATCGAAGCGGCGCGGCTTGAAACAGTTGGACGCGGCTGGGAAGAGCCGACCAGCACCGATTCGGAACAGAATCGCCGGGTCGAAGTTCAATGGTTTATGGTGGAATAACGGGATCGCCCAGACGCACCGACATCAAGGAGAGAGTGAAATGCCCAGCCTATATTCCATTCTGAATCGCCGCTTTGGACCGCCCGCCGGAATGTCGCGGCGCGACATGATGCGCACAACGCTCGCGGCTTCCGCAGGACTACTGCTGAGCACCACGATCGCGTCCGCCGAAGAAGAGAAGAAAAAAACGGGCAAGCGCATTGTTGTTATCGGCGCTGGTTTCGCAGGACTCGCTGCGGCCTATGAACTGGCACAGGCCGGCTACAGCGTCACCGTGCTCGAGGCGCGCAATCGTGTCGGGGGGCGCGTGCTGAGTTTCAACGATGTCGCGGCAGGGAAAAATGTTGAAGGCGGCGGCGAACTCATCGGATCGAACCACCCGACCTGGGTCTCGTACGCGGACAAATTCAAACTCACGTTCCTCGACGTGACTGAAGATGAGAACGCGGAGTCGCCTATAGTTCTAAATGGAAAACGGCTGACAAAGGAAGAATCAGAAAAACTTTGGGAAGACATGACCGAAGGGTTGAGCCGGCTGAATGCAGACGCTGCGAAGGTGGATGCGGATGAGCCCTGGAAATCTCCTGACGCGAAGAAGCTTGATCTCCGCTCGCTGGCCGCGTGGATGGACGAGCAGAAGTTTCCGGAAAATTGCAAGCTTGGCATGACCGTGCAAATGGCCGCGGATAACGGAGTCCGCACGTCCTTGCAGAGTTACCTGGGAAATCTGACGCAGATCAAGGGTGGCGGTGTCGAAAAGTTCTGGACCGACAGTGAAGTCTTTCGCTGCAAGGGCGGCAATCAGCAATTGGCTGCCAAACTGGCGGCGGGGATCGGGTCTAATCGCGTACTTCTGAACTCTCCAGTGGATTCAATCATCGAGAATGGAAAAATCATCTCGGTAAAATTGGCTGACGGAAAAAAGATTGAGGCCGATGAAGTCGTTCTCGCGGTTCCACCTTCAGTGTGGCAAAGGATCGCCATGGAGCCGCCGCTTCCCGCGCCATTGGCCCCACAGATGGGGTCCAACGTCAAACATCTGGCGACGATGAAGAAGGGGTTCTGGAAAGAGAACAAGATGAATCCGGATTGCCTGACCGACGGCCCCGTCTGCATGACATGGGACGGCACCGATAACCAGGGCGCAGAGGGCGAAATGGCGCTCGTCTCGTTCTCAGGCGGGCCTGCGTCGGAAGAGTGCCGCCAATGGAAACCGGAGGAACGGGATGCCAAATACCTGGCGGAACTCGAGGTTGCTTTTCCAGGCGCGAAACAGAATTTTGTGAAGGGCCGTTTTATGGATTGGCCCAGCGATCAGTGGACGAATGCCAGTTATTCGTTCCCGGCACCGGGGCAGGTCACGACGATGGGCCCGATTCTGCGGGAGGGTCAGGGGCGCATTCATTTCGCGGGCGAACATGCCTGCTATGCCTTCGTCGGCTACATGGAAGGCGCTCTGAATTCAGGCGCGTCTCTGGCGCGGCGAATGGCTAAAAAAGATGGGTTGATTCAATAAGGGCGCAAAGACGGACGCTGGCGGCGTTACGGGTCCGCCAGACCGCTTTCATGGAAAGGTCCGCTTGAAGAGCATTGCACGCTCAAAACAGTTTGCTTGAAAATTTCGGTTGCTTTGGTCTGGGGCGTATGATATGTACTTCCCTTCCACCTGCGCGGCTTTTCGCGCAGTTGTGTTTTTTGTAGAAGTCAGAAAGGATTCAGTCATGCCAGGTCGTTGCGCGTATTGTGAAAAAGCTCCTGCTACCGGTAAGAAGTACGTCCATCGCGGTGTCGCCAAATGGAAGGGCGGTATCGGTGTCAAGGTGACCGGCAAAACCAACCGCTGGTTCAAGCCCAATCTTCAACACTTCAAGGTTGTCGAGCCCAACGGCCATGTGCATCGTGCCTGGGTTTGTACCAAGTGCATCAAGAGCGGCAGAATCACCAAAGCGCCGAATCAGACTCAGTTGGCCACTCTTCGCGCTGAAAAGAAAGCCGCAGCTGCGAAGTGATGCTCTTCGGCGCTGATCCCGAATGACGGTGTCTGGATCACAAACGCCATGACACAGAACTCCGGAACCAGCGCGCCCAACGCGGAAGTCGATTTCAGCCACACTTTATTCCACAACGATCTCAGCTCACTTCCGCTGGGGTCTTTGCCTGTTTGCGCTTCGCAAGCCGCACGCGTTCACTCTCCGTTTGAAATTCCCGTGCACCATTCCAATTGGCCTGCCGAAGGCTGCTTTCGCGTCATCGAACGCGGACTGGGAAAATACGTCGAAGCGGTGGGCTCCAGCCCGCATTGCGAAAATCGAATTCTGATTGCGGGCGATCCGGCATGGAGCGGGATTCGCCTGCGCGCGGTGGTCACGCCTCTTTCGTTTGATGGCTCAAGCGCCGCGGGCGGCATTTGCGGAGTCATCGCGCGCTACCGCGATTCCGACCATTATGTCGCTCTGGTTCTGGACCGTGATGGGCAGGTCAAGCTGCTCCAGCGCGAGGGCGGCCAATTTGAAGTTCTGGACGCCAAGCCGCTTGAGTTCTGCCTCGGCCAGTCGCTGACATTGACGCTCACGTTGACGGGAAACCGCGCGCACGGAACGGCGGGACCTTACACCGGCGCGACGCATGTCCGCGGGAGTGTGCGCGAAACGGCGGGACGCGTGGGCTATATTTCGGATGTGCCGGCGCGGTTTGGGCCGTTCACCGTCGAGTGTTCCGCCGAGGAATCAAAACAACTGGATGAGAAAAAGTCTGCAACCGCGGCGGCACGCGCAAGCGCGCGCGCCCGTTTTCCAGAAATGCGGCTGGAACGAACGGTGCCGCTGCACGGACTGCTCAGCGGACGGAACATTCGAATCGCGGATGTGAATGGTGACGGAAAGCCGGAGATCATCGTCGCGCAGAGCTCGGCCACCATCGCGCGGAAATTCAGCATGACGCGGCTGACGTGTCTGTCGGTGCTCGATCTGGACGGAAATCTGGTGTGGCAGGCGGGCGTGCCGGACACGGCGGGAGTGAACTCGGGGGGAATAATGGCCCCGCCGCCGGTTGGAGCGGCCCCGCCAGTGTCGGAACTGCCGTTTCAGATTCACGATCTGTATGGTGATGGCGGGCGCGTCATTGTATGCGTGTTTGGTTACGACATCCAGGTGCGCGACGGACGCACGGGACACGTGTTGTTCAGCGCGGCGACGCCCGACATGCAGAAATCGCCGGCGGGCGCCGATTTCAAAGAGGTGACGTCTCACTTTGGCGCGCCGTGGGGCGATGAGACTTTAAACATGAATGTCGCCGCCATCGCGTTTTGCGATACGCATGGCAGCGGACGCCGTCACGAAATAATTGTGAAAGACGATTTCCATCATCTGTCTATTCTGGACGCGCTGAGTTCCCCGCCGCTGCAATCCATCGTGCGCCATCGCGGCAACCACGGCCATTATCCGTGGATTGGCGATGTCGACCATGACGGACGTGATGAAATTCTTGCCGGCTTTTCCCTCATTGACGACACCGGCCGCAACGGATGGTCGTTGCCGCTCGGGGGATTTCCCAGCGCCGTGGCAATTCTTGATCCCCTGAATCGCGGCGATGAGGCCTTGCGCCTCATGGTGTGTGCAGGCGGACAATTTTACATGCTGAACATGCGGCAGCTAGAAAATCCGATCGGTGCGGCCGATTTTCCTCACGCGCTGGGAAGTAATGCCGAACGTTTGAGCATCGGAAAATTTCGCAGGGATCTGCAAGGCCTGCAAGTGCTGACGCTGGGCGGAAATAATGCGGAGATAGTTCAATTATATGACGCTTCAGGAAAGCGCTTGTGGTCGAGAGAATTCTCTAAAAGCGGAATCGGCAAGC
>Ga0163144_10015807_pt1 | contig 15521 bp, 16 predicted proteins | sample OliLak19BULKMAT1_FD_123175 | JGI IMG/M metagenome (GOLD analysis project Ga0163144, IMG submission 123175) | Freshwater microbial mat bacterial communities from Lake Vanda, McMurdo Dry Valleys, Antarctica - Oligotrophic Lake LV.19.BULKMAT1 | ecosystem: Environmental > Aquatic > Freshwater >...
ATGCCCAAACAATACCTGTAGCAAAATAGGTGGCTGCGCTAAGGCTGCCGGGCTGGGCCAGTGTTTGCATATCTTCTAGCGCTGGCAGCCGCTGGCCAGAGCGCCATTGCAGCCATGCCCGGGCATAGAGCATATCTTCTTTAAAACCACCATCTAACAAGGGCAAAATGCTATCTATTAAAGAAACAGAAACGGTGGGTTCAGCACAAAGTATAAGACCATTAAACAAGGCCATATATCCATACAGGTTATTGGCCCGGGTAGTATCTGCTATGGTTTTAAGCAACAGGCAAGCACCGGGCACTGGGCGGGCACCCAGGTATTGGTTTGCCGCAGCCGCGCCTGGTGCAGCAGCCACGCTTGGCTCCCATTTGCCCAGGGCAGCTGCCGCAAGTGCATTATTTTGGGCCTGCGGTACACCCGTTTTATATAAAAGACTGGCTAGCATAGCCACAGAGTCTTTTAAGTCACTACCTGCATATGTAATAAGCAGATTACTTGCAATGGCAGGGTTTGTAGAGAATTTGTGCATACCCTCTGAGAGCGCCAGTGCTTGTTCTATAAAAACGCCCTCTGCCCTGTAAGCTTCTGCAAGGGCAATAAAGCCCACGGGTTCTCCTTTTATGAAACAGGCTTGTTGCAAATAGGCTTTAGCAAACTGGTCTTGGCCTTTTGCCCGGGCTAGTTGGGCCAGCATATAATTACCATGGAAGTTGTAGCGGTAATTGCTTACGCTCTCTTGGTAATAGATTTCTGCTGCTTGGTAGTCTTTGCGGGCAAAGTAGCCATCTGCTACGGCGTTGCTTACGGCAGCTTTTGCTTGGTAATATTGATAGTTGCTGTTATTGGCCAGAAAAATATATGTAGCCGTGGCGCCTATGGCCATAACGGCGCTAAAAGGCAGCTGATACGGAGAGAACAGTACCCTATCTACCCGCTGGCGCCGGGCAAGCGGCACCCCAAAGTTTACCAATACATATATAACAAAGCCTCCGCTAATGCACACAAGGCTTAGGTTAGTACTGTCTTCTAGCACCTCTGCCACGGGGCCGTTTTGGGTGGCCTGTGCCCATGCAAGTAGCACAAACACCATGCCGCCCCAGGCCCAGTAAAGGGGCTTTGCTACCTGGGGCACTGTAAACCAGTTGCTATCTTCTTTTACAAAGCGCTTGTAAACCCCTGCTCCAGCTAAAGCTAGTAAGGCCAAGATGGCCAGCCCTGGCAACTCATAAAGCGCTCCTTTGTAAAGGCCCTGCCCCGCTAAATATGCCAACAACACATTGCCTGCCCCAAAAACAACTATGAGCAAAAAGGCAAACACCCCATTAATGTTTTGGCGCACGGCCAGCAACAAAGCCGCATACGGAAATATATACGCAACCTGAAACGCAAATAAGCAGCCTAGCACCAAGGGCACCACAGCCGCATACCCAGCCCATAGTGGGTAGGCCTGCCAGCCACCACCCCAGCTGTATAAACTGGCATACCAGGCCAGGTTAAGTGCCAGCAAAATACTAAACCTGCCCGCCAGGCCTGGCTTTGCATACAATTGGCTAAATATGTAAAGCCCTCCAGCATTTGAGAGTAAGATTACTACCCGTAAAATCTGGCCTGCAACTGGGTTTGTGCTTAAGGCATCTGTGCCCAGAAAAGCGCTTGCCAGAGCCACAAACGAGGTGAGTACCCAAAACCGTATTTTATCTAGCAGGCTTTGCTGGGGCAAAAAAGATAAACAAGCCACCAATGCACTAAAACACACTAAAAGCCCAAGACCAAACATAAAACTGGGCCACCAAGACATAGCAATGGCCGTGGGTACAGCCCGCTCTGCAATGGCATACGTGTAAGAGGGTATGGGGGCAATTTTACCACCAAGTAGGGTAAACCCAGCATTTAAGGGCCGGTATAAAGGCTCAGGTACCCAAGTAAGGCCTGCTATATAAGGCAGGGGCAGCCACAGCGCCAAGCCATACGCTGCAACACTAACTACCATTAACCAGCTAAAGGGAGCTTGCCAAAGCAGAGAAACTATACGTTTTAGAAAATGGGTAGTGCCTAATCGTTGCATATGTAAGGCTCAAAATTAGCCCTGTTGCACAGCTACAACGTTAGTAAGTTGCAGCCGCGTATCTCGGCATGGTCTTGGCGGCCTAGTATTCGCCAACCGTTATGGGTTTTTTCTGCTAGGTCTGATGTACTTATAAACGCACACGAATCTAAATTGGCTAAATCTGCTAGAGCAAGCACACCCTTGTTTCTGTTGTATGTTTTGCTTAGTAAATCTGTGGGGTCTTGCAGGTGGGCCTGCACCCAGGCCGGAAAAACAAAAGCATCTGCCTGATGCCCAAGTGTATACCCCTGGCTAAAAAGCTCTGTCATGCCATATTCTGAGCGTATATCGGCCCCGGTAAAAGCAGCAGCAAGCACATTATGCAGTTGGCTGCGGGTAAGCTCTTTGCCGCGGCCTTTCATGCCCCCAGTTTCTATTAAAATAAAAGGACCGGACATGCTTTTGCCATCTGCCATAGCCAGTAAGGCGTGCGTTACCCCAAAAACCAGCGCTTTTTTACCCTGAGCTTCGGCTAGGTCTAAGCCGCTTTTTAGGCTTTGTGAGGTGGGCTGCAGGGTTACAGCCTCTTTTTGGCCAGCCTTTTGTGCCAAATACTGTACCATATACACCAAACTGCTTTCTTGCGCATGGCCATAGCTAGGCAATAAACTCAAGAAAAAATATTGGTTGGGCTCCCCAAAAGCTTTTTTAAACCCCTCTAGGACAGATTTTTGATATAAACCTGCCTCATACAACCTATGCTGGCTAGGTTGCTGGCCGGTGGTGCGGCTGCTTAAAAAAGTAAGTATGGGGGTATCTGCTGGGCGGCTTGTAACGGTGTGGGTTTTAAATAAGCTAATGGGTAAATACGGTATCTGGTTAGCCAGTATTATGGCCGCCGGGTTTAGGTTCAGAAAAGATATCCATTGCGCATAAACAGGGTTTGCCTGCGCCTGATACCTAAACATGGCCAAGGCAACGGCCTCAAAGCTGTGGCCCGTATACGGAAAGTTGTCCCTAAGCCAACGATACGTAGCCTGCGGATCTGAAAGCGGCATTACTTTACAGCGATAATGCTCATCGTAATGCGAGAGGTGCACACTAGATCACCTTCTGCATCTACAATTTCTATTTGCCACACCTGGGTAGTGCGGCCAGTATGCACAGGCCTAGCTGTACCCACTACAAGGCCGCTGCGCACCCCTTTTATATGGTTTGCGTTTATCTCTAGGCCCACAGCCGCATAGCCGGGCTCTAACGTTAAAAAGGCAGCCACACTGCCCAATGTTTCTGCAAGGGCCACAGAGGCCCCACCGTGTAGCAATCCAAAAGGTTGCAGCGTGCGGCTGTCTACAGGCATAGACGCAGATAGATGCCCAAGGCCAAGATCTGTAAAGACTATGCCTAGTGTACCCCCCATGGTAGCCTCGTTAAACTTTTGGAGCTCTTGCAGAGCCACCTGCCGCAGCGGTTTTAAAGACCTAGGCATCAAATTCGTCTTCGTCTTCTTCGTCTCCAGGAAAACTGTACAGGGTTGTATCTAAGACTAGGGTGCCGGCAGTGTAATTCTTTACAAAACCTTCTATTACCTCTGGGGTGATTGCAGGCTGATTTAGGGCCACCTCTAGGCCTATGCCATAGCCAAACTCTATGTCTAGACTTAAAGATTCAGAAACCTTTATCTCGTCTTCTTCTTCTATGGCCAGCATGCGTTCGGCTATAAATTCTTCTATTTCTTCTGTAAGGCCAATAGCTTCAATTTCTTCTCCGGTTTCTTCATTTACGGTTGCGGGTACAAAATCAGGATATTGCTCTTGGGCTTGGGTTTCTGCAGTCTCATACACTTTGCTGTCATAAGAAAGCATAAGGGTGTAGGCTACGGCATCATAAATGGCCTCTTGCCCTTCATAAACGCCCATAAAGTAAAAGTGCATTACTTGGTCATTATTGGGCTCATCTTCGTTTAAAAGGTAGGGCTTAGTGCCAAGTTCTTGCTTAAAAGATTCAATTTCTGCCGGGTCTAGGCCGGGGTTGCTATAGGTCTCCATTGGGATATTGTTTTGGGGAGGGGGGTAAAAATGATTCGCGCACACGGGCACCTGCATAGGCTGCAAGGCCAGATGTTATAAATACCAAAAAGGCAGAGAGTAGGGGCATAACCCAGCCCGCGGGCATAGAAAATAGCGCTGCCATGCGGGGTGAGAGTATGTGGTGGTTGTTAATGTCTTGAAAAGTAGCATACATGAGCCAGAGAATAGCTTGGCTGCATCCAGCCTCAAAAAAGGCACTGTGCCGGTTCTTGTTCCAGCCCATAGCCATAGAAAACGCCAGCGCACCACTTATCCACCAGGGCAAGAAAAGCTGCAACAAGGCAGAGAAGGCTAAGAGGAGCAAAAAAAACATGCGCTACAAAGGTGCACCTTACAACACTAAACTGGCAGGGCTATCTCAGTGGGTGGGGCCAAAATAGCCTTTGCGTAAGCGTGCCAGGTCCAATGCCGGGCTTGTGCATCCACGTTTGTTGCTTGTATGGGGTGGGTAATTTGTTTAAGCATAATGGCTGCCATGTTATCGGTATCTTCTGCCTTGGCCAAGTAGCCGTTTTCACCGTCTACAATCGTTTCTGGGAAATGCCCCACTGCTGTGGCTAAAATGGGTATTTTAAAATTATACGCCATGCTTTCTACTCCGCTTGGGGTGGCATACTCATAAAAGAGCAGTAGCGCATCAGCCGCCTGAAAATACTTGTATACCTGGTCATTGGCCACAAAAGAGTTTACAACCATTACCTTGTCTTGCAAGCCATACTGGTCTATAAGGGCCAAGGGATTGTAATTAGATTCATCCTCGGCACCGGGGCGCAAAATGCTTTTAGCAGTCTTAAAGAGGGCATTTTTAATTTTGGTAGAGAGCTTGTTTTGGTCTAATGTGTGCCAAAAGCTTTCGCCAACTAATAATAGACTAACATCGTCTCGCTGTGCGGCAAGTTTGGCAAAGGCTTCTAGGCAATGGTGTAGCCCTTTGTACTTGCGTATAAACCCAAAAAAGAGAAACACATGTTTGCGCAGCCCATGCTCTTGCCTAAAAGCGGCGGCATTAAAGCTGGCATTGGGCTTAAACAAATCGTATACCGGGTGGAAAAGCCGCAAAACAGGCCGGTGGGTGCTCGTTTTAGGCTCTAGGTAGTCTGTGCGTACAGAAAAGGAAAGGGTGGGCAGCAAAGCCTGTAGCTCATCGGCTGTTTTTTGGCTGTGGACAATAAAGGCATCGGCTGCTTTAAAGGCCAACTTGCTCAGATATGCATCTAGTACGCTGGCCTCTTTCTGCTGTACAAAGTGCAGATCAAAAACAACCTCTGTATCTGTGTTTTTTAATAATCTTGCCACACAGTTTAGCGGCAGCCCCTGCAGGGCAATGCTCCACTGTATGATAAGCTTGTGGGCCCCAAGCTCTTTTACTTTAGCAGCTGTGGCACGCCAGCTTGATGGGCTGTTATAGTCTAGCAGGTAATGCTCGTGCACGCCTGCTGCTGTGAGGGGGTTTTTTGTACCGGTGCGGTCTTTAAAATCACGCGGTACAATGCTGGGGTACTGGTTTGTCCAGCTAATGAGGTGCACCTGCACATTGGGCATGGCAGCAAAAGCTAGGCATAAAGACACTGTGTAGTTAGCCATGCCGCCCTTAAACACAGGGCCCGGGCCTAACACGGCAATGCAGGTTTTAGGTGAGTTCATTAAACGGAGTATGGGGCAAAAATAGACCTCAGCTATTTTAATAGCTTTTGATAGCGGTCTGTTTTTGTGGGGTCTATCTGCACAAGTATGTTGTAGGCTTGCTGTTTATCTGCCTGTGGCGCTTTTACAAGCATGTTTGTAATCTCTACAGATTTGGCATCTAAAAAAGAATTTATGGCTATGCACAGGGGCTTTACCTGCAGTACCGTCTTCATGCGGTTTATTAGATCTAGTGTTTGTACGCGGGCACCCTCTGGGTCTGTTTCAAATTTATCTAGCCCAAGGCGGTAGTAATTGTAACACCCTTCTCTAAAAGGGATCAACTGCTGGCTCATATAATTTTCTATTAGCCAGTTACGGTTGTTGGTGCCTTCATAGGGTTTCCAGCCTTTATACGCCGACGATTGCGCATTTGCAGCTACTTGCTGGGCCAGCAAAAAATTTGTTTTGCCCCCCAGTTTCTTAAAGCTATCGTAATCTAAGCCTAGGATAATAAAGCCGTAAAATGATAGAAGACTGGTAAGATTATCTGTGTAAGCCGGGCTTTGTTCATTAAACTCCATGGGCTGGCCAGGAGAATATTCAAAGTTAAAATCTGGGTCTATGTAGTTTATAAGCACCGTCTCTAGGCTGGTGCCGTATACAGGCCGCAAGGCAGTAATCTGGGCTGTGGCGGCATAGGCTGCGCCTTGGGCAGATTTTATGGTAAGATTTAGGTTGCAGATAATGCGCTCATCTTGGGCAAACTGATCGTTTGTGCGGCGCCGCAGATTCATAAAATCCTGCATCTGCTGCTGCATTTGCACAAACACAGACTTGTCTGTAACACCGGCATTATCAGCATTAATATTTACCCGGCAAAACAATTCTTGCCCGTTAGCAGAGGTGCCAGCTACAAACAGCAGCAGAAAAAAGAGGGTACTATAAATTTTTAATAACATCCAAAATTTGGCCAGCTAGTGCCTGTTTGGGAGCAAATGGTAAAAGTATTTCTGGGCCTGTAGGCTGCAGTAACCGGTAACTGTTATAAACAGCACCAAGGGGCGAGCCATGTTCTGCATCAAGCGAGTTTAAGCAAATAAGGTGTAGATTTTTCTTGGCAAGTTTAGCACGTGCTGCATCTGAGCCATCTCCACTCTCTAAGGCAAAGCCAACACGTATTTGTTTGCTTGGTGCATTTAGGGATAGGTGTGTTGCTATATCAACGTTTTCAGTAAGGGTAATAGTTAACTCATGGTCTGTTTTTTTTATTTTAATGGCAGAGACAGCTTTTGCCTTAAAATCTGCAACGGCCGCGCAGTGTATAACCACGCCAGCTTGGCTATGCTTGTGGCACGCCTCCAACATCTCATCGGCAGATTCTACCTCAATAACCTGCAAACCCCGTGCAAACACTCGCTCTGCACAGGGGCCTGTTACCAACACAACCTCTGCACCACGCGCCGCTGCCTCATGGGCTAGGGCGTAACCCATCTTGCCAGATGAGAAATTGCCTATAAAGCGCACAGGGTCTATGCGCTCGTACGTTGGGCCAGCAGTTATGAGTACTTTCTTGCTTTGCCACCAGGGTTGTGTGTGTAGCAGTTTGCGCACCTGTTCTAAAATCACTTCTGGTTCTGGCAATCTGCCTTGCCCAGAAAGGCCACTGGCTAGTGGGCCAGTATCAGCATCTAGCACGGTATTGCCAAAGCCACGCAGCTTTTCTAGATTGGCCTGCACGGCAGGGTGGGCATACATATCCACATCCATGGCTGGGCACCAGAGTACGGGGCACCGGGCAGATAAGTACGTGGCCAGTAGTAGATTGTCTGCTTGCGCAGTGGCTGCCTTGGCAAGCGTAGCTGCTGTGGCTGGGGCTATAACCAGGGCATCTGCCCATAGCCCAAAGGCCACGTGGTTGTGCCAGCTGCCCGTATCTGCCTCTGTAAACGTGCTATATACGGGCTTTCCTGTAAGGGCTGCAAACGTAGCTGCCCCCACAAATGTCTGGGCAGATGGCGTGGTAATTACTTGGACCTCAGCCCCTGCCTGCTGTAGCATACGCAATAGCAATACGCTCTTATACGCAGCAATGCCTCCGCATACTCCCAGCAGTACCTTGGCCCCGGCAAGGGGTTGGTACACAGAGTTTGCAGAGGCATCCATGTGTGCGTAGCTATAGGAGTGTAAACGTGGCTAACGTAAGCCTACCCCTACGAGTTAGATAGACTCTTCTTCTTCTGGCGCGCGGAAAGCCACTTTGCCATCTAAAAACTCTTCTATGGCTATAGAAGCGGGCTTGGGCATACGCTCAAACTGGCGACTGATTTCTATCTGCTCTCTGTTCTCGTGCACTTCTTCTAGATTGTCTACTCCGGTAGCAAACTCAGCCAGCTTGCCGGTGATATCTTCTTTATGCTGTACGGCTATCTGGCGGGCTCTTTTGCCAATAATAGAGATTGATTTATAGACGTTGGCTGTGGGCGTCATAATATCGGTCATGTTCCGGGTTATGATGCTTGGGTTTATGTTGTTGTAGTTCATAAAGGCAAAGAAGAATGTAAATTTAATCTATTGAGGCAGAAGTTGTTGCACCTTGCCCGCTTTTTTGTTTTTTATTATCGGCTAGCCAAGCTTGCGCAGCTGTATATGAGCGCTCTAGGGCAGGCAAATACTTACTGGTGGCAAACTTGTCTAAAAAGGTCTCATACAGGCCCATAAACTGCCTAAAGCGCTCTTCTTGCTTGCTAGCCACACTAGATAGGGCTAGCTCGTAAGCAGATTGCACACGTAAAGAAGCTGTAAATTCGGTTTTTTTGCTTTCAGGAAACTCTTTCCGGTAATTTTCTAGGGCAATAAGTGCAGCTTGGTAATTACGCTTTTTGTAGTAGATATAGGCGTTTTCAAAGGCTTTGAGGTCTAACTTGGCCCGTAAGCTCTCTATTATAAAGTTGCAATCCTCTTTGCGTTCTGTTTCTGGATATTGAGACAAAAAACTTTGTACCACCCGTATGGCCTCGTTGGTAGATTCTTGATCAAGGTCAAAGCGGGGGCTATCCTCATAATAGCTTAAGCCCTCCATATAGCTGGCCTCCTCTGCAAAAGATGAGCGCGGAAAGGTCTCATAAAACGTTTTAAAATAAAAGGCAGCTAGGCTAAATTGCTTTTCATAAAATTGGCAATAAGCATAATACAGCTGAGCCGTATCAGCCCGGGCGCTGCCTTTAAGCACTGGCAGCGTTTCTTCTAGCAGCATACCTGCATGGTAATAGTCTTTTTTCTTAAAATACTGCATGGCCCCCTTGTAGCGCTCGTCTACATCCGGGTTTTTCATAAGTTGCCCATATTTAGAGCATGCGCCCAGCGCCAGCATAGTGCAGCACCACAGTAATAAATAAAACCGAACTCTCATTTTTCTACCGCAAAAGTACAGCCTGCAACAGGCTCTGGCATTGGTACGTAAACAGACGGGTAGTTATTGTACACCAGCCACAGCTTTGGCCATACATTACCCTACTTTTACGCTGTGGCAAAAACCAAAGAAACACTCCAGCCTACCTATTCTACGGCCCTTGCCCGCCTTAATGAGCTGGTGGTAGCCCTAGAGGCGGGGCAACAAGATGTAGACCAAATGCTGGCCATAGTGGCAGAGGCAGAGACCTTGGTAGCCTTTTGCCGCATGCGCTTGCGCACTGCGGGCACATCGCTGGATGAAATTTTGCAGCGCATGAAAACCCCGTAAGCCAGATGCCCGCCAAAGGCTTTATTTCGTAACTTTGTAGGCTAATAAACTGCCTCAATGCTGGGTGGTAGCACTAGCCCTATGGGAAAAATTATAGCCATTGCCAATCAAAAAGGAGGAGTGGGCAAAACCACTACCGCCATTAACCTTGCGGCGGCCTTGGCTATACTAGGCAAGCGTGTATTGCTTGTAGATGCAGACCCACAGGCCAATACAACCTCTGGGCTGGGGGTAGAGGTAGCAGATAGGCAAGATTCTATTTATGAATTATTGATAGACGAGCAAGCCGATGCGCAGGCTCTGATACAAAATACGGTGGTAGAAAATCTGTTCATGCTACCCGGCCACATAGATTTAGTGGGCGCCGAGGTGGAGCTTGCCCAAACAGAAAACCGCGAGTTTAAGCTAAAGAACGCCCTAGCCCCGCTAAAAGCTGCTTACGATGCCATAATAATTGATTGTTCCCCATCGCTAGGAGTAATTACCCTAAACGCGCTTGTGGCAGCAGACTCTGTACTTATACCCGTGCAATGCGAGTATTTTGCTCTGGAAGGCTTAGGTAAATTGCTCAATACCATACGCATAGTGCAACAAGGCCTGCATAAAGCGCTGGCAATAGAGGGTATGCTGCTCACAATGTATGACAGCCGCCTGCGCCTATCTAACCAAGTAGAGCATGAGGTACGCAACCATTTTGGCCCACTTGTTTTTTCTACAGCAATACCCAGAAATATAAAGCTATCAGAAAGCCCAAGCTTTGGGCTGCCAGTACTCCTGCATGACCCAGAGAGCAAAGGCTCTACTTCCTACATGGCCTTAGCCAAAGAGCTTATGGCCCGGCTATAATTTTGCGCTAGGTATTGTTGCCCCGCACATTTCTCAAACCTACACAGGAGCTTTTGCGTTAATACCCCACCCGTATGACAACCGACCCCCACCAACAACCGCCAAACCCCAACAAAAGCCCCGAGCCTGCTCAAGGGGCCCCTACAGAGCATACAGGAGAATTGGTTTTGCCCAAAACCAGCGCCCTAACCTATGGCTATGACAGGGGAGGGGCAGTTATCCGGCCCGAGGACGAGGGAAAACACAAGGGCCTAGCCGTTAGGGCTATGGAAGAGCAAACCCAAATGCACATGGATCAAATCTATGAGCAAATGAAACTGCTGGCAGAGCAAGCGCAAAATATCCAACGCCGCCGAGACCTATCTGAGCGTATTTACCTAGCTACCATGCGTTTTGAGCCCCTTATAGGCCGCATATATTATCTATACAACAACAACGACGAAAAGGATATCTTAAGCCTTGTTGCCCCCAATGAATGGGGCCGTAGCAAAGGCTACACTACATACCTTGCCAAGTTACGCTTGCTGGCAGACCATACCTGGGAGGTGCTAGATTAGGTTGCTTAACCACCTTTAGCAGCTTAATTACCTTAAGCACTCAATTTTTAGATTTTGGTTTTAGCTTTTTTGCTGGGGTTTGTACGGGCTCTTGTTTTGCTTTAGTATCACGTACGGCAGCCATACGTGCTAGTATTATTAAGGCAATGGTAAGCATAAAAAAGACATAACTGCCCAGCAGGCCATTGGTAAAAAGCTGGTGCAGAGATATAACAAAAAAGGCTACAGCCGCCGAAAGCAAAATGTATTTCATGCAGGTTAGAGCCGGCTGGCAGCAAGGGTGCCTTTGGGTTTTAAAATTTTATAGGTAGAAAAATCTTGTGCTGCGGTTAGGCCCTGGCCCAGCAGGGTCTCTTCTTTAGTTTCTATGCGTACAAACTTGTCGGTGTATACCCGCCTGTCAAACCGGCTCCATTTTAGCTCTTCTGTCTTTAAGCGCTCATTTTTGGTCATGTTTTCTACAATTACATTGCCGCGGCCTGTGTATATCTCGGTGGCCTTGTCATAATAGGCACGGTTTGCGGTTAAGCGGGTCTCTTTTTGGCCCTTATCGTTATAAAACCAGATGGCAATCCCCTTGGGAAAAGTTCGGTTGCCACTTATATACTCTTCTTGCACAGGGGCTGCCAAATCTATCTTGGGCCGGGCAGAGTCTGAAAAAATGGTATGTATATTTTTGGCCACTACCATGGGGCCCTTATAGTCTTTGTGCATCTCCAGCTTTTTATCGCTGCATGCCCAGCAAAAGAGCAGAAGTAGGGCGGGGCAAAGTCTCATTCTACCCACAAAAATGCCACTTTTTTGGGCAATAAGTGAGAAAATATAGTAGGCGCTGTCTAGAAAAGGCTGCTTACTATTTATCCTTACAAACAAAACGCCCCAGCAGGATATACTCCAAGCTTGGGGCGTATTTATATAGTAGCTGATTGTTACCAGTTTTAAGCAAGCGCTGTGGCACTGCCTGTCTTGCCGCTAGTGTGTGGCAAACTTGGTAGCCTTGCTCTTGCGCATCATACTGCCAGACTCAAAAACATACAGGTGCTCGCCATCGTCTGACAACATAGCTTGTGCATTAGAGCGGCCATCGTATTTTTTATAGGTGCCATTGTCTAGGTTGTACACGGCATAGTCACCATCGCCATTACGCAGGGCCACAGAGTTGCCGTAAATCATACGGCCGTTTACACGCACAGGCACTGCTTTTTTGTATTTATTGGCTTCTATGGCCAGTTTACCATCAGATTTATTGTGGACAGATACGCCTTTGTCGCCCACAATAACTGCCTTGTCTTTATAATCAAGCACATATTGGGCTTGGCCAATACGGTCTTTGCCTAAGGCTACTTCAAACTTCTCGGCACCGGTGGCATAGTCCATAGAATATAGAGCTTTACCAGAGCACACAATTACGTTATCGCCATCTAAGTAGCTATTGCTCACGCCCTTGCGCAGCTTTTCAGATTGCCAGAGTTGTTTGCCTGAGCTTGCATCAAAACCCTGTAAATTGTAGGGGCCATACTCATCAAAATCTATAACCCAGCCTGTTACCGTAGAGCCATCTGGGTTTCTTTTAGAGTAGCGATACTGAAGCTCTATAGTGCCGCCCACTTGTAGTATAAGTACACCTTTGTGCAAAAACATGCCAGGCACCACTTTAGCATCGTCTATCTCTGGGCTTGTCCATACTAACTGGCCGGTTGTGCGGTTGTATTTTTTTATGTATTGCTTGCGCCGATTTTGAAAATCTAATACATACACAAACTCCCCGTCTGTAATAGGCTCAGCCACACATCCATAAGCGCCAAAGGCAGTTATACCACCAACGGGCCTGCGGATAACATTGGGGGTTTCGTCAAAAGCTGCGCTCCACTTAGAGCCGCCGGTTTCATAATCATACACCTGCATACCGTTTAGTTCTACAACCACAGACCCATCGCTCACACTCAGGCCGCAGATTGCCTCACGCGTTATCACTTTGCGCTCCAGTGCGCCCCGGTAAGTTTTCTCCCAGGCAACCTCTCCTGTTTTAAGGCTAACTTTCATAATCTGGTTTTTAAACCCAGAGAAGAGTGCAGCCATAGAACTTGCTTTGTAATTGAGGATAACTAAGTAGCCATCTTGTGTTTCTACAAATTTGCCGGCCGCTCCTTTAAACTTGCTTGTTTCCCAGATTAGCTCGCCCGTTTGGCTGCTCATGAGCACAAGGGCACTTTTTGTACCGATAAGAAAGCCTTTTGTGCTGGGGAGATAATCAATATTATCATCAGATACACCTTGGTATTTGTCTGTTATCCAGAGTAAGTTGCCTGTAAGAGCATCTATGCCAGCCAGTTGGTCTTTGCCAAATTTGCGGTCTGCAAGTATAATAACATTGCTTTTCCACATAGGGATTATATCATCCACTTTGCCCAGTTTAGAGCTTATGTCAGAAAATTTCTTGTTCCATTTAGGTGTACCGGTGTTGTTGTCATATACCGTTATTTCTTTTGTAGAACAGGTATATGAAAAGGCGGCATCGTCTGAAGATAGACCAACAGATTGGCAGCTATGATCTGGATTTTGCAGCCAGACTTGTTTCATTTCATCTTGGGCCCAGGCTTGTTTGCTGCCAAAAAGCATGCAGGCAACTAGCATAAAGGCAAGGAGTGAATAGTTTTTTTGCATGGGTACAGAAATAAAGTACAGAGGTAAAGTGGAGAGATAAAGCAATGAGAAAAGTAAAAAAATAAGAAGTGGCTTTTGTGGATGGGTATTGGTAAAGAGCCTGCTTTAGAGATTAAAGGCAGGTTTAAATTTTATCTTTTGCTCATTTTTTAGATGGATGCTACACTTAAATGTGCGTATGAGCCTTGCCACTTCGTTTTGCTGCGCTACCAGGTTTTGTTCTGGGTTTTCATCTGCAAATACGGTTTGTACCTTGCCCTTAGCATCTAAAATGACAGTAAAGAGGTAACTGCCTGCCAGCTTTCGCTCTTGTACTACGTCTTGCACCTTGGGTGTAGTAAGCCAGGTTCTAAATTCTTTCTCAGCACGTTCTGCAGGTTCAGATACATACTCCTGTTGCAGGAGCGGGTCCCAAAAAACGCAAGACCATATGGATAAGAATATTAGTAAAACTTTCATAGCAGTTAGGTAGCACCCTAAGAGTATGCAAAGTCATGTACCCAGCTTGTGTTATGCAAATTATGCAAGCCTAAATACCGTGGCCCCACTTAAATATCCGTACCAACACGGATGCGCAACAGCGTTGCTAGCCCATAATCTACAAGTAGTATGCAACAAAACGCGCGTGTTTAGTGCACTCTCTTTCTTATTAATACCAGCTTTTTTATAACTAAGGCGCAGACACCTTTCTTATGCTGCTACCACTAAGTCTGCTTTTTGGGGTAAATAGATAAACATACTGCCCATCATTAGAGAGCTTGTAGTGGGTAGCAGAATTGGCTTTATGCGTCTTAAAAAGACCTGTCTCTAAATTGCACACAACAACCCTATCTGCACGGGCTTGCAATACCAGGGTGCTTCCTGATATACTGCCGCCGTTTTTTACCAAAAGTGTTGCCGAGTTGTAGTGCAAGGGTGGCATTTGTAGGGCACCTGTGGCCAGTGAATACACAGCAATACCTCTTTTACCGATGGCAACTGCGCTTGTTTTATACTTTATTATTTCTGCAACCTCACCTAATTTTTCTGCCTTAAAAGTAAGGGCATAAATTTCTGCCCCGGTTTTAATATCTAAGGCAATAAAAGAGACCTTGGTGCCCACAAACAAGGTGTCTCCAGCTAAAAAAGTATTTAAAATGCCTGCGGGCCACCTGTTTTTTGCCCATACTTGTTTGCCGTTGCCAGCATTAAATCCATACAAGCCAAAGGGCCCAACAAGCGCATTTTCACGGCTGGTTTGGGTTATTGTTTCTGCAGGGGTTTGCTTTGTAATTACGTATTGCTGCTCAATAGTGCCGCCCTGTTGTACAACCATCATGTTTTTGTGCAGGTACATTTTAGGCAATACTGTAGAAGCAGTTATACCGCTGCTTTGCCAGAGCTCTCTAGCAGTGGCTATCTCTATTTTTTTTACATGGGTGTGGTATTTGTTTGCGGCACTAAGTACGTATAAAAAACCCGAATCTTGCAGCGGCTTTGCCACCTTGCCATATGCGCCGTAGGCCACAAGTTGCCCCACGTGAGCAGGCTCTGGCATGGCAAGCATATTGGGCGCATAAACAGCAGCTAGCCGCTCTGCACCCGTATAATAGTTAAATACCTGCCGCCCATACCCCTCTAGCACAACAGTACTATCTGCCATTTGTAAGGTGCAAACAGGCTGATGGGTTACCACCGTCTGATCCATATTTTCTAAATAAGGGTTTTCCCATACTGTTTCCCCGTTTTTTAAATTGATTTTAGTGCAAAGGTTTTTGCCAAAAGGTAACGCACTGGCTGGGCTAGGTTTAGTTGTTACTACTACTATGTTACCGTCTATAATATCTAAAACTTTGCCAATACTACCTAGAGCCCGGCCATTTACCCATAGCATATCCCCTGTTTTAGCATCCAGTAAAACAAGGCCTTTAGGTGTTGCCATAAGTAGCGTTTGGTTAGCTGGCAAATAC
>Ga0163144_10015808_pt1 | contig 15521 bp, 14 predicted proteins | sample OliLak19BULKMAT1_FD_123175 | JGI IMG/M metagenome (GOLD analysis project Ga0163144, IMG submission 123175) | Freshwater microbial mat bacterial communities from Lake Vanda, McMurdo Dry Valleys, Antarctica - Oligotrophic Lake LV.19.BULKMAT1 | ecosystem: Environmental > Aquatic > Freshwater >...
CTCCGCTCCTCGAACTCTGCCGCGTAAACCACGTAGCCCGAAAAAGCCAGAATCCGGCCTAATATCGCGTTGGGTCTCTCCATCTCGATGCTCCTTTGCCATTGACAGCAGGATCATCGGGCACTTTCACGTCACCCCGTCGATATTGGGGTCGTCACACATTCTGGTACAGAGCCAGATCTTTCAGGTAGTCGAGGAAGCCCTGGTCAAAAAGCGGCGTTCCATCCTGACCGTTGAGCGTCTTGAGGTACGCAAGGTCGTCGTCGACGAAGGCGAACTCTTTGATGAACGCCTTCGCTCTCGCCAGACCGCAGGCGACAGTGAAACCTCCGCCGAAGGGATGGCTGCGGAAGTAGAGATGAAACACCGCCTCCTTCTTGTACGAGCCCGTCTTCCAGTGCGCGTACGCCATTGTCAACTGGTAGAGGTCGGTCAGCAGGGCGAGCGAAGGCCGGTAAAGGGACGAGAGGGAGTTCATTTCGTTGATTTGGACCAACCTTCCTGGAAAGTCTAACTACTAACCTAACCTAACGACCCGCGCAAGGGCCTTCGCGTCACCTGCGTTGTGGGAGAGTGTTTGACGCGGGGCTCAGCCACCCGTTTTTTGAGTAGTGAACGCAAGGATCCTGGGGTCGCGAGCCTCGCGACGAGTCGGAACGGCGTGAAACACATCGACGGGAGGCGGGGAGCTTGGTACAGAAGAAGATCCTGATCGTCGACGACGAGCCGGCCATACGCTTCGGGATTCGGAACTACCTGGAGGCCCAAGGGTACGACGTAAGGGAGGCCGCTGGCTGCCAAGGGGCGGTGGAGATCTTCCGGTCCTCACGCCCCGACGTGGCAGTCCTTGACTACCTGTTGCTGGATGGCAACGTCATCGACCTTCTCCCCCGCCTGAAGGAGATCGATCCATCGATCCCGCTCGTCATCCTCACGGCGCACGGGACCATCGACCTCGCGGTCCGGGGCATCAAGGCTGGCGCCGAGTATTTCCTCACCAAGCCCGTCGAGCTCGCCGCACTTCTCGTGATCCTGGAACGGGCGATCGAAAACCAGCGCAATCGCCAAAAGCAACTCGCTGAGAAGTCCCGGTGGGCCCGACAATCGGTCGATCCCTTCCTGGGGACCAGCGCCGCCATGCGCCACCTGGCCGAGGATGCGCGAAGGGTCGTGACGTCGGAGATCCCGGTCCTGATCCAGGGCGAGACGGGGACCGGCAAGGGTGTCCTCGCGCGGTGGCTGCATGAGAATGGGCCGCGTTCCGAAGAAGCCTTCGTGGATCTCAACTGCGCGGGGTTATCGCGCGAGTTCCTCGAGACCGAGCTGTTCGGCCACAGCAAGGGGGCCTTCACCGGGGCGGTCATGGCCAAACTCGGGCTCCTCGACTTGGCCCACGGCGGGACGCTTTTCCTCGACGAGATCGGCGACGTGGGTCCCGAGGTCCAGCCCAAGCTCCTCAAGGTCCTCGAGGAGAAACGCTTCCGGAGGGTGGGCGATGTCCGCGACCGCCGCGTGGACATCCGCCTGATCGCCGCCACGCATCAGGATCTTGCTGGCATGGTCGGGCGGAACCAGTTCCGCGCCGACCTCTACTACCGCATCAACGCGATCCCGCTGTTCATTCCAGCCCTGCGTGAAAGGGTCGAGGATATCGGCCACTTCGCTCGACACCTGATGGAAGGGACCGCCCGGGACCAGGGGCGGGGGGAAATTGCTCTGAGCGCGGAAGCGGTGAAGGCGCTTGAGGCGTATCCGTGGCCCGGTAATATCCGTGAGCTGGGGAACGTACTGGCGCGGGCCTCGCTGCTGAGTGGGCGGAGCGTCCTGACAGCCGGCGACCTCCGACTCAACGCATTCACAACCGCCGACCCCCCCTCCGCGCATCCCAAGCTCTCCTTGAGGGACGTCGAGCGCCAGCAAATCGAGGCTGCGCTCCACGACGAGGATGGCCACGTCGACCGGGCGGCCAAGGGCCTCGGTATCCCGAAGAGCACGCTCTACCAGAAGATCAAGCAGTACGGCATCACGCTTCGGGGATCCAGAACAAAGAGCTGACCGGAGTCTGGAATCCGGAATGATCTTTCTGAATCCTGGAAATTTGTACCTCCTTCCTCGATCCTCAAAGGAGCGAATTCCGTCTGTCCAGCGGCCTGAGCGGGGCAGCGACGGTCTGGGCAAACGGGTATGCGTCTTGCTGTAGCACGGATCGTCATGCAGCCAAACCCCGTTGCGGCCCAAAGGATCCTCGTGGTGGACGACGAGGATGCCATTCTCTTCTCCCTCAAGTCCTATTTCGAGAGCTACGGCTACGTGGTGGACTGCGCCCGCGAGATGGAAGAGGCCCAGGCCATGCTGACGCAGATCCGCTACGACGTCGTGATCGCGGACATGCGGCTTACCGGGAGCCACGGGGCGCAAGGGCTCGAGATCATTGGGCAGGTGAAAGAGCAGTGCCCGTGGACGAGCACCATCCTCCTCTCGGCCCACTGGACTGCCGAGATCGAGAAAGAGGCGCGCAGCCGCGGCGTGGTCGCCTTCCTGCAAAAGCCCATGCCGCTGGCGGAACTGGCCCAGATCGTCTTCGGCATCCTCGGGAGGGCCTCGTGATGGACCGCTCCCTACTCGATGTGATCCTGGCGCCCGGCGGCATCACCATTCTGTTCCAGCCGATCTTCGAGGTCCGCGGCGGGAGCCGCCAGATCCACGCCCTCGAGTGCCTCGCGCGCGGACCCAAGGGGTCGAACCTGGAGGCCGCGGACACTCTCTTCGAGTACGTCCGAAGGAAGCGGGAGGAGAGCCTCGTAGACCGCGCCTGCGTCGCGCTCGCCCTGCGAGCCGCCCGCGAGATCCCCGTCGGTCTTTCGTTAAGCTTCAACGTCCACGCCTCCACTCTCGGGCGGGATCATGGGTTCGTGGCTTTCCTTAGCGGCACGGCCAAGGCCGAGGGGATCGATCCCTTGCGCCTGACCATCGAGATCGTCGAGCACTCGCCTCCCTGGGATGGATCCAGCTTCCTGAACTCCCTCGCGGCCCTGCGCGATATCGGCGTGCGGATCGCCCTCGACGACGTGGGGCTGGGTCAGTCCAACTACAAGATGATCCTCGACTGCCGCCCCGACTACTTCAAGATAGACCGCTATTTTGTTCAGGGCGCTCACGGTGACGTATACCGGCAGGCCGTCATCGAGTCCGTTCTGCAACTCGCCCGGAGGTTCGGGGGCCGTGTCGTCGCGGAGGGCGTGGAGGATTCTGAAGACCTCGTTTTCTTGACCGAGATGGGGATCGACCTCTTCCAGGGCTACCTCTTCTCCCCGGCCCTGGGGATAGACGCCCTGGCGGAGAGAAACATCTTCGACGTTCCGGCCGGGCCCCCTGCCCGCACCAGCCGTGCCGGACTCACCTTGCTGGAAGAGAGGGCCGACTGATGGCGCGCAAGAAGATCCTGATCGCGGAGGACTCCAGAACCATCCTGATGGTGGAGAAGATGATCCTGAGAGAGGCTTACGACCTCGTCACGGCCAAGGACGGCCAGGAGGCCGTCGAGATGGCGGAGGCCGAGCGGCCGGATCTCATTCTGATGGACATCATCATGCCAAAGATGAACGGGTTCGAGGCCTGCCGGAAGCTCCGGGGACAGGACTCCACGAAAGACATCCCCATCATCATGGTGACGACGCGAGGCGAGCCCGAGAACGTCGAGATGGGGTTCGAGAGCGGCTGCAGCGACTACGTCACCAAACCTATCAGCAGCATCGAGCTGCTCTCGAAACTCAAGGACTACCTGGGCGACTAGCCCGCGAGAGGCTCCATGAAAAAGCACGGCGAGAAGCAAGGCTCCTATGTCCGAAAGGTCCACGATGAAACCCAGCGTTTCGCGCAGAGCCTGATTGCCGACAACCAGAAACTCCGGGCCTTGGTCAGCGACCTCGAGAGCCAGAAGCAGCGTCTCGATGAGGAGGCCCAGAGGGCGGCGGGGGCGCTCGGAATCACCGAGGAACTGCGCGCCCTGGCCGCATCCTTAGAGAACGAGAAGCGGCTCCTGGAGGAGCGGCTTGGTGTGCTGCGGGACGATCTCGACCGCCACCAGGCGGAAAAGGCCCGCCTGCAGCGGCAGCTCGCGGACATCGGCGACGAGGGCCGCAAGCTAACTGAGCAGTACGTGGCCGTGGAGAAGCACAGCACCAACCTGGCGAACCTGTACGTGGCAAGTTATAGCCTGCACGGCACGCTCGACCGCGAAGAGGTGCTCACTGCCATCAAGGAGATCCTGGCCAACCTCGTCGGTTCGGAGGAAGTGGGGGTCTTCGAGTTGGACCGGGAAGCGAACGCGCTCAAGATCGTGGCGTCCTTCGGGATCGAACCGGCGGCCTACCAGATGATCGCGCTCGGATCTGGCCTCATCGGGCGGGCCGCTCAAACCGCCGAGATGTACATCTCCGGCGAGAGCGACGGCTTCGGCCGGCTGCCCGAAGAGGCCGACCTCACGGTCTGCGTCCCGCTGATGCTGGACGAGCGGGTCACGGGCGCCATCGCCATCTTCCGCCTGCTCCCGCAGAAGCTGGGACTGGAGCCAGTGGATCGGGAGCTGTTCGAGTTGCTGGCTACCCACGCGGCCACGGCACTCTACTGCACGGGGCTCCACGCACGGCAGGGCTCCGTCGAGGTCACCGGATGACTGCGCTCGCCTACGCGCTACTACCAGCGGAGCGTACCAAGACGTATCTCCAGCCGGGGCAGATCGTGGCTGCGGTCGAGCCGACCACCGTCACCACCATCCTGGGCTCCTGTGTGGCGGTCTGTCTGTGGGACCCGGTCCTGGGAGCGGGTGGGATGAACCACTACCTCCTCCCCCAGTGGGTAGGCAACGGCCTCTCCTCGCCCCGGTTCGGCAACGTGGCTGTCCAGCGCCTCATCGACAGGCTCCTCTCTCTCGGCAGCTCCAAGAAGAACCTCAAGGCGAAGGTCTTCGGCGGCGCCTGCGTCCTCGATGCGTTCCGCGCCAGAGAAGAGACGATAGGAAGCCAGAATGTCGAGGTGGCGAACCAGGTCCTGGCCGAGGCCGGCATCCCCGTGGTCAACGCGGATGTGGGGGGCAGACGCGGCCGCAAGCTGATCTTCAACCTGGACGACGGCGGCGCGTGGGTGAGGCTGCTGTGACGAACACGGTGGACATCGATCGCGAGGCGATCGTCCAGACCTTTCTGGCCGAGACGGAGGAGAACCTCACAGCCGTGGAGGAGAACCTCGTGCGCCTCGAGGCGCACCCGGAAGACGAGGAGGCGCTCGGGACGGTATTCCGCGCCGCCCACACGCTGAAGGGGAACGCCGCGTCGCTGGGGTTTGCCGCCGTGGCCGAGTTCGCCCATGCCGCCGAGGACCTGCTGGAGCGCCTCCGAGACCGCGCGCTCCCGCTCACCGGCGGCCTGGTCACGCTCCTGCTGCAGGCGGTGGACGCGCTCCGGAATCTGGTGCCTGACGCCGTGGCCGGGATCGAGGGGCTGCGCCCAGACCAGGAGGCGCTCAGGATGCGGCTTTTGGAGGCGTCGGCCGACGACGCGCCGGTCGGTCCGCTGGTCGACCGGCGCGGGCAGGACGGCCCGGGCGATCGCAGGGCGGCTCAGGCGTCGGCAGAGCGCAGGACACTCCGCGTGGACATCGACAAGCTGGACCGGATGCTGAACCTTATCGGTGAGATCGCGATCGCCCGGGGGCGACTTGCGGTGATGCTGCAGGACGCCGCGAAGCGAACCTGGGAGAGCGTCGTGGAGGCGCACCGGGAGTCTGACCGCCTTTCCATGGACCTCCAGGAGCAGGTCATGAAGGTGCGGATGGTCCCAGTCGGCCCCACGTTCCGCCAGTACCTCCGCACCGTGCGCGACGTGGCGACCGCCCACGGGAAGCTCGCGCGCCTGGTGATCGAGGGCGAAGACGTCGAAGTGGATATGACGGTCATCGAGCACCTCCGAGACCCCCTCACCCACATGATCCGCAACGCGATCGACCACGGGATCGAGAGCCCCGACGCTCGCCGGACGAGGGGCAAGAACCCGTGTGGCTCGATCACACTCAAGGCCTCCCACGACTCGGGCAACATCGTGATCGAAGTAGCAGACGACGGGGCCGGTCTCAGCCGGGAGCGGATCCTGGAGCGGGCGAGGTCCGGCGGCGGCGCGATCGAGGCCGAGAAGCTCTCGGACCAGGAGGTCTATCAGCTTGTCTTCGAGCCAGGTTTCTCCACCGCCGAAACGGTCACGGACCTCTCGGGCCGTGGCGTCGGCATGGACGTGGTCAGGCGCAACATCGACGCCCTGCGGGGGTCCGTGGGGATCGACAGCCGGGAAGGGGAAGGAGCCCGGATCACGATCCGCCTGCCGCTGACCCTCGCGATCATCGAGGGCTTCGCGGTCGGCGTAGGAGACGAGACATACGTAGTTCCCCTGGACGCCGTCGTCGAGTGCATCGAGATGCCCATCGAAGAGAAAGAGAAGCGGAACTCCCACGGCAGCGGCGTCATCAGCCTCCACGGAGAGGCGCTGCCATACCTGCGCCTGCGGCAGGTGTTCGCCCTCGGCGACATAGCACCCCCCCGTGAGCACATTATCGTCGTCAGGCACCTGGGAGGCTGCGCGGGGCTCACGGTGGACACTCTCCTGGGGGAGCGACAGACCGTGATCAAACCCCTGGGGCGGCTGTTCCAGGGCCTGCCCGGCGTCTCGGGCTCGACGATCCTCGGCAACGGACGTGTGGCCCTGATCCTGGACGTGCCGGTCCTGTTACGTGAAGCCTTGAGGCAGGGATCGACCCTTGCCGCGATGTCGTGAACGAGAGAACGGGGCTGAAGCCCCACAAAGGAGACGGTCATGAACGGTACGTTTAGCACTTGGACGTTGGGGAAGAAGCTCACCGGAGGGTTCCTCGTGGTGGCGGCGCTCATCGGTGTCGTCGGGTTCATCGGCACCCGAGCCATAGAGCAGACGCTTCGCGACATCCGCGAGATGGTCCTCATCGGGGAGCAGCAGAAAAGGGTCGCCACCATTGAGGTGGACATACTGGAGCAGTTGGTGGCGGAGGTCGAGTACCTCCTCTCGGGCGACGTCAAGGATATCGCGAAACACGGGAAATACGCGGACGAGGCCGCCGACACCCTCAAGGCCGCGATCAGGGCAGCCGAGGACGAAGGCGACACGGTGCTGGCGGCCCAACTTCAAAAGGTCACCAGGGAAACTGAAGACTACGTCCGCGTGTTCGATGAAATAATCGACCTGGTGAAGGCGGAGAAGAAGGACGAAGCGATCAGCCTCGCGCTCGGGAAGTCCGCAGCCGTGGCGGACCCGATGGTCGAGGAGCTCAAGGACGCCTACGAGGGCCTCGTCAAGAGGGCGCAGAAGGACGCTGAGCTTGCCGAAGCCGCCGCCAGCAGCGGCATGGCCTATATGCAGGTTGTCTTGATTCTAGGCGTGCTCATCGCCATGGCCTTCGGCACGGTCCTGAGCCGCAGTATCGCCGGGGCCATCGCCCAGGCGGCCGACAAGGCCGAAAAGATTGCCCAGGGAGACTTGACCGTGCAGATCGAGGTCAACCGCGGGGACGAGATCGGAAAGCTGCAGGGGGCCATGAAGACCATGATCGGCAAGCTCTCGCAGGTCGTGGGCGAGGTGCGCGCCGCGGGCGGCGCCCTCTCCTCGGCCTCCGCGCAACTGGCCTCGTCTTCCGCCCAGGTGTCGTCCTCCTCGCAGAGCCTCTCCCAGGGGACGAGCGAGCAGGCGGCGTCGGTCGAGGAGACGACCTCGAGCCTCGAGCAGATGAGCGCCTCCATCACCCAGAACGCCGAGAACAGCCGGCAGGTGGAGCAGATGGCGACCAAGGGGGCCCGGGACGCGGACGAGACCGGGAAGGCCGTGAAGGAGACGGTTGAGGCGATGAGGGCCATCGCCGAGCGGATCTCGATCATCGAGGAGATCGCCTACCAGACCAACCTCCTGGCCCTGAACGCGGCGATCGAGGCCGCGCGCGCCGGCGATCACGGCAAGGGGTTTGCCGTCGTCGCCACGGCGGTGCAGAAGCTGGCCGAGCGGAGCCAGACGGCCGCAAAGGAGATCAGCGGAGTGGCCTCCGCGAGCGTGAAGGCCGCCGAGCGGGCAGGGCAGTACATATCGGAACTTGTGCCCTCGATCCGGAAGACGGCGGACCTGGTGCAGGAAGTCTCGGCGGCCTCCGTCGAGCAGTCCGCGGGCGTTTCGCAGGTGAACAAGGCGATGGGCCAACTGGACAAGGTGACGCAGAGCGCCTCCGCGGCGGCGGAGGAGCTGGCCAGTACGACCGAGGAACTGTCGAGCACGGCTGAGGAGATGAGGGCGCAAGCCGAGGCGCTTGAGGAGTTGATGGACTTCTTCCACGTCGCCGGAACGGAAGATGGCTATCGGCGCCACGCCATGCCCGCGCTTCGCCACGCTCCCGCGCCCAGGACCAGGACCGCCGTCCACGCGCCCATCGGGGCGGTGGTGCGTGGGGCGAAGCCCAACGGCTTGAAGGACCAGGACTTCAAGGAGTTCTAGGAGGCGACTATGAATGCGACAGCTCTGAAGCAAACCGCCGGCCAATCGCAGTACCTCACGTTCCAGATCGCGGGGGAGGAGTACGCCATCGGCGTCCTCCGCGTAAGGGAGATCATCGAGTACGAGACGGTGACCAAGGTTCCCATGACGCCGCCTTCCATCCGGGGCGTCATCAACCTCCGGGGCAGCGTCGTCCCCGTGGTGGACCTGGCCGTGAAGTTCGGCATTCCCCCGACCGCCGTGACCAACCGGACCTGCATCGTCGTCGTGGAGGTGGAACTCGACGACGAGCGAACGGTGATGGGGGTGATGTCCGACGCGGTGAGCAAAGTGATCGAGTTCCGCCCCGAAGACATCGAGAAGCCTCCGGCCTTCGGCACACGAGTCCGTGTGGATTACCTCATGGGCATGGGGAAGCTCGGGCAGAAGTTTGCCCTCATCCTGGACATCGATCGCGTGCTCTCCACGAACGAGCTGCTCGCGGCGGCTATGCTCCAGGCTGCGCCGGCCGACGCCGAAGGTCCCAGCGTCGATGCGGGAGAGGAAGGCGCCTCGCCGCCCGAGGCCGAGACGCCGGAAGCCGCGGAGGTTTCGGCCGCCGATGTTTCGGTCGCACCGCCCCGGTCACATCGAAGAGGGCGCAAGAACGCCTCTCAGGGCAGCGATCAAGAGCGAGATGAGCCGGGCGAGGTCCCGTGAGAGACGACCCGGGCTACGCGCTCGAGGCGGCGGACGGTGGGGGCATCCGGCCGCTAACCGAACAAGAGTTCGCGCTCTTTCAGGCCCTCATCCACCGGGAGGCGGGCATCTACCTCTCTGAGATGAAGAAGTCGCTTCTGGTCGGCCGTCTCAGCCGCCATCTGCGCGAGTTGGGCCTCGGCTCCTTCGGCGCGTACTACCGCCGCGTCATCGAGGACGCGGACGAACTGGTGCGGATGCTCGACAGCATCTCGACGAACGAGACTCACTTCTTTCGCGAGCCGCGGCAGTTCGATTTCCTCGAGCAGAGTGTGTACCCCGAGTGGACGGCCGCGGCCGCCGCGGGGCGGCGGCCACGGCGGATCCGGGTTTGGAGCGCCGCCTGCTCCACGGGGGAGGAACCCTATTCCCTGGCCATGTCCCTGCTCTCCCACTTTCCCCCGGCCTCCGGCTGGAACGTCGAGATCCTCGCCACCGACATCTCCACACGTGTGCTGGAGCGGGCACGCGCTGCGACCTGGCCAATGACGAAGGCGAGCGAGATTCCATCCGCCTACCTGAAGGACTACATGCTGAAGGGGACGCGGACCCAGGAAGGGAAGATGAAGGCCGGGCCGCAGATCTGCGAAGCCGTCCGTTTCGAGCGTCTGAACCTGAACGACGCTGCCTACGCCCTGACGGGCTTCTTCGACCTCATCTTCTGTCGCAATTGCCTCATCTACTTCAACGCCGAGTCCAAGGCTCACGTGATCCGGCAGCTCCTGAGGTACCTGGCACCCACCGGCCACCTCTTCATGGGGCACGCGGAGATGTTGAACAACGTAACCGACCGGGCCCGCAGCGTCGGCCCAAACGCGTACGTCCATGCCGGGACCGCGAATCCCGAAGCCTTGAAACTGCTCGCGGCCCATCCTGCCCCGCGTCGGGCGGTTCCCCCGGCTCCGTACCGGCTGAAATCGCGAGTCGGTCCCGGACTACGCCCGTGCCTTGTGGGATGAACGCCCCATCGTCATCGCGAGTTTCAGCACGGACTGTGTCCGTGACATTGGGGAGAAACTCCCCATGGTCATCGCGAGGGACCCATCGTTGTGAAGTGGACCGAAGCGATCTGAAGAACGGAGAGATTGCTTCAGGCGTTTCGGAACGACGCGCCTTCGCAATGACGGAAGTGCGTGAAACGGGCCGTTCTCGGACGAGTTTCTCAGCAAGGACCTTCGTTCCGAGATGGACTGAAGCGATCTCGAACGTCGAGATGGCTTCGTCGGGTCTCGTTTGTACGCCTCCTCGCCATGACGGAAATGGGGCTGAAACGGGGCGTTCTGAAGGGTGTTCCTCAGCAGGTGTCGGTTACCAGGGGAATCCACGAAGCACTTTGAAACAACCAGGCCAGATCGGGCAGACGCTGGCCGCATGGAAGGAGCAGCGATGAGAACAATGAGAATGAAGACGATGGGAATCACCGGCATGGTGGCGGGCTCGATGTTATTGGCGCTTGGGGCCTACGCTTCCGACGCCCCGGGCGTGAGCGCGGATGATGCGCTCAAGCAGCTTCTGGCCGGCAACCAGCGCTACGTTGAGGGCAAGCCCACACGCAGCCATCAGGACGCGGCGCGGCGCACGGAGGTGGCGAAGGGGCAGAAGCCCATCGCGGTGATCGTGGGGTGTTCGGACTCGCGGGTCCCGCCAGAGATCATCTTCGATCAGGGCCTGGGGGACCTGTTCGTGGTTCGCGTCGCGGGCAACGTGGCGGCCAGTCACGGCATCGGCAGCATCGAGTACGCCGTGGAGCATCTTGGATCCCGGCTGGTCCTGGTGATGGGCCACGAGCGCTGCGGCGCGGTGGATGCAACTCTTAAAGGGGGCGAAGCTCACAACCACATCAAAGAGCTGATCGAGGCGATCAAGCCCGCCGTGGCGAAGGCGAAAGGAAAGCCCGGAGATGCCCTGGACAACGCGGTCAAGGCCAACATCGCTATGGTCGTCGAGCAGCTTAAGGCGTCGAAGCCGACGCTCGCCGAGATGGTATCGACCAAAGCCGTGAAGGTCGTGGGCGCCCGCTACGACCTGGACACCGGGAAAGTCGAGCTTATCCGGTAGGCCGAAACCGCGAGGCGGCAAGTCATGAAGCTCCACTTTGCGCTCACATTGTCGCTGCTCTTCGCGCCGGGCATCCTCGCGCAGGAGGCCTCGGCCGAAGAGCCTGAGAAAGCGAAGAAGCTCCAGGACAACAGCTTCCTGCTCGAGGAGGCGTACAACCAGGAGCCCGGCGTCGTGCAGCATATCAGCGCCTTCTCACGCTCCTGGGGCGCCAAGGAATGGAGGAATGGGTCTACCTCTTCACCCAGGAATGGCCCGTGCCCGGCCAGAAGCACCAGTTCAGCTTCACATTGCCCCTGGCGAGCTTGGAGACCGAACATGGCCCAGAGAAAAGCACGGGGCTGGGCGACATCGCCCTCAACTACCGGTATCAACTGGTGGGAAACGGGGAGGCGCGGCTGGCTTTGGCGCCCCGGCTCAGCCTTTTCGTTCCTACCGGGAGCGAAAGGGAGAGCCGAGGAAAGGGCGGCGTGGGCTTCCTGGCGGGGCTCGCCCTGAGCGTCGTTCTCATCGACCGGATCGTGGCCCACTCGAACGTGATGGCCACCGTGACGCCCTCGGCCAAGAACGCTCTGGGCGACAGCGCCGGCACCAAAGGCTTCCTCCTGGGCCAGAGCCTGATCTGGTTGGCCCGCCCAAAGTTCAACCTGTTGGTGGAGGCGGTATGGGAGCGCTCCCATACCGTCGAGGGCCCGGGCACGACGGAGCGAGAGGACCACGTTGTCATCAGTCCCGGGCTCAGGTGGGCCTTCGACTTCAACAGCGGCCTCCAGATTGTCCCCGGGATCGCCTTCCCGATCGGCGTCGGCCCGAGCCGCGGCGACAACGCGCTCCTCCTCTACCTCAGCTTCGAACACCCCTTCAAGAAGCGGGCGCGGTAGAACGTGGCGGCTAGGCACGGCGGCACGACGCGCGCGCGGCTGAGAGGACGCCCTCTCAGCGTGCTGGTCGTGGACGACTCCGCCGTGGTCCGGCAGACCCTGACCGCCATTCTTTCCCAAGCGCGCGGCATGAGCGTCACCGTGGCCGCGGACCCCATAATCGCCTTGGACAAGCTGAAGAGAGCGCGGCCCGACGTGATCGTACTCGACCTCGAGATGCCTCGCATGGACGGCCTGACGTTCCTTCGCAAAATCATGGCGGAGAATCCCATTCCCATCGTGGTCTGCTCGGGGCTCGCGGGCAAGGGAACGGATGCGGCGTTTCGGGCGATGGATGAGGGCGCCGTCGAGATCGTGACCAAGCCCAAGCTGGGGGTCCGCGACTTCCTCTATGAGTCGTCTGTGCTGCTCGTGGACGCTGTTCGGGCGGCCGCACAGGCGCGCGTTCGCCCCCGTGGCCTCGCGATCCGGCGCGTGCCGAAGAAGCTCACCGCCGACGCCGTGATTCCCAGGCGGTCGCCGCTCAGCGTCACCACCGACAAGGTCGTCAGTATCGGCGCTTCGACCGGAGGGACGGAAGCGCTGCGGGAGATCCTCGAAGCCATGCCTCCCGACGCTCCGGGAATCACGATCGTCCAGCACATGCCCGAGGTCTTCACCCGGGCCTTCGCCGATCGCCTCAACCAGATCTGCCGTATCGAGGTCAAGGAAGCCTCGAACGGGGACCGCGTGTCGGAGGGTCGAGCCCTGATCGCACCCGGCAACCGCCACATGCTCCTGCGCCGGAGCGGCGGCCACTACGTGGTGGAGGTCAGCGATGGACCTCTCGTCTCCCGGCACCGGCCCAGCGTCAACGTCCTCTTCCGCTCCGCGGCGCAGGCCGCCGGTCCCAATGGCGTCGGCGTCATCATGACTGGGATGGGCGACGACGGGGCCGACGGCCTGCTGGAGATGAAAGAGGCGGGGGCCGCGACCATCGCCCAGGACGAGGCGTCGTGCGTCGTCTTCGGCATGCCCAAGGAGGCGATCGCGCGGGGCGCCGCCGACGAAGTGGTCCCCCTCTCCCAGATCGCCGCCAGGATCCTGAGGAGGACGCGTTGAAGGAGACGCGCCCATGACGTGGGGGATGGACGTACGAACCCTGTTGCTGGCTGTGGCCATCAGCTTCTTGGGCCTGACCCTTGCGCTTTCGGCTATTGCGAGGCAGACCCGCGGAGTCGCGGGTCTGCCTCGCCTCACCATCGGCCACGCCCTGATTTTGCTGGGCGCGGTTCTGGGCGCCCTCAGGGGGATGGTCCCGGATCCAATCGTCGTGCTCCTGGGCAACACCCTGACCCTGTTGGGTGCTGCCGCGCACCTGGAGGCCATGCGGCTCTTCTTCGGACTCGGCGCGCAGCGGGGCGCAAGCGTCTTCGTGGTTTCGACGGGTTTGATAGGGTTGGTGTACTTCGCGTACGTAATCCCCGACGTCCGCGCCCGCGTGCTGGTCATGAACTGGCTCCTGGCCCTGACGTGTGGGCGTGCGGCATGGGTCACTTTGCGCTGCGGACGGCCGGAAGGCGGAGCGGCGTTTCTGATAGCGGCTTCCTTTGCGTCGTTGAGCGGCGTCCTGGCCACCCGCGGGGTTCTGGCGGCGTTCGCACCACCCACCATCGGCGCCGAATGGATGCTCGCGCCGTCGCTGCTCTTCTCACTGCTCTGTTGGATCGGTATCACACTGGGCTTCATCAGCGCACTCAACATGCGGCTGCTTGCGTCAGGGAAGCTCGCCGTCCAGCATCTGTTGGAGGGTGCCGAGCGGTATCGGGTTTTGGTGGAGGCCTCCCCCGAGGCGATGTTCATCGCGACCGGAGGAAGGGTCGTTTTCATGAACACCGCCGGTCTGGAGATGGCCCGCGCGCTTGGGTTCAGCGCCGCCGAGGCGGTGGGAAAATGGGTGCTGGATTTCATCCATCCCGACTTCCGGCCCGACTTCCGGGAAAACATCAAGGAGCGCCTGCGGGGCGTCTCGACGACGGAGCGTGCGCCCTTCATCGAAACGAAGGTTCAGCGGTCGGACGGGACGGCGGTGGATATGGAGATCGCGATCAACGCCGTCGAATACAGGGGAAAGTCGGCATTCCGGTTCGTCGGCCGGGACATCACCTCCCGCAAGCGCTCCGAGGCGCTCGTGGCGATGCAGCTCGCCGTGACCCGCATCCTGGCGGACTCCCCCAGCATCGCCGCCGCCGCCGACCCTCTCCTTCAGGCCATCTGTGAGCCCATGCACTGGGATGTGGGATGCCTCTGGACCGTGAGCAATGGGGAGGATGTCCTGCGCTGCAAAGGGTTCTTTCACCTGCCCTCGGTGAGCGTCCCCAAGTTCAAAGCGGCCAGTCTCGGAAGGACCTTCTGCCGGGGCGTGGGGCTACCCGGCCGTGTCTGGCAATTCGGGGAGGTCGCGTGGATCCTCGACTTGACCCAGGGCGACAACTGCCCTCGGGCCCCGATCGCCGCCAAAGAGGGGCTGCGTGGAGCGTGCGCCTTCCCGATCCTCTCCGAGGGCGAGGTCGCGGGCCTCATCGAGTTCTTCAGCCATGACCTCCGCGAGCGGGACGAGCGGATGATCGAGACCATGACCGACGTCGGCCGCCAAATCTGGCAATTCGTAAAGCGCAGAGAGGCCGAGTTGCAGCGCCTTGAAGCGGAGAGAATCCAATCAGCCCTCTACCGCGTCTCGGAAGCGACAGGCCGGGCGAAGGACGTGAGTGATCTCTGTGCTTCGATCCACGCTGTCGTCGCCGAGCTGATGCCCGCGACGAACTTCTACATCACGCTCTACGACGAGGCTGCGCAGGTCCTGACGTTTCCGTATTTCGTGGACGAGAAGGACCCGCAACAGGCGCCTCGGAGGTTGGGGTCGGGACTCATCGAGTACGTGCTCCGGACCGGCGAGCCCTTGCTCGTCACTGCCGAGTCCTTCGCCGAGCTGCAAGCAAGTGGCGAAGTGCAGCTGGTCGGGGCCCCTTCAGTGGGCTGGCTGGGCGTTCCTCTGAAGACGGCGGACCGCACAGTGGGGGTCCTCGTCGTCCAGAGCTACACGGAAGGCGTGCGGCACTCGGAGCAGGACAAGAAAATCCTGACCTTTGTCGCGCAGCGCATCGCCTCCGCCATCGAGCGGAAGGAGGCCGAGGAGAAGGAAGAAAAGCTGCTTCGAAAACACCTCGCCATGACCCGATCCATGGCCCATCTGAGTGAGGCGGTCAGCCATGCCGAACAAATCGAACAAATTTATGCAGAGGCGCTGAAC
>Ga0163144_10015809_pt1 | contig 15521 bp, 16 predicted proteins | sample OliLak19BULKMAT1_FD_123175 | JGI IMG/M metagenome (GOLD analysis project Ga0163144, IMG submission 123175) | Freshwater microbial mat bacterial communities from Lake Vanda, McMurdo Dry Valleys, Antarctica - Oligotrophic Lake LV.19.BULKMAT1 | ecosystem: Environmental > Aquatic > Freshwater >...
GCCAGACCAGCTCCCAGACGAGCCAGACCAGCTCCCAGACGAGCCACCCGACGAGCTACTTGACGAGCGCGAGAATCCCAGTCGCAGCAGCAAGGATCAGCAGGGAAACGCCGATGCTTGCCGTGGCCCGAGTCACGAAGCCCTCGATTCGCCCGGTCGCGAGCTGAATGCCGAACGTGACCAATACGGCACCCGCGAACACCAACGGCAGCGACATCAGATAGTCATCACCGGCGCCGACGATTGCGATAGCGACAGCGGCTAGCAGCACGGCCACCCACACCGGCACGACGCTCCACAATTGCCACGACATACAGCGATTGTAAGTGGCTTGTAGACTGGGCCGACGCAATTTGGAGGACTCGTGGCGCAGCTGTTGATCCTGACCTCTGCGATCGACACCGAGGTGCTCCCCGCCCTCGGGCTGCTCAGTCATTCGACGAAACAGATCCCAGCGTCCCCCGCCTCGCTGATCACAGCACCGACCTGCGACCTCATTTTCGTGGATGCCCGTCAAGACCTCGCGAGCGCAAAATCTCTCTGCAAGATCCTCACCACCACCGGAGTGAATGTCCCGCTGATGCTCGTCCTGACCGAGGGTGGACTCACCGCAGTCAGCGCGGATTGGGGCGTTGACGATGTGATCCTCTCGAGCGCCGGTCCCGCAGAAGCCGATGCTCGCATCCGCCTTGCGCTCGGTCGTCAAGCACAGGAATCCTCGAACTCAAAGATTCACGCGTCCGGCGTCGTCATCGATGAGGCAAGCTACTCGGCGAAAGTGCGCGGGCGGCCGCTCGACCTCACGTTCAAGGAGTTCGAGCTTCTGCGGTTCCTCGCCACCCACCCGAGCCGAGTGTTCACACGCGAGCAGTTGCTCAGCGAGGTCTGGGGCTACGACTACTTTGGCGGCACGCGAACGGTCGACGTGCACGTGCGGCGCTTGCGCGCCAAGCTTGGGGACCTCGAGTCGCTGATCGGCACCGTGCGAAACGTGGGCTACCGCTTCAACGTTCATGAGGACGAACCAGAGCGGATGCCCGCGCCGGTCGCCAGCGGAAGCTGAGCCCGCGCGCCTCAGCCGGCGCTATCAGTCCGCGCTGCTCAGCCCGCGCGCCTCAGCCCGCGCTGTCCAGTCCGCGCTGTTCAGCCCGCGCTCTTCAAGCCGCCAAGCTCCAGCGACTCAACCCCGAGTTCACCAAGCAGCCGGCGCACCCGCGCTGCGATGTCATCCCGAATCTCACGAACCTCGTCAAGGTTGAGGCCAGCAGGATCGCGGAGCTCCCAGTCGAGGTAGCGCTTGCCAGGGTAGATCGCGCACGCGTCTCCGCAGCCCATCGTGATGACGACATCTGCAGCTTGCACGACATCGTCGGTCAGCGGCTTGGGAAACTCTTCGTCAAGGCTGAGACCGAGCTCTGCAACCGCCGCTACAACGGTCGAATTCAGCTCTGCCGCCGGGCTCGAGCCAGCCGAGCGAACGTGCACTCTTCCGCCCGATAGGTGACTCGTCAGCACCGCAGCCATCTGAGAACGGCCGGCGTTCTGCACGCACACGAAGAGCACCTCTGGAAGCGGACTCTCAATTGCGCCGCGAGCCTGTGCGAGTGCTGTCAGCCGGTCCTTCGCAAAGCGGGCGGTCAGCGTCGCTACGTGCGCCGGGACCTTCGACGTGCGCAGGAGCCCGGCGTATGACTCGAGCACGTAGCGCTCGACGGTCTCCGCACCGAACACGCCAGCGAACTTTTGGGTCAGCTCGGTGGCGAGTCGCGCGAGGTGGGCCTCCGGAAACTGAAGACCGGGCTGCGCCGCGCGCGTGTTCCCGTCGGTGGTCACTATCCGGCCTGACTCACATGCGGCTCTGACGAAGGCTGAGCACCTGACGAAGGCTGAGCACCTGACGAAGGCTGAGCACCTGACGAAGGCTCCGCGGCCCCAACATCAGGCAAGATCTCGCGCAGCAACTGCTGGATGCGCGCCTTGATGTCGTCGCGGATCGGGCGAACCGACTCGATGCCCTGCCCGGCCGGGTCGTCGAGTTCCCAGTCCTCGTATCTCGTGCCGGGGAAGATCGGACAGGTGTCGCCGCACCCCATCGTGATGACGACATCCGATTCCTTGACCGCGTCTGTGGTCAGGATCTTGGGAACGTTGGTTGAGATGTCGATGCCTTCTTCGGCCATCGCCGCGACCGCGACAGGGTTGATCGTCTCCTTTGGCTCGGATCCAGCGGAAAGCACCTCGACTCGATCACCGCCGAAGGACTTGAGGTAGCCTGCCGCCATCTGCGACCGGCCGGCGTTGTGCACGCAAACAAAGAGGACTGTGGGCTTCGCGTTCATGGCTAAAGCATAGATCATCATCTATGCATCGCGGATGCCACAAACACTGGTTCACCGGGAGTACACCCTCGGGTGCAAAGATGAGGGAATGGAAAGTCAGAACACCTTCGGCAGCCTCGACAGTGATGTTCGGGGCGATGATGCGACTGACTCAATCGACGAGTACAGCCCAGACGAGTCATCAAGTGAAGACGACGGTTCCCTCCCAGCCGATCGCTTTCTCGATCGCGAGCTGAGCTGGCTCGCCTTCAACCAGCGGGTCCTCGAGCTTGCCGAGGACCATGACGTCCCGCTGCTCGAACGGGCGAACTTCCACGCGATCTTCGCGAGCAACCTCGACGAGTTCTTTATGGTGCGCGTTGCCGGCCTGAAGCGCAGAATCGCTACCGGACTCGCAGTTCCAACCAACGTTGGCCGCGCCCCGGCGGATGTGCTGGCCGATATCAGCGCCAAGGCCCACGAGTTACAGGAACGACAGGCTCAAAATTTTCGAACGAGCGTGAAGCCTGCCCTCGATGAGGCCGACATCCACATCGAAACCTGGGCTGACCTTGGCGAAGCCGATCGCCTGCGCATCGACGAGATCTTCTCCACCCAGATCTTTCCGGTGCTGATGCCGCTGGCGGTCGACCCGGCGCATCCGTTCCCCTATATCTCCGGGCTCTCGCTCAACCTCTCGATTCGCGTGCGCAATCCGAAGACCGGCAAGGAGGAGTTCGCTCGCCTCAAGGTGCCGACAATGCTGCCGCGGTTCGTGCAGTTGCCGGATGACGGCAGCGGCTTGCTGCGCTTCATCCCCCTCGAAGACCTCATATCGAACCATCTCGGGGAACTGTTCCCCGGCATGGAGATTCTCGAGCACCACGAATTTCGCGTGACGCGAAACGAGGACGTCGAAGTCGACGAGGACGAGTCAGAGAGCATCATTCAAGCCCTCGAGAAGTCACTTCTCAACCGCCGTTTCGGCCCACCGATCCGGCTCGAAATTACTGACGACATGGATCCGGTCACGCTCGACCTCCTCGTGCGAGAGCTCGATATCACCGAGCAAGAAGTGTACCGATTGCCCGCACCTCTCGATCTGCGCGGGCTCTTCCAGCTGATGCGGATTGACCGACCGTCGCTCAAGTATCCGCGCCACATTCCGACAACGAGCGTCTACCTGCAGCCGATCGAGGCGGGAGCAGCTCAAGACATTTTCGCCTCGATCGCGCGCCAAGACATTCTGCTGCACCACCCATACGAGTCCTTCTCGACGAGCGTGCAGAGCTTTCTCGAGCAGGCGGCGGCCGACCCGCACGTGCTCGCCATCAAGCAGACCCTCTATCGCACGAGCGGTGACAGCCCGATCATCGAAGCGCTGATCGACGCGGCAGAGTCGGGCAAGGCTGTGCTCGCGCTCGTCGAAATCAAAGCACGTTTCGACGAGAGCGCCAACATCTCGTGGGCTCGAAAACTCGAAAAAGCTGGCGTGCACGTCGTCTACGGACTGGTCGGGCTGAAGACGCACTGCAAGCTTGCGCTTGTCGTGCGCCAAGAGAACGGTGTGCTTCGGCACTACAGCCACATCGGAACCGGCAACTACAACCCCAAGACCAGCCGCATCTATGAGGACTTCGGCCTGTTGACCGCGAGTGACACTGTCGGCAAGGACTTGACTCGGCTCTTCAACGAACTCTCGGGCTACGCCATCGAGAAGAAGTTCAAGCGGCTGCTGGTCGCCCCGCTACATTTGCGCAAGGGGCTGCTCAAGCTCATCCAAACCGAAACCGACAACGCCCAGAACGGCCTCCCAGCTGGCATCCGAATCAAACTGAATTCGATCGTCGATGAGGCCATCATTGACGCCCTGTACCGAGCGAGCAACGCAGGCGTTCCTGTCGACCTATTCGTTCGCGGTATTTGCGGGCTTCGGCCGGGGCGTGAAGGATTGAGTGAAAACATCCGGGTGCGCTCGGTTCTCGGTCGCTACCTCGAGCACTCGCGCATCTTCTCGTTCGTCAACGGGGGTGACTCTCAGGTCTACATCGGCAGTGCAGACATGATGCACCGAAACCTGGATCGGCGGGTCGAGGCGCTCGTGCGAGTCACGCGGGGGGAGCACATCAGGCAGTTGGATCGCGTGTTCGATATCGCATTCTCTGACGAGACGAGCGCCTGGCGGCTTGACCGGGATGGCGCGTGGTGGCGCCACGATCGCACCGACCGGGGCGAACCACTGCAAGACATGCAGAATGTGACGATGGCTGAGATCTCACAAAGGAAGCGCGGCGGGGTAGTTCGGTGACGACGCTGCCCCCGGTCGTGGCAGCCGGAGCGGTCTGCTGGCGAGTTCTCGACGGCGAGGTGAGAATCCTCGTCGTCCATCGCGCCTCGTACGGCGATATCTCGTTTCCCAAGGGCAAGGTCGAACCCCGCGAAACGCTGCCGGAGGCCGCGGTGCGGGAGTTGCGCGAAGAGACGGGGCTCTCTGTCGTGCTCGGTGCCCCGCTCGGGGTCGCCGAGTACGTCATGCCAACCGGCACTGACAAGGTCGTGCACTACTGGACCGCGGAGATCAACGACCATGAACTCGAGCTTGCACGCTTCACCCCGAATGACGAGATCGCGGCACTCGAGTGGCTGACGGTCCCCAAAGCTCGTAAGCGACTCAGCTATAGCCACGACGTCGGCATTCTCGAGAGCTTCACGTCACGGTTCAAGGCCGGCAACGCCCGAACTTTCGCGTTCATTGCGGTACGCCACGGCAAGGCCATGCCGGCAGGCAACTGGGACGGACCGGACTCGACCAGGCCGCTCATGCACCGCGGGAGCGACCAAGCAATCGGCATCGCGAAGGGCATCGACGCCTTCGGCCCCCAGAAAATCATCAGCAGCACTGCTGTGCGCTGTGTCGCGACGGTTGAGCCGCTGTCGCGATTGGCAGCGCTCCCGATCAAAACGACAGCCGCGATCAGTCAGGATGCCTTCGAGGACGGCACCGGTGACGTCACGAGGATCGTCGCCAAGCGTCTCAAGCGGCAGGCATCCGTCGTGCTGTGCAGCCACGGTCCGGTGATTCCACAGATCCTCGATGAGCTCGCTGAACGCACAAAAACGGAACTGACCGATTCGCTCCGGCAGTGCGGTGAGCTCAACACGGGAGAGTTTGCGGTCTTCCACGTCTCGACTCGAAACCCGGGCTCTGGCTTCGTTGGCGTCGAGGTGCATGCGGCGGCCATCGCCTGAACGTGGAACTCGGATCCGCAACAGTTGCGTGGCTGTTCCATTGCCGTTAACCCTTCGTTTACCTTTCGGGCCGAACTTTGTTAATTCGCGCGCCTATCGTGACTAGCTGGGTCGCACCGGCCCACGTCCTGAAATCGAAACTTCCGAAGGGAAAAACTGTGAACTTCAAGCGTGTTGGCACCATAAGTGCCATCGCAGTTGCAGGCACTATCCTCCTGTCCTCGTGTGCAGCTAACGAGACTGGAACCACCGAACCCACCGCATCCGCACTGTCCGGCACGCTTGTCGGTGCTGGCTCCTCCGCTGTTGGTGCGGCTCAAGAAACCTGGATCGCCGAGTTCCAGACGGCGAACCCCGATGTCACCATCACCTACGACCCTGCCGGCTCGGGTGCAGGCCGGGAGACCTTCCTCGGTGGTGGCAGTGACTTTGCTGGTACCGACCGCGCATTCAAGGACGAGGAGATCGCCGCCGGCGGCTTCGCGTCGTGCGCACCAGACAGCGGAATCGTGCAGCTGCCGCTGTACATCTCGCCGATCGCCGTCATCTTCAGCCTTGAGGGCATTGACTCGCTCAACATGAGCGCCGACGTCATTGCCGGCATTTTTGCCGAGCAGATCACAAACTGGAACGACCCGGCAATCGCCGCGTCGAACGAAGGCGTTGCACTGCCCGACCTCGCGATCACCGCTGTGCACCGATCAGATGACTCGGGCACCACGGACAACTTCACTGACTACCTCGCACAGGCCGCCCCGTCGGTCTGGACTTTCGAGGCCGACGGCGTGTGGCCGCTCGCAACCGGTGAGGCCGCTCAGGGCACCTCCGGTGTTGTCGACGCTGTGACAAACGGCACCGGCACGATCGGCTACGCCGACGCCTCGCGCGCCGGTGACCTGGGTACCGTCTCGGTGCAGATCGGCGACGAGTTCGTGCCGTTCTCCCCTGAGGCTGCAGCCGCCGTCGTCGACGCTTCACCGTTCGTCGAGGGTCGCGCTGACTTCGACCTGTCGATTGAGCTCGACCGCACGCCAGACACCGCGGCCTACCCGATCGTGCTGGTTGCGTACTTGGTCGGCTGCGAGACCTACCTTGACGAGGCACAGGGTTCGCTCGTGAGCGCGTACTTCAGCTACATGGCCAGCCCAGAGGGCCAGGCTGCTGCCGCTGAGGGCGCCGGTTCGGCTCCGATCTCCGCCACGCTGTTCGAGGCTGTCACGGCCGCGATCGCAGTCATCAAGTAGCACTGATTCACCCTGTCGGGCTGCGGCCGCCGTACACCTCGTGCGGCTGGTCGCGGCCCGATAGGCTTCGGGCAGACCGAGTCAGCCCGGCCGTGCCAGACACCACCATCCGATAGACGGGCCCAGGATCACCGCCATGACCACCGCTCCCGCGGTTCGCAAAGCCGTCGTCAGGCCAGCGGACCGAATTTTTGCTGCCAGCACCATCGTCGCGGGAAGCCTCATCTTGGCCGCGCTCGTCGCGGTAGCCCTGTTCCTGATCGCTGAGAGCATCCCCGCTCTCTTGGCGGATCCCGCAGATCTGCCGGGCTCCCCTGACAGCTTCTGGGCCTACGCCGCCCCCCTCATTTTCGGCACTATCTGGGCGGCTGCGCTCGCCCTGCTGATGGCCTTACCGGTCTCGCTCGGCATAGCACTCTTCATCTCCCACTACGCACCGCGCCGCATCGCCCAGCTGCTCGGCTACATCATCGACCTGCTTGCCGCAGTTCCCTCAGTGGTATTCGGGCTGTGGGGCATCAAGGTGCTTGCCCCGGCCATCGTGCCGCTCTACGGCTGGCTCGTCGACAACCTTGGTTTTCTCCCACTCTTCACCCCGCCGGTCTCCGGCACCGGCCGCACAATTCTCACGGTTGCAATCGTGCTCGCGGTCATGATCGTGCCGATCATCACCGCGATCTCCCGGGAGGTCTTCTTGCAGACACCGGTATTGCACGAGGAAGCCGCCCTTGCCCTCGGCGCGACCCGCTGGGAGATGATTCAAATGGCGGTGCTGCCGTTTGGGCGCCCCGGCGTCATCTCCGCCGCCATGCTCGGACTCGGTCGCGCTCTCGGAGAAACCATGGTGGTAGCCATGGTGCTCTCCCCGGCCATTCTCATCACCTTCGTACTCACAGGGTCGACGAACTCCAACACGATCGCGGGAAACATCGCCCTGAGCTTCCCTGAGGCATACGGTCTCAGTGTCAACACACTGATTGCGACCGGGCTGGTGCTCTTCGTCATCACGCTGGTGATCAACTCAATCGCGCGTTACATCGTCGGCCGCCGCAAGGCATTCTCGGGAGCGAACTGATGTCGACGAGCACTGCCGCCAGTCCTGAAACAACCTCCAACGGTATTACCAACTCGCTCACGACCGGTCGCCTCCCGCGTTGGGCGCCATGGGCAACCCTCGGTGCATCGTGGCTGGCAAGCCTCGGCATCTTCGCACTCATGGCGGCAGCAACGGGTACCGAGTTCAATATCGTGCTCGCGCTGGTCGTCGGCATCGTGCTCTTCAACATCCTGATCTATGTGATTTCGCGTCTGATCGAGGGGCCACGTCAAGCCACCAATCGCTTCGTCACCTCGCTCGTAGCGAGCGCGTTCGCAATTGCGCTACTGCCTCTGATTTCGCTCATCGTTACCGTTGTCGTGAGCGGACTCGCGCGCTTCGATCTGACATTCTTCACGAATTCGATGCGAAACGTCGTTGGCGAGGGTGGTGGAGCAGTACACGCGATCACCGGAACACTGCTGATCACCGGAATGGCAACGCTCATCTCGGTTCCGGTTGGCGTTCTTGCGGCGATTTACCTCGTCGAGTACGGGCGTGGACGCCTCGCCAAGGCGATCACCTTCTTCGTTGACGTCATGACGGGCATCCCGTCTATCGTTGCCGGACTGTTCGCCTATGCCTTCTTCTCGCTGATCTTCAGTGACCCTGGCGTCCGCTTCGGCTTCGGTGGCTCCATCGCCCTCTGTCTATTGATGATTCCGGTCGTTGTTCGCTCATCCGAGGAAATGCTTCGCATCGTACCGAACGAACTGCGCGAGGCAGCCTATGCGCTGGGTGTTCCGAAATGGCTCACGATACTCAAGGTCGTCATTCCGACCTCGGTCGCGGGAATCGCGACGGGCGTTACCCTGGCGATCTCGCGAGTGATCGGTGAGACCGCGCCCCTCTTGATCATTGCTGGCTTCACGACCAGCGTGAACACGAACCTCTTTGCCGACCGGATGATGACCCTGCCGGTGTATGTGTACAACCAGTACGCCACCCCGGGTGTCGATGTGGATGTCTACCTCGATCGGGCATGGAGTGGTGCGCTGACGCTCATTCTGATCGTGATGGCTCTGAATCTCATCGCCAGACTCATCGCGCGCATGTTCTCCCCAAAACTCGGTCGCTAGACCCCGACGCCGTCTCACCAGAACAGGAAAATTCGTGTCCAAGCGCATCGAAGTCAACGGCCTTAACGCCTACTACGGCAAGTTCAAGGCCGTCGAAGACGTCTCTCTTGTCATCGAGCCGCGAACCGTGACCGCCTTCATCGGTCCATCCGGTTGTGGCAAGTCGACCTTCATCCGCACGCTCAATCGCATGCACGAGGTGATTCCGGGGGCCTACGTTGACGGCGAGGTGCTCATCGACGGCAACGACCTATACGGCCCCGGCGTCGACCCGGTGCTCGTGCGCCGGCAGGTCGGGATGGTATTCCAGCGCCCGAACCCGTTCCCGACCATGTCGATTCGCGACAACGTGCTCGCTGGTGTCAAGCTCAACAACCGCCGCATGAGCAAGTCGGAAGGTGACGAACTGGTTGAGAAATCACTGAGGGGCGCCAACCTGTGGAACGAGGTCAAGGATCGGCTCGCAACGCCCGGTTCCGGGATCTCCGGTGGCCAACAGCAGCGACTCTGCATCGCTCGCGCTATCGCCGTCGAGCCGGAGGTCATCCTGATGGACGAGCCGTGCTCGGCCCTCGACCCGATCTCGACGCTGGCGATCGAGGATCTCATCGACGAGCTCAAGCAGGACTACACGATCGTGATCGTGACACACAACATGCAGCAGGCCTCGCGGGTCTCCGACCGCACAGCGTTCTTCAATATCGCCGGTACCGGCAAGCCGGGCAAGCTCATCGAATATGACGACACCTCGATCATGTTCTCCAAGCCGAGCGTGCAGGCGACGGAGGACTACGTCTCGGGCAAGTTCGGTTAACGAACTACTCGCCGCGCTCACGCAACGCGAGAGCCATTGACGGGAGCGCGAGGGAGAGGCCCTCGAACGTCCAGAACGCGGCCATTAGCCCGCCATAGGTGAGGGTGACCGTCCATTGATCGTCGGTGCTCACGAAAATGAATATGACCAGGCCGGCCGTCGCTGCGACGAGGGTCACGCCGGCGAACCAATGGTACGCGTCAACGTACGCACGGTCACGCCCTTGGTTCTGGCGTTCGTCGAGTTACCCCTCTGGCAGATCGGCCACCACCCGCACCGACATTCGGAGCGCCCACCACACCACTGCACCGATCAGCACGAACACGATTCCTGCCAGAGGGATCAGAATCCATGCGGCGGCGTTCGCGATAAGAACGACGATCATCAGCGCAACGAGGGTGATTCTGCTGCGCCTCGTGCGCAGCCGGTCGAAACGAGTGTCGCGCATAACACTGTCGACGTGGGTTTCGAGGGATTTATTGGTGCGAGCTGACATCATCATGAGGTTCCTTCCGTACTGGTGAATGGAGTCAGTGAAAAGACTTGCTCCACGGGCACCTCGATGAGCGCAGCGATGCGCAGCGCGAGCGAGAGGCTCGGGCTATACTCGCCGCGCTCGAGATAGCCGATGGTCTGGTAATGCACGCCGACCTCGTCGGCAAGTTCATTGCGGCTGAGGCCCTTTGCGGCCCGCCACTCTTCGAGCCGGCTGTACACCGGCTCTTCGGACTTCGGTTTCCTACCCATGCCAGTAGCATAAATGCTATGTAGCAATATTGCAACATGGATGTCCTCCCCTGCATCATGGATCCGGGGTCTTGGATCTGGAGAATGCGCTGGGATCCGCCCATGTGGGGCCGTCGCGATATAGGTGTCCGACAGCACCCACCCCGGGCCGAGGCGGGTACCCCGATTGGCGAAGTCGGTAAAGTAAGGCTAACCTTACTTATGGCAGTGTCGCCGGCTTTGTATCCCCCTCTCTCTGATCTGGAGCAGTACCGTCATGCGCGTCACAGCACCGCTCTCACGCATCGCCACCACCGCTATCGCCACCACCAGCCTCGCCGCCGCCTGCCTCCTGCTCTCCGGGTGCTCTGCGGCCGCACCCGCGGCCGTAGAGACCCCGGCAACAGCCCAGCCCGTTGCAGACGGCGCCTTCACCCTTTACTCCGGCCGCGAGGAAGAACTCGTTCAGCCGCTCATCGACCAGTTCACTGACAAGACCGGGATCGTCGTCGAGGTGCGCTATGGCAACACTCCCGAACTCGCCGCCCTGCTGCTCGAAGAGGGCGACGCAAGCCCCGCCGACGTCTTTCTTTCGCAGGATGCCGGAGCGCTCGGCGCCCTCGGCCAAGCCGGGCGGTTCAGTACCCTGCCCGCCGACATCGCCGAAGCTATACCGGCTGGCTTCACCTCAACCGACGGCAGGTGGGTGGGTGTTACGGGCCGCGCTCGCGTGGTCGTCTACGACGGCGAGCGCTACACGGCCGACCAGCTGCCAGACACGATCGACGGGTACGTCACCGACGAGTGGGCCGGTCGTCTCGGCGTCGCACCCGGCAACGCGAGCTTCCAGTCGTTTGTGACTGCCCTGCGCGTGCTAGACGGCGAGGATGCGGCCGCGGCGTGGGTTGAGGCTCTCGCCGACAACAGCCCCCAGATCTTCGAAAGCAACGGTGCGATTCTCGCCGCGGTCGACGAGGGCGTGGTCGACGCCGGACTCATCAACCACTACTACTGGTACCGCACGGCCGCCGAGGTCGGGCCCGAGAACATGCGCGCGCAGCTCAAGTTCTTGACCGCCGGCGACGCAGGCTCGATCGTCAACGTGTCGGGAGCGGGCATCCTCAACGGTGCTGCCGCCGACGCCGACGCCCTTGAGTTCCTGCGGTACCTCGTATCTCAAGCCGGCCAGACCTACTTCGTCGAGCAGACCTTTGAGTACCCGCTACTGCCCGGCGTCGCATCGCCAGAAGGCCTGCCGAGCTTGGACAGCCTGATCAACCGCGAGCTTGACTTGAGCGACCTTGACGACCTCGCCACCACGCAACGGCTGCTCGCCGATGCCGGTCTGATCTGAGCGCCCGAGAAGTGTTGCGCCACGGAACGGCAGCGCTACTTGGCCGGGTGCCGGTTTCTGCCGCACCGTCGACTCGCACCCCGCTCGCGCTCATCGTTGTCGCACTCGTTTCGGCCGCTGTCGCCGCGATCCCGCTCGCATATTTGCTCGTACGTGCTGGCGAATCGGGTCTGACCTCGATCATCGACACACTCGCACGCGAGCGCGTGGTCGAGTATGCCGCCAACTCGCTCGGCCTCGCCGCCGCCACCACCGCCACCGCGCTCGTGCTCGGCACTGCGGTGGCGTTCGTGCTCACGCGGGTGCAGGTGCCCTTCGCGCGCACGTGGCTGCTCATCTCGGCCCTGCCGCTTGCGGTGCCGTCGTACCTCGCCGGCTACGGGTGGCTTGTGTCGTTTCCGGGCATCAACGGCTTTGCGCCGAGCTGGCTGCTGCTGACGGCCGTCACCGTGCCCTACGTAACGCTGCCGGTGGCGGCGGCGTTGCGCGGGGCATCCGGAGACCTCGAAGGGGTCGCCCGCACGCTCGGTCGCGGCCCGCTGAGGGCCTTCTTCGTGGCAACCTGGCCGAGTATTCGACCCGCCGCGATCGCCGGCTCGCTGCTCGTGGCGCTCTACGCACTGAGCGACTTCGGCCTCGTGGCGATGATGCGCTACCCAACGCTCACTTGGGGAATCAATTCTGCCTACTCGGCGAGCTTCGATCGCGCGCAGGCCGCGACGCTCGCGCTGCTGCTCGTCGTGCTTGCGTTCATTGTCGTGGCTGGTGAGCGTGCCGCGCGCCGGCAAGTGCCGCGCGCGACAGCTCGTGCCGTGGCCCCCCGCCCAGTGAACCGCCCGGTGTTGCTCGCGCTGCTGCCCATCGTCGCCGTCGCTCCGCTCGTCGGTGTCGGCGTTCCGCTGCTCGGGCTACTGTCGCGACTGCTCGAAGCGGCGACAGTGCGCGAGATCGACGTGCCGCGTCTGCTCGGAGCCGTCAGCTCGACCGTCGGCGTTGCCGTGCTCGCCGCGCTGCTGGCAGTGTCGCTCGCCATGCCGATCGCCGCGCTCGCCGCTCGCCACCGCGGCCGCCTCGTCGCCGCGATCGAGTCCGTCGGCTATCTCGGGCACGCTCTTCCGGGCATCGTTGTCGGCCTGTCGCTCGTGTTCTTCTCGCTCGCCGTAGTGCCGGTGCTTTACCAAAGCCTTGCCGTACTCGTCTTCGCCTACGCCGTGCTCTTCATGCCGAAAGCCATCGGCACGATGCGCGCCGGGCTCGGCGACGTTCCGCCTCGGCTCGTGTCCGTGGCCCGCACTCTTGGGATGTCACCGCTGCAGGCATGGTGGCGAGTGACAGTTCCGCTCGCGCTGCCAAGCGTCGGCATTGGCGCCTTGCTCGTTGCCATTGCGACCATGAAAGAATTACCGGCGACGCTGCTGTTGCGCCCGACCGGGGTGCAAACGCTCGCGACCGAACTCTGGAACCGCACGGTGGTGTTCGAGTTCGGCGCGGCCGCGCCATACGCGGCACTGCTCGTGCTTGTTGCGGCAGTGCCAGCGGTGATTCTGTCTGGAGTGCGCAGCGCGGCGAAGGAGGAGTTGTGAGCGACCTCGTCGTGAACCGTGTCAGCGTGACCCACGGGTCAACGCTCGCGATCGACGACGTCTCGCTGAGCATCCACAGCGGTGAGTTGGTTGCTGTACTTGGTCCATCCGGATGCGGCAAGACCACCCTGCTGCTCGCGATCGCGGGCCTGCTGCCGGTGCGCTCTGGAACGATCAGCATCGGCGATCGTGAGATCTCGCGCGCCGGCCGCACCGTCGCACCCGAGAAGCGCGGCGTGGGGTGGGTGCCGCAAGAGGCTTCGCTGTTTCCGCACCTGTCGGTGGGCGAGAACATTGGATTCGCCGTGTCGCGGCGAGGCGACTTCAGCGGTGCGTCGCGCGCCGAGCGCATCGCCGAGCTCGCGAATCTTGTCGGCCTGAGCGACCTCACCGGTCGCGCGCCAAACCAGCTGTCTGGTGGGCAGGCGCAGCGCGTCGCTTTGGCGCGGGCCCTCGCTCCCCGACCCGATCTACTGCTGCTCGATGAGCCCTTCGCCGCCCTCGACACTCAACTTCGCACCGCACTGCGCCGCGAAGTTGCCGAATTGCTTCGCGCGCAGGGAACGACCTCGCTGCTCGTGACGCACGATCAAGAAGAAGCCCTGACCTTGGCCGACCGTGTTGCCGTGTTGCACGACGGGCGCCTCGTGCAGTTCGGCACGCCCGAAGAGATCTACCAGCGTCCCGCGAGCGACTGGGTGGCATCCTTTGTCGGCGATGTCGTCGAACTGCCGGGGCAGTGGCGCGCTGGCCGGGTGCTCTGCGCCCTCGGGGCCGTCGAGGCCAGCGCCGTGGGCTTTACTCCCGCCGACGGCGATGCCGTGCGCCTCATGCTGCGGCCGGAGTGGATCGTTCCGCGGCCCAACCTGCTCGCCTCCGCCGCGGCGGGCGCCGACGCCCGTGTCGCAGCCATCTCGTACGCTGGCCACGACGCGATGATCACCGCCGACCTCGTTGACGGGCCCTCCGTGCTGATGCGCATGACCGCGGTCGAGCTGCCGGAGGTGGGCGACAACATTCGCCTGGCCGTGCAGCGTCCCGGTTTGGCGTTTGCGGCCACGTAGCGACGCGACTCGGCCATCGGCCGGCCGGGTGTTGCCCCCCACCCCTCAGAAAAATGGACTCGGCCTACAAGCGCCTGAGCGCACTCCGTCGACTTCCCGCCCCGCACGGCCTTCCTCAGAAGGTTTCGACCGAACGGGGTCACGGCCAATTCCGCCCAACGCGGGGCGCGAACATCGCTGAGCGACGATAATGCCGGGCCGCAGAACGCCTCTCGGCGCAAGGCCGCTCGAAGCGGCTATTAGTGGAGCCCGGGGTTACTGCGGCCCGGCCCGTCAAGTTTAGCAGCGGGGCGGATGCCGCTACTCGAGATTTCCCGCACGGTACAGTCGCGCACACACCGTGAACTCTTCGGCCGTTTGCGCGAGCCGCGAGGCGCGGGCGGTCAGCTCGCTCGCTCGCTGTGGCTCGGTCGCGTCTGCGTCGTCAGCGAGGCTCGTGGACCCGGCTGCGAGGATTCGGCAGAACGAGGCCGCGCGGTCCAGAGCAATCCCGAAGTCCCCTCGAAACAGTCCGCGCAGAATTTGGTCTGCGAGCTCGGTGATCTCCGCTGGCCCGGTCGGGTTCGGTGCACCGGCCACCATCGGGTCGATCGTGCTGAGCACCTCGGTGCCGCGCTGGAAGGCGAGGCTGGTGCCAGCGGCATCCTGCCTGATGACAAGTCGCAGGAGGTAGATGCGCCACAGCGCGCCCGGGAGACTGCGCGGGCTCGACCGTGCCCAGAGTTCGGCGAGCGCGTCGAGGCCGTGGGTGTCCGTGTAGCCGACGAGCCGCTCAAGCACTGCGGGATCGTCGCTCTGCCGAGCGCGGCCGATGAGCGCGTGCGCGGTGTCGTGCGCGACCCGGAGAATCTGCGCAGGGTCTTCTCCGCCCTCGTACTCGTCGAACTTATCGCCCGAGTACTGGGTGGGCTTGTGGAAGTCGTCGGCCATCGAGTCAACGGTACGCTTGAACGGTAGGGCCTGTAGCTCAGTTGGTAGAGCATCGGACTTTTAA
>Ga0163144_10015811_pt1 | contig 15520 bp, 11 predicted proteins | sample OliLak19BULKMAT1_FD_123175 | JGI IMG/M metagenome (GOLD analysis project Ga0163144, IMG submission 123175) | Freshwater microbial mat bacterial communities from Lake Vanda, McMurdo Dry Valleys, Antarctica - Oligotrophic Lake LV.19.BULKMAT1 | ecosystem: Environmental > Aquatic > Freshwater >...
TCGCGGAATCGCTGGCAGTCGCGGAATCGCTGGCAGTCGCCGCCGCGCCGCAGCTCGGTCTTGGTGCCTCGACGGACGAGCTCTCGGTGGAGCAGCTTCGTGCGCTGGAAGCCGACATCAGCGCACTCGACGGTGTGCCGGCGGCCGAACCGGAAACGACCGCAGACCTGTTTGCCACGGAAGGCGCATGATGAAGCGCTACCAAAGGGTCCTCCTTGCCACCGGCGCAATGCTCGTCTGCGGCGCGACGGCTTTGCAGTCGCAGGAGTCGAGTGCAGCCAGCGAGGCGGCACGCGCCCGTCGCGAGGCGCGTCGTGCCGCCAACGCGGTACAGGCGGAGGATGAACGGGTGCGCAGGTCGCCTGCGTTTGCCGAGCGCATGAAGGTCGAGAATTCGCTCCGTGAGGCGCTTGCCCGTGCCGTGCGTGAGCGCCTCAGTCTCAACGACCAGCAGGCAACCCGATTGATGGACGTCAATCGCAAGTTTGGCGACGACCGCCTCCGGCTCGCGAGAGAAGAGATGCGGATCCGGCGCGATCTGCGCCAATCGGTCGCCAGTGGCGATGCCAATCGATCGCCGGCGACCGCCGCCTTGCTCGATGATCTGCTCGACACCCAGCGTCAGCGCCTCGAGGTTCAACAGAAGGAGCAGGACGAACTCAGCACGTTTCTGACCCCAGACCAGCGTGTGCGCTACATCGGAATGATGGAGCAGTTGCGCCGCCGGATTCAGCAGCGCGCCGACAGCGCCCGAGGCGGGGGAGTGCCGCCCGAGTAGTGATGCCGCGCTGCCGCCGCTTCGGGAGCGGAGGTCACTCAGCTAAATTGCGCGGATGACAGCCCCTTCGCGCCCTGTGCTCGCCGTTCGGCTCATCCGGCCGTTTCGACAGTTCGCCGAGTGGCAGGCGGGGGGAGGGGTGACGCTGCTCGTCGCCGCGGCAATTGCGATGGCCATCGCCAACAGTTCCTGGCATGGACCCGTCGAGGCGTTCTGGGAGACCCCGGTCGCGCTGTCATTTGGCGCAAATGCGTTTGCGCTGACGCTCCGCGAATGGATCAGCGACGGCCTGATGGCCGTCTTCTTCCTGCTCGTCGGACTCGAGATCAAGAGTGAGCTGCTGGTCGGCGAGCTGTCCACGGTTCGCACAGCCTCATTGCCGCTCGCGGCCGCGCTCGGCGGCATGATCGTTCCGGCGTTGATCTTCGCGGCATTCAACCACTCCACGGCCGGCGCGCCGGGCTGGGGTATTCCCACCGCCACCGACATCGCCTTCGCGCTCGGTGTGCTGGCGTTGCTCGGGTCGCGTGTGCCGCCAGCACTGACGGTGTTTCTGGCGGCGCTGGCGATTGCCGACGATCTGGGCGCCGTGATCATCATCAGCCTCTTTTATGGGCACGCACCCGACGCCACGTGGCTGCTGTACGCGGCGGGATTCGTCGCATTGCTGATCGCCGCGAATGCCGCCGGCGTGGCATGGAAGAGCGTCTATGCGCTCCTCGGCATCGGCTTGTGGTATTGCGTGCTCCGCTCAGGGGTGCATTCTACCGTTGCCGGAGTCGTGTTGGCGCTGATCATTCCCGCGCGGTCGCGGATCGAGCCGGCGAGATTCGAGGCGGAAGCTCGCCAGCGACTGGCAGAATTCGAGATCGCGACTGGCGAGGACGACCGCCCCGTATTGTCGAACGGCGGGCAGCAGCGCGCACTGGCGGCGTTCGAGACGGCCGTCGAAGATGCCCAACCGCCGCTCGCACAGTTGCGGCGGATCCTGCACGTGCCGGTGAGTTTCTGGATCATGCCCCTGTTTGCGTTGGCGAATGCGGGTGTCTCCTTCAGCAGCGACGGCCCCGGCGCTCCGGCATTGATCGGGCCGGTCAGCCTCGGCGTCGCACTTGGACTGATATTCGGGAAGCCGCTCGGTATCATGCTCGCCACCTGGATCGCGACCCGCCTTGGTGCGTCGTTGCCTGCCGGGGCGACCTGGGCGACGATTTCTGGCGTCGCCTGTCTGGGGGGCATCGGATTCACGATGTCGCTGTTCGTCTCCGGTCTCGCGTTCCCTTCGTCGTCGCTCATCGTGCAGGCCAAGGTCGGCATCGTCGCTGCGTCACTGGTCGCAGGCGTCATCGGCGCGGCAGTGGTCTGGTGGGCGACATCACTCAGGACGGCGCCTGGCGCCGCAGCGGTACCGGAAGTCTCCTGACGTGGCGCGCGCAGAGCGCAATCACAAACAACAACACGATGCCATGAGCATTCACCGTCGAAGCTTTCTCAAGGCCACCGCCATCGGTGTCGCGGCCGAAGCCTTGCACGCCAGCCGCCTTGGTGCCGCAACGGCCGAATCCGCGCCGGCGGAGTCACTCGGCGCTGGTGCCTTTCCGAAAGGCTTCTGGTGGGGCGCGGCGACGGCGTCCTATCAGCTCGAAGGCGCCGCGGCCATCGACGGACGAAAGCCGAGCATCTGGGACACGTTCAGCCATACGCCGGGCAAGGTTCGCAATGGCGACACGGGCGACGTGGCCTGTGATCACTATCATCGCTACAAGGATGATGTACGCCTGATGGCTGAACTCGGTGTGAAGCACTATCGCTTCAGCACGTCGTGGTCGCGGGTGATTCCGGATGGACGCGGTGCCGTCAACGAGAAGGGCATCGACTTCTACAGCCGTTTGGTGGACGAGTTGCTGGCAAACGGCATCACGCCGCACGTCACACTGTACCACTGGGATCTGCCGCAGGCGCTGCAGGATCGCTACCGCGGATGGGAGAGCCGCGAAGTTGCCGACGATTTTGCGACCTACGCTGGCATGATGGCAAAGCGACTCGGTGATCGCGTCTCACGGTGGATGACACTCAACGAAATTCTGACCTTCACGCAGCTCGGGTACGGTGTGAAGGCGACGGCTCCGTTCGCCCCAGGGCTGGCGCTCGCCACCGAGAAGGAGCGCTGGCAGGTCGGACATCATGCGCTGCTTGCCCATGGCCGCGGGTGCCAGGCCATTCGTGCGTCGTCACCGCGCCCCTGCAAGGTCGCGATCGCGGAGAACTTCAATCCCTTTGTGCCGGTGATCGAAACGTCGGAGCACATCGAGGCAACGCGGCTGGCCTTCACCCGCAGCAATGCGAACGGGGCGATCATCGTACCGCTCCTCACCGGGCAGTATGATCCCTTCTGGATGCAGCAGCGTGGCGCCAACGCGCCAACGATCCAGAACGGAGACATGGAGACGATTCATCAGCCGCTCGATGGTCTCGGCTTCAATGTCTACACCGGCACGTACGTGCGTGCCGCTGCGACACCGGCGGGGTATGAAGAGATTCCGATGTTCGACAAGTTTCCGAAGATGGGCACGCCGTGGCTCAACTGCGTGCCCGAGTCCATCTACTGGGGAATCCGGATGATCGGCGATGCCCTCGGGCAGCGCAATCTTCCGATCTTCATCAGTGAGAATGGTTGTGCGGACAGTGGCCCGACGCCGGCCACCAGCGAGGTACAGGACATCGACCGCGTCATGTATCTGCGTGCCTATATGCGACAGATGCAACGTGCGATCTCCGAGGGACGCAAGGTGGTCGGATACTTCCCGTGGAGCCTCCTCGACAACTTCGAGTGGGCGGATGGGTACGCGACCCGGTTTGGACTCGTGCACGTGGACTACACCACACAGAAGCGCACGCCGAAGCTCAGCTATCGCTGGTACCAGCAGGTGATTCGCAGCGGCGACGCCGCCTGATGTCGCTCTCCCGGATGTTGCTCGGCACGTGCCTTGCGCTGGCCATGCCGGTTGGCGCGGTCGCACAGTCGCCTCGCCCGATCCGCCCGGACGACATGTACCGCCTGCGTGACGTCGGCGACCCGCGGATTTCACCGGATGGCGCCTGGATCGCCTACACGGTCACCACCATCGACTCGCTGCGTGACACCCGCGATACCGATGTCTGGATGGTGAATTGGAACGGTGATCGGGCGCTGCGACTGACGAGCTCTCCGGACGACGAGCAGAATCCACGCTGGAGCCCGGACAACCGCTCTCTCGCCTTCGTGTCGGGGCGTTCCGGTTCGACCGGCGGCCAGCTCTGGCTCCTCGATCGAAGCGGGGGAGAGGCACAACGCCTGACCGATCTCAAGGGCGGCGTCTCCGCGTATGCCTGGTCGCCGGATGGCAAGCGGTTGGCAGTCGTTTCGCACGACGTCGACCCGGAGAACGCTGCCAGCGATTCCGGCAAGAGCGCAAAGCCGAAACCGATCGTCATCGACCGGTACACTTTCAAGCGTGACGAGGACGGCTACCTGAACCATCGTCGCGACCACATCTGGCTCGTCGACGTCGCGACACGCAAGGCAGTGCAGCTCACGACTGGCGATTTCGACGACTCAGACATCAGTTGGTCGCCCGATGGCACCCGACTCGCATTCGTCAGTCAACGCATCGGCGTTGATCCTGATCGTACGAACAACTCCGATGTCTTCGTCGTCGACGCGGTACTGGGGGCGACACCGTCACGGCTCACGACGTGGCTTGGCCCTGATGAGGGACCGGTCTGGAGCCCCGATGGCGCACGCATCGCATATCTGCAGGGGAGTGAACCGCGACTGTATGCCTATTCGCAGAATATGATCGCCGTGATTCCCGGTCATGGCGGCGCAGCGGCGCTGCTCACAGAGTCACTTGATCGCGACGTGAGCGAGCTCTCCTGGTCGGTAGACGGTGCCGCAATCCGATTTCTGCTCGGCGATGATCGCGCGGTGCACCTCGCGACGGTGCAGGTCGCCAACGGCGTCGTAGCGAGAGAACTCACCGGACGGCGCGTCGTGACGGCGTATGACGTCTCTTCTGCCGGTCGCATCGTCACCCGTGACGGGACCGCCAGCGCTGGCGCCGAACTGCACGCGCTCGAGGGCGGGGTTCAACGCCCCCTGACGCACGTCAACGACACCGTGTTCGCCAGCCTGCAACTCGGCGCGACTGAAGACGTGTCCTTCCGCAACCGCGATGGGCTCACGGTGAACGCACTGCTCGTCAAGCCGCCGGGCTTCGTGGCGGGGAAGAGATACCCGCTGATGTTGCGCATACACGGTGGCCCGAACGGTCAGGATGAACACCTGTTCGATACGGGCGTCTGGTTGCCGACGATGGAGCGACAGCTCTTTGCCGCCGCCGGGTACCTGGTGCTGGCGGTGAACTATCGCGGCAGCTCGGGACGCGGCCGCGACTGGAAGCAGGCGATCTTCGCGGATTGGGGAAACAAGGAAGTGCAGGATCTCATCGCGGGTGTGGATCATCTCGTCGCGACCGGACTCGCCGACCCTCAGCGCCTCGCCATCGGTGGCTGGAGCTACGGCGGCATCCTCACCAACTTCACCATCGCATCCACGACGCGATTCAAGGCGGCGATCAGCGGAGCGGGCAGCGGGTTGCAGGCGTCGATGTACGGTTCCGACATGTATGTGTTCCAGTACGAAAGCGAACTCGGTGTGCCATGGAAGAACCAGGCGCTGTGGAACCGGATGTCGAGCCCTTTCTGGCAGGCGGATCGTATCACGACACCGACCCTGTTCATGGGTGGTGCGAGTGATTTCAACGTGCCGATTCTTGGCAGCGAGCAGATGTTTCAGGCGCTCAAGTCACTCGGCGTCGCGACGCAGCTTGTGATTTATCCCGATGAGTTCCACGCGATCACACGACCATCCTTCGTGCGCGATCGGCTTGATCGTTACCTGGAATGGTATGCTCGGTATCTTTCGCGCTCGACACCGTAGCGGCACCATGACCGCCTCGGCAATGCCCTGCCGTCTCACCGAAAGCTCTCTCAACTGGAGCACAGCGTGAAACTCCGTCGCCTCGTCAACCGCGTCTCGGCACTTGTGTCAGCGGCTTGTCTGCTCGCACCAATGGCAGCGTCCCAGCCCCGCAGTGTGCGGATCGAAGCGCTGCCCTGGACCGAGGCGGTCCGTCTGCTCGACACGGCCAGCATCGTCATGATTCCCCTCGGTGCGCAGGCAAAGGAACACGGTCCCCACTTGCCGCTCAACAACGACTGGCTGCTGGCCGAGTACTTCACGAAGGCGGTCGCGGCCGCGACACCGGTCATCGTGTATCCGACGGTCAACTACAGCTTCTATCCAGCCTTCATCGAATATCCCGGATCGACGTCGCTGACCCTCGCCACGGCGCGCGACATGATCGTCGATATCGTGCGGTCCATCGCACGTCACGGACCGCGCCGATTCTATGTGCTCAACACTGGCGTCTCGACGTTGCGGGCACTGGCACCGGCCCGTGACTCGTTGGCGGCATCGGGCATAGTCATGGTCTATACCGATATCCTGAACATCGGGAAGGAGGCCGAGGCGAGCGTCAGGCAACAGCAGGGCGGTACGCATGCCGACGAGATGGAGACATCGATGATGCTCTACATGCACCCCGAGGTCGTCACGATGCGTCTGGCGCCTGACGACTATCATCCCGGTGCTGGCGGACTCACTCGCGACTCGGTGGCGGCGGCGCGTGACGGCAAGACCTGGTCACGAACCGGCACCTTCGGCAACGCGACGCTGGCCACCCGTGAAAAGGGGCGCATAGTGGTCATCGCGCAGGTCGCCGGCATGGTGGCGGAGATCGATGCACTCCGACTGAAGCCGATCCCCACCACGCCGCGGTGAACGCACCGCGCAGCGTGGTCGCTACGCCTTGCCCATGCCGCGCAGGAAGTCGGTGGCCAGTTCGCTCGCCGGTCGCCGAGCCCATGACTCGTTCACGTTGAGTGTCATCAACGGTGAGCCCGCCGCCGGTGCAACGATCGAGATACCTCGCGCCGCCAGCGAGTCGCGAAGTCGCGTGATGTCCACACCGGCCACAGGAACTCGAAAGATGTTCGTCCCCTGCGCGATGCGCTGGGCCTTCACGCCCGCACGCGAATCGAGCTCCTGAATGAACGATTCCGACGTCTGGACACCGGCGCGGAACCGATCGACGAATCCGTCCAGAAAATGCAGCGCCACCGAGGCGTAGGGCCAGGCTTGTGGCAGCCCTCCTCCAAACATTCGTCGTGTGTGGTACATGCCGTCCAGCAGCGACTTCGGCCCGGCGAGAATCGCTCCCGACGCGGCGTTCAGCCCTTTCCAGAGCGAGATGTACACGGTATCGAACATCGCCGAATATTCGGCCGGTGAGATTCCAGTGTAGGCCGACGCCAGCAGCATGCGCGCGCCATCGAGATGCAGACGAATCCCTTCCTTGCGCGCAAACGCCGTGATCTGCCGCATGTCGTCGACTGCGAACTGTTCACCCGCCTTTCGACGAACCGGAGTCTCGATCGCAATCACGCCGACACGAGCCGCGACACGGCCCGACGCCGTTCGCCCGATCACCTCTTCCACCTCGGAAAGAGTGAACGTCGCCTTGCCGCGAGCCAGCGGAATCAGGTTCAGCTGACTGAGCGTCTGCGCACAATCACCCGTGTCATTGAAGAAGTGGCTTTCATGTTGCACGATCACGCGGCGGTCAGTGCCGACCAGCGCTCGCACCGCGAGGTGGTTGGCGAGTGTGCCAGTGGGCATGAAGACGGCCGCTTCCTTGCCAAGCAGCTTGGCGCACGCCGTCTCGAGCTGCGCCACCGCTCCGCCTTGGGAGTAGTAGTCCTCCACGGTCCGGCCGTCGGCGGTGATGCGATGGAGCAGGGCCGAGTAATCGCGCGGCGCCAGCACCAACCCGTCGTGCGACAGATTCACGTCGCGGTCGGCGGCGGGGCCGGGCAGCGCGCTGGCCATGGAATGCGGGACGGCACCCAGCGCGGCGAGGCTTGCCCCGACCTTGATGAAGGCACGGCGATTCGGACCCTGCTCCATTTCCCCTCTCGTGTAACAGGAGTCATTGCTTTCGGCGCGAACTGTGACGACTGCGAACGTAAGCAGTCGTTCCAATGCCCGTCAGTCAGTCCGGTCGACAGCCTGGCTGACAGGACGCGGTGAATGCGCCAGCCTCGGAGTGCTTCGGCCTCTGCGGCTGGCTGTATGGTTGAGGCTGGCACGGAATCCGTGGTCATTCCGTGCCGACACTTTGGGCGACATGAGCGAACTCTTCGCGGATCTCCAGCACGCACTCGGCGACGAGTATGCCCTCGAGCGGGAAACGACCAGCACCGCGATCGCGCGGGTGTTCATTGCACGTGAGCGCACGTTCAACCGCGCCATACTCGTGTCAGTGTTCGCGCCAGACGCCGTTGGCGACCTCGATTTCGAACGATTCGTCAGCGCGGCCGAACGTACGGCCGCACTCGATCATCCGGGCATCATTCCACCATTGGCACTCGGTGCTGCCGCCGGCCTCCCCTATCTCATCACGCCGTACGTGCCAGGCGTCACGCTGCGCACCAGGCTCGCGGAACAACCGCCGCTCTCGTTCGAAGAGATCGTCGGGGTGCTGCGAGATGTCGCCATTGCGCTCGACTACGCGCACTCTCGCGGCGCCGCGCATCTTCACATCACTCCCGATCAGATCCTGTTGTCGCAGAAGGCGGCACGACTCTCGGACTTCGGCATCGAGCACGATCTGGCCGCCGCACAGCGAGTGCAGCCTCCGGCACGTGCACGCCTGACTGGTTCGCGCTCCTGCCTTGCCCCCGAACAACTCGGCGACGCCACCGCTGCCGAGCATCAGGCAGATCTGTTTGCATGGGGGTGCGTTGCGTACGAGATGCTGACCGGTATGCCGGCATTCCATCGCGACGTTGTTCCGGCGGCCGGAGCGGCACCGATCGATGTCGACCCGGCACCGATTACGCTCACGCGGCGGGACGTTCCAGCAACACTGGTGCGTCTCATCATGCGCTGCCTGTCGACGGACGCGGCGAATCGGCCAGCGTCGGCATCAAACATCGTGAAGCTGATCGACACGGTCGATGTCTCTGAACGCGCCATCGCCGAGCGAGCCCCTACGCCCGTGTACGTTCCGAAGATCACGCGGCAGGTGACGGCACAGCAAGCGGTGCAGTCGGCGCCGGCCTCACGGTCGTGGTGGGGTCGCCGCAGAGTCGTGCCGCTTGCTGCAGCCGCACTCCTGGGGATGGGGCTGGTTGGTTGGGCGCTGAATCGCCCGCGGACGCCAGCCGCTGCGCCACCATTGCCGCCGCCGCCGCGTCCTACAGTCGTCGCGGGCTCCGTCGTGGTCCTGCCCATGATCCTGCCCGGTGGTGATGCCGCCGCGGGGGAGCTTGGTGCAGGGCTCTCGGAGGAGATTGCGCGCGAGATTGCCCGCTCGGGTGGGCAAGTGTTAGGTCGGATGAGCGGCGCCACGTTGCGGCGCCTCGGGCTCGACCCGCGGGCGTCAGCGCGTGAACTTGGCGCCGCGTCGATGCTGGTTGGAACGTTGACGATCGTCGGTGACAGCGTGCGTCTCAGCGTCTCGCTCAAGTCGTCGCCGGATGGCAGCGTGCGCTGGAGCGAGAACTACGCGCGATCGACCGCCGACCTGTTCGCGATTTCGTCTGAGATCGCGACACATGTCGCCGCCGCGCTTCGTGGTACCACAGCCGGCCGCCGCGATCCGCCCCTTCGCGAAACGGCGGACGCACAGGCGCATCTGCTGCTGCTGCGCGGGCACGGCCTGCTGCAGAATCTGCGGACGGAATCGATTTCACGGGCGGCGGCGTTTTTCGAGCGGGCGATTGCGCGCGATCCAGCATATGCGCGAGCGCACGCGTCGCTGGCGCTGGCGAACGCGCTGCCGGCCGCAGTGAATGCCGCGTCGGGGTCGCGGCTGCAGACCCAAGCCACCGCGGACGCGTCGCGGGCGATCGGATTGGACTCGACGATCGCCGAGGCCTACCAGGCGTTGGGGTTCGTGCGTCTGGGTCGCGGCGAGAACCGGGATGCCGAGCGGCTCTTCAAGCGGGCCATCGCGCTCGATTCGACGCTGGCGTTGGGTTGGGGCGGCTATGGACTGTTGGCCAATCACGTAGGCGACTTCGCCGCGGCCCGCAGACGCTTCGCGCGCGCGCGACGTCTCGATGGCGCGCTCCGCGAGCTCGATGTCTGGACGGCACAGGTCGCCTCTGGCGAGGGCAAGGATGGGCGGGCAGAGGCTGAGTCCCGCCTTCGTGGCGCAGCGGATTCTGGTTCGGCGCTCAGCCTGGCCACCCGCGTGGATGCGCTGGTCGCATTGGACCGCGCGTCGGAGGCGGTCACGCTTCTCGAGCACGCTGGTGCGGGTGAGGCGCCGGTCGCCTCTGACGCACGGGCGTTGCTGGCGTATGCGTGTGCCCGCGCCGGAGACGACGAGCGCGCCAGGGAACTCTTGCTCGCCATCCGCGATGCATCGGCCGGCGTGATGCCACCGATGGCGACGCTGGCGGCCACCTTGGCGGCGCTTGGCGATGTCGATTCTGCGGTGGGGCTGCTGGGCCGAGCCGCGGCGCGGCGGGATCCGACGCTGGTGCTGTATGGGCGGAGCGGCCGCTTTGCGGTGCTGCGGAAGGATGCTCGTGGCGCGGAAGTGTTCGCGGGGCTGGAGCGGTGGTGAGTGGGCGGCGGGCGAAACGCACTCGTATTGATCGAGGTGGCGCCGAACGTCACGTTGGTCGTCGGGCGTACTCGTGCCCTGGTGGAGGCGCCGCTGCGGCAGTCGAGAGATCACGAGCGAGCGCTGTCTGGCAATGGCTCACGATCGCCGTCTCGTTGCCTCAGCCCAGCAACAACCGCGGGTCGAACTGAAACGGTGTCGCGGACACCACCCGGACGTCGGCCATGCGGCGGTGAGCGGGATTGAGCAACAGGTTCTCCTCGCTCGGAATGGTGACCGAAGGCACGACGAGACCGAGCGTCTCGTTACGCCGTACCCAAGCGTCGCCAAGTGCCTGGCCTTCGGGCGGCGGAGTCGGATGGGTGCGCCACTCGCTGACCTTGGCGCGCGCGTCTGCGTCGAGCGTCTCGATCACCACGTCAGCCGGTAGCGCTAGCTCGAGGATGACGAGATCGCCTGGCGCATCTTCGGGGTCCACGTGCACGAGCATCTCGAGCGCCGCGAGCGAGACGGAACTGGCGAGGTACACGACCGCCGTCCCCGGCGAGTTCCAGCGTCCCCCGTTGCGGCGGGCGCCCTCGCCATCGAGCGCCTGATATCGGGCGCGGCACAGCCGAAAGGCGCGAGTCAGCCGAAGACCCCGTGCTCGATTCGGCCGAGCATCTGCTCCACGACGACTGCGCCCGAGTCGCTGCCCAGTATCTGGAGCGGCGCCGCGCCGGACAGCGCGCGATTCGGCTTCGCGAGCCAGCGCATCGCCTTGTCACGCGAGCCGAGGGCTTCCTCCGTGCGCACGAGCATCCGTGCCAGGCGCGCCAGACGGTCCGACTCATCGCGGGATAGCCTGCCTCGTGACTTGCGCTTGCGCTGCAGCGTTCGGGCGCTGCCAATGACCGCATAGACAGCGGCCTGTTCAAGACCGGAGTTCTGCAGCCCCTGCATGACGAAGTTGAGGGAGGCGGAAGGGAATCCCGCCTCCACTTCGCGCGCGAGTCCGAGATCCGAGTCGATCTCCTTCTGAAACACCGCCGTCCCTCCGAGGAGGGCCGCGACTGCCTCTGCTCCCATGTCGCCTCCATGCGCCAGATGACGTCGTCAAGATACGCAAATGGCGGCAATTGCGCCATACGATTCGGCTGGCCAGCAGAGCGAACGTCGTGGCGCGAGTTGCGGCGCGTGACTTGGCAGCGCCGACTGATCTGCCGTTCCAGCTTCGGCCTGTGTGATTTCGGGGTCAACACCACCATTGCGGTCAACCGTCAGCAGCCCCACTGCAGGTGCGTTTCGTAGTGCTCGCCGCCAATAATCCGCAGCAGGGACTCGCACTCCTCACGGGGCGACCCTTCTTTCTTGGCCAACTTCTCGATCCATCCCAGTTCACGCTTCGCGATCACGGAAACATCAAGCGGGTGCACGAACGGTCGGAGAAGGTAGTCGTCAGCCGGATTGAGCAACCGCGTGTCACGTATCACGTCGGCCTCACAGTCTGAAAGCAGATCGACACCTCCGCGACTGACCGCCTCACGTGTGAAGCACGCAAGCTTGCGGAGAAGCTCGACAGCCTGCCCCCACCCCCTGCCGCCCGTGGTCAGGTCCAGCGTCACCTGCGCCGGCGCGAGCTCCGGAAGGAAGGAGCGCATGCCGACGCCTTCTAGCCGCGCGAGCATGATGTCACGGACGTCTTCAAACACATTCGGAGGGACCGGACCTTCGCCCTGGAACTCCCGATATGCTCCCGCAATGGCAGGTGTGAGTGCCGCGATTCGAGCGTGCACGAATGACTCCGCCGACGCACCGATCCGTAATGTCAACCAGCCGGTGCTCTCGGCAACCGCAGCGTCGCGCGCCCGGTCGATCTTCGGCTGCATGGCGTGGGTCGTCCAGTACGTCCCACCGCCGAGAACGAGCGTCATCCGGTGGAGAATGCTCGTCAGCTCCTTGCGGCGTCTCCGCATCTCTCGCATGGCAGCTTCGTCCAGCACATCGAGCTTGTAGGTCATGCGACGCTTGACGCCGCCGAAGTCGCGGTGCTCGTCCAGCCCGAAGAGGCGCGGTGACAGCGTCACCGTGAGTGGTTCCGGCCGCGATGATTCGAGAATACGCAGCTGCGTTCCCTGCGCGAGAATTCGCTCGACGTCCATCGCCAGAAAGTCGATGGGCCGCACCCCGATGAACTCGGCCGAAGAACTCGATTCGGCGGCCGTATGGTCGTCGCGGGGAGCTTTGGCGCGCTCGTGCGCCGAGTCCGTCGGCTCACTCTGCGCGGGTGACTCGGGTGGCACGCTGCCCGGCGTCGTGGCAGCTTCGCCGTCGGTTCCCGCCGACGTCTCACGCTCGGCGTGGCTCGCCTGCCGAACGGCCTCACACTCCGCCACGTACGCTGCCCACGCTGCGCGAACAGCTGGATCCACCTGCGCCCACACGATCTCCGGCACCGCGAGCGTCGATTGCGTGAGCGGCACGCCTTCACGCCATAACTCATCGCACCAGCCCGTGAAGCGCGCTGCGTCGGAAGCGGACGTCGGGAGGACCGCAATCACGGGCCCCTGCTTCAGCAATGAGCCGAACGATGCGGATGGCGACGTGACGAGCAGGCCAGCTTCGCCTGCCGTTTTCAGCCAGACGACGGTCCCTGGCGCGCCACTGCGACTCCCGCATAGGATCAGCCGAACCTGCAGGCGGTCTCCATGCAGCTCGGCCACCGTCCGGAGGCGATCCAGCTCGCGCGTTGTCGTACGGCAGCCGGGATACAGGGCGACGAGCAGTCGCGAGCGCACGGTACCTTCGGTGAGCCACGCCGTCAGGCGCACCGTCTCCTCGGCATCAAGATCCTTGATGACGCCGAGCAGTAGGGTCACGCCTTGCAATCCGAGCAGACGGGAGAGGTCGTCGTGCCGCCCGAAAGCCCCGGCAGGATCAGGTAGCAGGACGGGCCACAACGGCGCGGAATGCGAGATCAAACGGCGGCCTCGCGCATGCTCCGCGATAGTCTTACGGCATCGTGCGCCAGTTCGCGTGCAACAACCGGGACAGCATCGTTATGCAAGTTCGACACGCCGACCTCCATCTCCTTGCCGGATGGCATTCTCAGGTGACGCGCCGCATTGCGGCCGTCAGAAGCGAGAAGGCTTTCGCCTTTCACCGGCTCGGTCCCGATGCGTGCCGTGAGCCTCCACGCCTCGTGGCGCGACAAGCAATGCACCATCGATCGGTTATGGTACGCGTAAACACCGCGTATCGGTGCGCACAGCCAGATGCGGAGATTGCTCGAGAAACGTGAACTCACGCCTCTCACCGTCCGTGGTCAGACTCGCGACGACGACGGGTACCACCCGCATTTCGGTCTTCGGGTCTTCGACGCACGACATTCCAGACACCAGAAACGGAAGACGACGTGCCTCGGAGCGCAGCCGCCGGAAGCGCACTTGTACGGGTTCCGCAGCTTGCGTATCGAAGACCCAGTAGCTCATCGAGTCGGGGAGCTCGCCCTTTCTCGCGATGACGTTCGCGCTCATGAGCGACGCCGGGAGAATACCAGACGGAACGCCACCCCCGGTGCGAGTCGGCTTGCCAGTCTGCGCAATCGAGAAATCGGCTCCGCGGACTTCCGCTCGTACCTCGTAGGGGGGCACATCGATGAAGAACGGACGACGCGTCAGGCGTTCCGTGAACGTGTTTTCCATGCCGCCAAAGAAACTGGTCTTGCGCGTATCCATGGCGACGTCCGAACCACGCGCCAGGGGCCCCCGCTTGTATCGCACCCGTGCCGACTCTGTCCGTTCGACCCGAACGCCACCATTGGCGGCATCGGTCACGACATAGCGCACGTGTGACACCGACTTTTCGTTGTCATCGTCGTTGTCCTCGGTCAGTGACTCGGTGCCATCGAGCGACTTCCAGTCAGGGCGCAAAGAGTCATTGACGCTCCATGCCGGCGTCGCGGCTGTTACGACCGACATGGCGGCGACCGCTGGTGCGGTCGCACGCGACGCCAGTGTCAGCAGGCTGCTCGGGGTCCGAGCCATGGCGGACGGCAATCGCCCTCGCACATAGTTGATTGGCAGGACGAAGTTCAGGTTCTGAGCACCGCCGCCGCGCATTCCGGAAACCACGACCCCGATCACGCGACCATCCGCGCTCGAGACGGGGCCGCCGCTGGACCCGGGTGACACCGGGATCGAGACTTGAAAGAGCTTCATCCCATCTTCCAGGCGCACTGCGCTCAAGACGCCATCGGAGACGGTCCCCTGCAAACCGAGCGGAGAGCCAACGGCCCACAGTCGTTCTCCCACAGCGAGGCTGTCGGAGTTTCCCAGCGAGACCGCTGGCAGTGCGAACCCGGAAACCTTCATGAGCGCAAGGTCAAGGTCATCGTCAACGTGCAAAACGCCGTCGACGGAGAACTCTTCACCGCTGGCCAGACGGACGCGCGCGGTGCTGCCCGTCCGCAGGACGTGCGCGGCGGTCGCGATGACGCCATCCGCGGTGAGGATGAAGCCGCTGCCGGTCTTCTCTCCAGTCGGCGTCGTCACCGTCACGAAGACCGTGGCTCGACTCAGCGAACTGAGGGACGACTGAGCACCTTGCGCAAATGTGGCACTTGTCAGCGTGATCGTCGCGAGAAAGGCGCTCAGGATCGAAGTGAGAGATGTCATGTTGAGCTGGCGAGCGAGTGAGGGCGATGCACGGCGAGGCCGCCACGCAATGCGTCTGCGACGTCTGATTGGACTCGTAGTAGTGCTTATACATCGAGGACGACGCGGGCAGACGCGCGTCACTGTCCCTCGCAGATGCGGACGGGTAGGCGGATCGCGCACGCGTTCCGTTACGCACGAGTCGCGTTCGCTGATGTCGTCCCATTTTTCGAAACGTACCCTGGCGACGCAATCGCTGATCGCCGCCGCTGCTGTGAAACGCGTGTGACCTGCGGCGACTGACCGTCGTAACGGGATTGACACCGTGCTGGCCGGCGGGCTTCTCCGCACTGCCTCACTATTACCCA
>Ga0163144_10015812_pt1 | contig 15519 bp, 14 predicted proteins | sample OliLak19BULKMAT1_FD_123175 | JGI IMG/M metagenome (GOLD analysis project Ga0163144, IMG submission 123175) | Freshwater microbial mat bacterial communities from Lake Vanda, McMurdo Dry Valleys, Antarctica - Oligotrophic Lake LV.19.BULKMAT1 | ecosystem: Environmental > Aquatic > Freshwater >...
CACCTGCGGACATGGCCATCAGTACGGCCAGCCAGAGAATGTCGCTGGCGACGATGCCAACACAGAACAATTGTCGCCGGGCGAGTTCCTGAGGCAACAAGCGAGTCAACACAGACAGAACCAGGTTGGCAGCGATGTAGGCGGCAAGCGCCCAGAAAAAGGCGTCTGGCGCCGCGCGTCCGAGATCAGTCCGTAGCCAGTTCTGCGTATAGATCAGGAAGAGTGCGATGCCAACCAGTACACGATAGGTGTTGTAGATGCGCAGCAGCGACAGCGTTTGAGCGATGCGGGTCGTATCGGTGTTAGCCCATTGCTGCCACGATTGGCTGTTCTGGTTGGACATCAGCCGATAAATGGCAACCAGCTGAACCAGCCCTTTTTGCGGGCCTTGTCGTCCGTGCCGGTTTCTTCTTCAGTTGACGGGTCAGTCACGTTCCTCGGCGTATAGCCTTCCGGATGCTGCAACCTGATGGGTGGAGGCACTTCCGGGCGGTCGAGCAAACCAAATGTCACGATATTGGTCCACGAACGATCACGGCTGAGTACCCGGTCAGCGAGAACCAGATTGCCTTCCGTATCGAACGCACTATGCGATGGGTAATTTTCTGCCAGCACTCGCAGGGTGTCGTTCGCTGCAGATTCCAGCCCGAGGCGCCAGTTGCATTCGACGAGAATGACCAGTGCATCCGGAACGGCAGTGCTCTGTGCGTAGTGATCGAGCACATACTGCGCCCGATTGTTGGCCGCCATATATGCACCCCGGCGCATGTAATAGTCGGCGACGTTGATTTCCGCTGCGCCAAGCAGGTTGCGCAGATAGACCATTCGCTGGTGTGCGTCGGGTGTGTACTGGGATTGCGGGAATCGGGCCAGCAACTGCGCAAAATCCGCATAGGCCTCACGCGCCGCAGTCAGGTCCCGCTTGGAAGGGTCGGTGGCCAGCAGTCGGTCGAGCAGACTTGCGTTCTTGTTATAGGACGACATGCCTTTCAGGTAGTAGGCATAGTCGATGTTGGAATGAGTGGGATGCAGTCGAATGAACCGGTCGGCTGCTGTGCGTGCTGCCTCGTGGTCCAGGGACATATGACGCGCATAAATCAGTTCCAGTTGCGCCTGTTCGGCGTAGCGGCCAAACGGGAACCTGGCTTCCAGACCCTCGAGATTCTTGATGGCGATATCATAGTTGGCGCTGCGCAGATATCGCTGCGCGTTCCGGTAGAGGGCCTGTTCAGAGGTCTCAAGGTCCTCTTCACCTTCCGCCAGGTCATCGTTCTTGTCACCAAATGGCCAGAGCGCGCATCCCTGCAGGGCGCCAAGCAGCAAGGCCATGAACAAGGAAACTTTCAATGTGTGCAGAAGGGCGAAGCGTTGCGACATGTCAATCCGGGACTCGGGGTTGGCTAATACTAACAAAACCGCCATTCTAGCCAGGAAAATTCATGATTGTTCTGCTGCGGATGTCGATCTGCCGGAAATTGCCGGACTGACCCGCCGCTGACAAGCCCAACCTGAAAAACCAACGTGCAAGACATCGACTCTGGACCCACATTGTGAACTCACCAATCCTGCATCAACAGGTGCCCATGCATCTGGCCGGTGAGCGTGCCGATCGCATCGCCAGTGTATTGTTCGAAGACCATTCCCGGGTTGTGCTAGCCCGGGCGATCGAGGACGGTCGGTTGACAGTCGACGGGGCAACGGTCAAGCCCAAGCTCCGTCTGAAAGGTGGCGAAACGCTGAGTCTTGACCTGCCACCAGTCACGGTTGTCTATGACACACCTCAACCCATCCCGCTCGATATCCTGCATGAAGACGAGGACATCATCGTGCTGGCCAAACCGGCCGGACTAGTCGTTCATCCAGGCGCGGGGAATCCCGATCGAACCCTGATGAACGCACTGCTGGCCCATCGGCCCGACCTCGGACAACTGCCGCGCGCCGGGGTAGTCCATCGTCTGGACAAGGAGACCAGCGGGATCATGATGGTTGCGGCCAGCACACGCGCACATGGTCGTCTTATCGAGGCGTTGGCGCAGCGGCGGGTGCGCCGCAGCTATGTGGCATTTGTCGAAGGATTCCTGGTCTCAGGCGCAGAGTACCGTGAACCCATTGGCCGCGACCCCCATCATCGTATCCGTCAGGCGATCCGCGACGACGGCAAGACAGCTCACACGAGTGTGCGGGTCAATGAACGTTATCGGGCACACACCTGTGTGCAAGCCGAACTGCACACCGGTCGCACCCATCAGATCAGAGTGCATATGGCGCATGCAGGCTATCCTCTGATTGGCGATTCGACCTATGGCGCCCGTGGGCGTTTGCCGCAACAGCCTTCGCTGGAATTGATCGCTGCAGTGCGTGGTTTCCGTCGCCAGGCATTGCATGCGGAGACGCTCAGCTTCGAGCATCCGGCGACCGCAGAGCCGATGAGCTTTGTAGCGCCCTGGCCTGCGGACCTGCTGAAACTGCGCGCCATTCTGCGTGTTGACAGGGAATTGCATGAACGGGCTTCCTGAATCGTGGATTTATCCGAACTGGTTGGAAGCGGGTGTGCTGGCAGGCTCAACCACACGTGAAGGCGGCTGCAGCAGACCACCGTTCGATACCTTCAATGTACAGTTTGGACAGGATGATCCGGTTGCCGTCGAGGCCAATCGGCAGCGCCTGAAGGCGCTGATGGGTGCGGAGCAGGTGCAGTATCTGGAGCAGGTGCACGGCACTGGTGTACTCAGAGCCACCCGCTCAACAGCGGCCCACCAGATTGTGGCCGATGCGATGTGGACGGATGAATCCGGACTTGCGCTGGTCATCCAGACTGCAGATTGCCTGTCTGTACTGGTTGCCCAGAGTGGTGGCCCCTGCATCGGTGCGGCTCACGCCGGCTGGCGCGGATTGGCAGGTGGTGTGATCCCTGCCTGGCTGGCGGCCATGCCCTGTCCGCGAGATGAACTGCTGGTGTGGATGGGACCCTGCATCAGTCGCGGCAATACCTATGAGGTTGGGGCCGAGGTGCGCGAAAGCTTTGTCGGAACGGTTCCGGATGAGGTCATTGAGGAGGCGTTTCAGCCCGGTCCGTCGGCCGGCAAATGGTGCTGTGATCTGGTCCGGCTAGCGCGGGCGCAGCTTGAAGCGGCCGGGGTGCCGGCTCAGTCGATCACCGATTCGGGACGCGGAACGTTGCATGATCCGCAGCTGTTTTCTTATCGCCGACAGACCAGCACAGGGCGCATGGCAAATTTCATCGTTCGTCGGTGACATTCAACAAACGAACTGCGCTGATCAGGTACAGTTCGTGGCGATTCCTTCCTGGGCTTTTGCGATGCGGCGTTGTCGCTCGTCTTCACCGATGATGCGTTCGTTACCGGAGTCTTCCCGAACACGCACACGGTCCGATTGTTTGAGCCGTTCAAGTACACCCTTAGATTTTTCGCAGTTCGTCTGCCTGATCTCGGCAACCTGCTGCTCCTGCATTGCATGCAGTGCTTTCAATTCGTCGAGTTTGCGCTGCTGTTCTTCGGTCAATTTGGGTTTTGCAGCAACTTCGGTTTGTGCAGCCGCAGGTGTGGCGTCCTCCTGAACGCGCGAGGACAGTGAGCCCCGGGTCACGATCTTTTCGGATTTCACGCCTTGTGGCTCGACCTGCGAGTAGTTCAGGACACCACCCTTGTCGACCCAGCGGTACATGACACCTGCCTGCGTTGCCATTGTTGGAACCATCACCGAAGCCATGACCGACGCGCCCAGCAAAAAGATTGCCAACGTTGTACGCATCCTGACCTGCCACCTGCAACAAACTGGCGTCAGGATAGCACAGCGAAGGATCGGGCTGCGAAGTCTGCAAACCCGGCGTGCAGGAGAAGTGTGATCCCGCGCACAAGCGGCCCGCGTTGACAGGGATGGGCTGAATCTAAAGAATACCCGCTCTTTTTTCCATGCCTTTCGACTTTGCCAAACAAATCAATTCGTTGTTTGCGCGATCAAGCCCAGAGGAGATGACGATGACCGAACGCCTGTCCGGCGGCGATATGCTCATTCGTGCTTTGCAGGACGAGGGCGTGGAGCATGTGTTTGGTTATCCGGGTGGGGCAGCCCTGCACATTTACGATGCCATTTTCCGCCAGCAGAAACTCGAACATATCCTGGTGCGGCACGAGCAGGCGGCAACGCACATGGCGGACGGATACGCCCGGGCCTCCGGCAAACCGGGTGTGGTGCTGGTCACTTCCGGACCGGGTGCGACCAATGCGATCACGGGCATCGCCACGGCCTACATGGATTCCATCCCCATGGTGGTCATTTCCGCGCAGGTGGCCCAGGAACTGATCGGTACGGATGCATTCCAGGAAACCGACATGATCGGAATTTCGCGGCCAGTCACCAAGCACAGCTTCATGGTCAAGCGGGCGGAAGACATCCCGTTGATCGTGAAAAAGGCTTTCCATATTGCGACCACCGGACGACCGGGACCGGTGGTGATCGATATCCCGAAGGACACCACCGATCCAGCGGTGCTGGCGCCGTACGTGTACCCCGAAAAGGTCTCGCTGCGATCGTACAACCCCGCCACCAGAGGCAATGCGAGGCAGATCCGCAAGGCGGTGCAGGCACTGCTTGAGGCACGTCGCCCGATCATCTATGCAGGTGGTGGTGTGGTGCAGGGAAATGCTGCCGGCGAATTGATCACACTGGTCCGCAAACTCAACCTGCCGGTGACCATGACGCTCATGGGGCTGGGTGCGTATCCCGGTGAGGATCCGCTCAGCCTGGGCATGCTCGGGATGCACGGTACGTACGAAGCCAATCTCGCCATGCATGAAGCCGATCTGGTGTTTGCGGTGGGTGCGCGGTTCGATGATAGGGTAACCAACAGCCCAGCCAAGTTCTGCCCGGATGCGACGATCATACATATCGATATTGATCCGTCTTCCATCTCCAAGATCATCACCGCCAACATTCCAATCGTCGGTGACGCAAAGAGCGTGCTTGAAGACGTGCTGCAGATTGTCGATGCCGAACTGCGAGATCGTCCGGTCAACAAAACGGCACGGGACCTGTGGTGGCGCCAGATCAACGAGTGGCGCGACCGCAATGGCCTCAACCATCATCTCAAGCCTGAACCGGGCAAGCGCATCCTTCCGCAGTACGCGGTGCAGATGCTCTACAAGGTCACCGGTGGTGATGCGTACATCACCAGTGACGTCGGCCAGCACCAGATGTTTGCGGCGCAATACTATCGGTTTGCACAACCACGAAAGTGGATCAACTCCGGTGGCCTCGGGACGATGGGCTTCGGTCTGCCTTCGGCCATGGGCGTACAAATGGCGCACCCCGAGGCGACCGTTGCGTGTGTCACTGGCGAAGGCAGCTTCATGATGAACATGCAGGAACTGTCGACCTGCCTTCAATATGGTCTGCCGATCAAGATCATGGCGCTCAACAACCAGGCGCTTGGCATGGTCAAACAGTGGCAGGACATGCAGTACGGTGGCCGGCATGCGAGCAGCACATACAGTGATTCCCTGCCGGACTTCAAGACAATTGCCGAGGCATTTGGCCATGTCGGCATGCGGGTCGACCGCGTGGAAGATCTGGAACCGGCGGTAGAAAAGATGTTCAGTGCGGAAATGCGTAACAAGCTGGTTCTGCTGGACGTCTGGGTCGATCCGGAAGAACACGTTTACCCCATGGCCATCAAGGGCGGCTCGATGAAGGACATGATTCTCGCCCGGGCCGGCGAAGGCAAAGCCGAGCCCAAGGAGTAGACCATGCAGCGTCGAGCCATCATCTCTGTACTGCTGGGAAACGAATCCGGGGTGTTGTCCCGGGTTGTTGGTCTGTTCTCCCAGCGCGGCTACAACATTGAAACCCTGACGGTCGCGCCTACCGAAGACGAGACGTTGTCCCGGCTGACCATGACCACCGGCGGCGACGAGGCGCATATCGAGCAGATCATCAAACAACTCTACAAGATCGTCGAGGTGGTCAAGGTCCAGGATCTCGCTGAGACCGAGCATATCGAGCGCGAGATCATGTTGATCAAGGTCAAGGCGACTGGGCCAGAGCGGGACGAAATCAAACGCACTGCAGACATCTTCCGTGGCCAGATTGTCGATGTCACCCCGGATACCTATACCGTGCAGGTGGTGGGTCCGAGTGCCAAGCTCATGGCGTTCATGCGCGCGGTAGGCAATGCGAAGATTCTTGAAGTCGTGCGCTCAGGCGTTTCGGGCATCGGCCGGGGCGCACGTGTTCTTGGGGGCTGATGCGGTCCGGCGGCCAGCGGTTCCTTTTTTACCTAACTATTTTCCAGCGGAGTGACCATGCAAGTTTATTACGACAAAGATGCGGACCTGTCCCTGATCCAGCGCATGAAGGTAGTGGTGGTGGGCTACGGCTCGCAGGGACACGCGCATGCCAACAACCTGCGTGACTCCGGTGTGGTGAAAGTCGTTTCCGGCCTGCGCAGCGGCTCGGAAAGCGCGCGCAAGGCGATCAATGCAGGATTTACCGTAGAAGCTGTGGCGGAAACGGTGCAAGACGCCGACTTTGTGATGATCCTGACGCCGGACGAAGCGCAGGCAGCGCTCTACAAGAGCGAGATCGCACCCCATATCAAGAAAGGTGCGACGCTTGCTTTTGCGCACGGTTTCAACGTCCACTTTGGTCTCATCGAAGCCCGCCCGGATCTGGACGTCGTCATGATTGCGCCAAAAGGCCCGGGTCACACCGTGCGCTCGACCTACAAGGCCGGCGGTGGTGTGCCTTGCCTCATCGCGGTTGCCCAGGATGCCAGCGGCATGGCCAAACAAAACGCGTTGTCCTACGCATCAGCCATCGGCGGTGGTCGTGCCGGGGTGATCGAGACCAATTTCCGCGAAGAAACCGAGACGGACCTGTTTGGCGAACAGACCGTTTTGTGTGGTGGCGCGGCGGCACTGGTGATGGCTGGTTTTGAAACGCTGGTGGAAGCGGGTTATGCCCCCGAAATGGCCTATTTTGAGTGCCTGCACGAACTGAAGCTCATTGTTGACCTGTTTTACGAGGGCGGCGTGGCGAACATGTGGTATTCCGTATCCAATACCGCTGAGTATGGTGGCCTCTCCCGTGGCAGCCGACTGGTCACCGACGAAACCCGCAAGGAAATGAAAAAGATCCTGAAGGAGATCCAGACCGGACAATTTGCACGTGAGTTTGTCACCGAGAATCAGGCCGGTGCACCCACCTTGAAGGCGATGCGACGAATTGTCGGTGAGCATCAGATCGAGCAGGTTGGTGGCAAACTGCGTGGCATGATGCCGTGGATTGCAGCCAATCGCCTGGTCAATCGAGACGTCAACTGAAGGTTTGCGCCACATCGGATAACCCCTTGCGTCGATAGGGGTTTTCGCGGGCAGGGAGATATACTCCCTGCTGACTTGACTACCCGGGACGAGCCATGCGCGAAGAACGCCCCAAGGTTCATCAACTCCATGCGGAGACGGAGGCGGTTGATGCTGCGTCATCGATGCGTCGGCGCGGCATTTACCTGGCGCCCAACCTCATCACCACGATGGCGTTGTTTGCCGGCTTTTTTGCGATCGTCGCGGCCGTCAACAATAACTTCAGCGGCGCGGCACTGGCGATCTTTGCGGCGATGTTCGCCGACACACTCGATGGTCGGGTTGCACGCTGGACCAAGACCGAAAGCGAATTTGGTGCCCAGTACGACAGCCTTTCGGACATGGTGGCATTTGGCGTTGCGCCAGCATTTGTGGCTTTTTTCTGGGGACTGTCGACCCTCGGCCAGATCGGTTGGGTCGCAAGTTTTGTCTATATGGCGTGTGCTGCCCTAAGACTCGCGCGGTTCAACACCGTGCATGACAACTCGTTTTTCCAGGGCCTGGCGAGCCCATCGGCTGCCGCCGTGATCGCCAGCAGTGTGTGGTTGTGGGATGCGTGGGATCTTGGTGCGCCCACACCCATCGCTGTCGGTTTTGGTGCTGCGTTGACGATTCTCACCGGCGTTCTGATGGTGACCAGCTTTGCCTACTATTCCCCCAAACTGCTCAACATCCGCGAACGGGTACCCTTTCTGGCTCTGGTCGCGGTGGTGCTTGGCATTGCGGTCATCCTGGTGGAGCCGCCGCTGGTCCTGTTGCTGCTGTTTCTGGCCTATGCGGTGTCCGGGCCGATCAAATATGTCTTCGGCCGCATGAAAGGATTGAACCAGGAGGACTTTGACCCGTCTAACGACTGAACCCTGAAACTTCGGCTACCCAGATGCGACCACGTCTTCCTGCTGCGCCACGCTGGTATGAAATATCGAATGAACAGTGGGTGCTCAATCGCCGCGAATTTGCGAAGGCGACAGGGCTTGGTCTGCTCGCCAGTGCATTGCCGTCTGTCAGTCACGCATCGCTGCAGCCAGATGATGAGGTGACCCCGGAAGGCATCGTCACGCAATACAACAACTTCTACGAATTTGGCATGGATAAAGGTGATCCTGCTGAAAACGCGCACAAGCTGACCACCGAACCCTGGACAGTGGAAGTCGCTGGTGAGGCGGCGAAGACCGGCAAGTTCTCGATTGAGGATGTCCTCAAGGGGCTGACCGTCGAAGAACGCATCTACCGTTTCCGTTGTGTCGAGGCATGGTCGATGGTGGTTCCCTGGCAGGGTATTTCCCTGCGCAAGGTACTCGAAAAATTCGAACCCAATGGTAACGCGAAGTTTGTCGAGTTCACGACGCTGAAGCGGCCAACGGAAATGGTGGGTCAACGGGCATCGTTTTCGGGTATCGACTGGCCCTATGTTGAAGGGCTGCGCATGGACGAAGCCATGCACCCGCTGTCCATCATGGTCACCGGTCTGTTCGGCAAACCGTTACCAAAACAGAATGGTGCGCCGTGGCGTCTCATGGTGCCCTGGAAGTATGGCTTCAAGAGTGGCAAGTCCATTGTGCGGATCAGGTTCATGGGAAAACCGCCGCGTACGACCTGGAGTCTGCTCGCCCCGAATGAATACGGTTTTTACGCCAACGTGAACCCGAAGGTTGCGCACCCACGGTGGAGTCAGGCCAGTGAACGTCGGCTGCCCTCCAGTCTGCTGAGCCCCAATCGACGCCCGACGATGCCATTCAACGGTTATGCCAACGAGGTGGCCGGTCTTTATTCAGGCATGGATCTGCGCAGATTTTTCTAAAGGCTACAGCCGGCAGGCGTGCATGATCTGGTCATGGTGGATCGCTCTTATTCTCTTTGCAGCCCCCGGGCTGTGGGCACTGGTTGCCATCGTTGTCGATATTGGCAATCCAGGACAGATGCTGGGCGCAGATGCGGGCGAAACACTGGTCAGGCATTTTGGCGAGTGGGGTTTACGCATGTTGCTGGTGACGCTGGCACTGTCCTCCCTGCGTCGTCGTGCCGGCTTCACCCAGGCAATTCGACTGAGACGGCTGGCCGGACTGACTGCGTTCACCTACCTGTCACTGCACGGCCTTTCCTATCTGTGGTTTCTGGCTGGCTTCGAGTGGTTGCAGATCCGCGAGGATCTGGTTGAACGGGCCTACATCACGGTCGGCTTTGCCGCCTGGCTGATCCTGTCTGTGCTGGCCGTTACCTCGACACGAGGTTGGCAACGTCGACTGCGCCAGCGGTGGCAGACGCTGCACGCGTTGATCTATCTCGCCATTCCTCTCGGGATCCTGCATCTGCTCTGGCTGACCAAGGCAGGGTACGCAGAAGCGCTGGTTTATGCCTTGGTGTACGCCATTCTCATGATTGAACGACTGCTCGCGCGCCGCTCGCGTCAGACAGCATCCTGAGACACTCCTGGGTATCGTGCCAGTTGATGCATGCATCAGTGATGCTCTGCCCATAGGTGAGCGAAGCGGCATCCTTCAGATCCTGGCGTCCTTCCACCAGGTTCGATTCGATCATCACCCCTATGATCCGCGATTCACCCGAGCGCACCTGTCCGGCGATGTCCTGGCAGACCGTGATCTGTTTGCGGTGATCCTTGCTTGCGTTTGCGTGACTGGCATCGATCATCAGACGATTGCCGAGGCCTGACTTTTCGAGCATCCCGCTGGCCAGTTGTACCGACCCGTTGTCGTAGTTGGTCTTGCCACCACCACCGCGCAGGATCACGTGACAGTCCGGGTTGCCGGTGGTGGAGAAGATTGCCGAGTGACCCTGCTTGGTCACGGACAGGAAAATGTGTTCATGAGCGGCGGACTTGATGGCGTCGACCGCGACCTGGATCGAGCCATCGGTCGAGTTCTTGAAACCAACGGGGCAACTGAGTCCGGACGCCAGTTGCCGGTGCACCTGGCTTTCCGTGGTACGGGCGCCGATTGCGCCCCAACTGACCAGATCACCCACATACTGCGGTGTGATTGGATCCAGGTATTCGGTGCCTGTACCGAGGCCGCAACCGACGATATCGAGCAGCAGTTGTCGCGCTGAGCGAAGCCCCCTGTTGATATCAAATGAGTTGTTCAGGTTCGGGTCGTTGATCATGCCTTTCCAGCCAACGGTCGTCCGCGGTTTTTCGAAATAGACCCGCATGATGATCTGCAAGGTGTCGCGGTAAGTCGCCTCGGCTTCCTTCAGTCGATCCGCATACTCCAGTGCGGCCTTTGGATCGTGAATGGAGCAAGGACCGACCACGACCAGCAAGCGGTGGTCACGGCCGTGAATGATCTCCGAGATCGCCCGGCGCGTAGTAAAGATCGTTTCCGACACTGCGGGGGTCAGCGCGATGGCGTTGATCAGCGCTTCCGGGGCAACGACTTCTTCCTGGCCGTTGATGCGCAGGTCATCGGTCAGATACTGCATAGACGATCTTCCGCGAAGGACGAGCTAAAATGCTACCAGTTTTCGAGTGCACCTGAGGCAATTGACATCGATACAAAGCGACTGCAGACCCTACGCCATATGGGAATCGACGTCTGGTTCGAGCGCCCGAGTGCCGATCGCGTGAGTGCAGGTGAGGCACGTGCCGACCCTGCACTGGCGCGTGAGCAGATCAGCCGGTCGTCGCCGCTGACCCGGACGCAGCCGTTGCCACAGGTCGTTGAGACAGCATCCGCAGCACGGTCTGCATCCGTCCAGCAGAACACTGGAGAGGTCAAGGCAGATCCCACAACTGGCGCAAGTTCCATTCGCGTGGATGCAGGACCGTCGGTTGATCCCTTCGTGCTCGTCTGTGTCAGAGGCACGGGAGTATTGCTGTTGACTCGTGCACCACTGCTGAAGAGTCAACAGCGGATGGCGCAAGATATCGTCCAGGCAATGATGCGTGTTCGTCGCCAGTTGGCTTCCGACCTGCAGGTGATTGAGTATCGCTATCCTCCGGCTGCCGATCTTGGCCAGGCCAGGGTCGGGTCACCTGATCGGGCACTGCGCGCCTTTCTCTCGGTCCAGCGCCAGACCGCCGCCGTCGATGCCGGCGCCAGTGGAGGGCTGATCCTGATCACCCGGAACGCCCAGGCGCTGTTTCGGGATTGGCTGACTGACCCACATCAGGTGGTTGGTGACCTGGCCGGCTTTGCAGGGGATGCCACCCAGAAGCGTGCGTTGTGGCTTCAGCTCAGTGCGGCAATCTGAGGCAGGTCAACAAAAGATGGTGCGCACGATGGCGCTGCAGGCGATGGCCTCGACAGATCTGGAGGCGGTGATTCGCAATGAAAACCGGGCCTATCCATTTCCCTGGACGATCGGCATGTTCGCGGAGTGCCTCAAGGATCAACAGTTCGACTGCCGTATCGGCCTGCTGGGTGAAGAGACCGTGGCACACGGCGTTCTCAGCACAGGTGCGGGAGAAGCCCACGTTCTCAATGTCTGCATTGCCCGTCGTTATCAGGGTCATGGTTACGGGCGGACGATGATGTTGCATCTGCTCGAACGAGCGTGGTTTCGCCATGCTGCCCAGACGGTATTCCTCGAAGTCCGGCCGTCGAATCTGGTTGCTACCGCCCTGTATCAGTCGCTTGGGTTTGTCGAAGTCGGGCGCCGCAGGAACTATTATCCGGCAGCAGTGGGTCACGAAGACGCCTGTGTCATGGCGCTCGACCTGAGCGCCTGTCGGACTTGAGACTGATCTGCTGCGCCGGTGGGAAGAGCGGTCCATAGTCCCCCGATCTCTCATTGCCCTTTTATTTTTGATACAGGGTCACCATGCGGCGCGAGATCGTGAAAAACTGTCCTCGCTGGTCGGCTCGGCTCGCGACGATCGCTCAAGTCCGAGAGACTCCGAGCGCGATCGATGGCAGACGCTGCGCCGTCAGCGCCGCTATAATCCGCCGCCATTTTTCGGTAAACCTATTCCATGGATTTCAAACAGGCGATCAACGCACGCCGTACGTTCGCCATCATCTCGCACCCGGATGCCGGCAAGACCACCATCACGGAAAAGTTGTTGCTGTTCGGTGGTGCAATCCAGCTGGCAGGCACGGTGAAGGCACGCAAATCTGACCGGCATGCCACCTCGGACTGGATGGCCATGGAACAGCAGCGCGGTATTTCCGTGACGACTTCAGTCATGCAGTTCCCGTTTGCCGATCGGGTCATCAACCTGCTGGACACCCCTGGACACGAAGATTTTTCTGAAGACACCTACCGCACACTGACTGCGGTGGACGCGGCGTTGATGGTCATCGATGCCGCCAAAGGTGTTGAGCCACGCACCATCAAGTTGATGGAAGTGTGCCGAATGCGCAACACTCCGATCGTCACGTTTGTCAACAAGCTCGATCGCGAAGCACGTGACTCCATCGAAGTGCTGGATGAAATTGAAGATGTGCTGCAGATCCAGTGTGCACCGATGAATTGGCCGATCGGCATGGGCCGTGCGTTCAAGGGCATCTACCAGCTCAAGGAAGACCGGATCATCTGTTACAAACAGGGGCAAGGTCACCACATCTACCGATTTCCGGTAATCGATGGGTTGATCAGCGATGCTGCACAGGCATATCTCGGCGTGGATCATGCTGCGCTGGTGGATGAGATAGAACTCGTCAGGGGCGCCAGCCACCAGTTTGATCAGGCCGACTTCAACAAGGCAACAACAACACCCGTCTACTTCGGCACGGCGCTTGGCAACTTTGGTGTTCAGCAGATGCTGGAAGGTTTTGTGGCTGCAGCACCGCCGCCGCAGTCGCGTGAATCGGCCGACCGGTTTGTTGAGCCCGGTGAGGAGAAGTTCAGCGGCTTTGTGTTCAAGATCCAGGCGAACATGGACCCCAGGCACCGTGACCGTATTGCCTTCATGCGGATCTGTTCCGGCCGTTACCAGGCGGGTATGCGGATGCGACACCTGCGGCTGGAGAAGGACATCAAGATTTCCGATGCGGTGACATTCATGGCCGGGGATCGCACTCACGCCGAAGAAGCTTTTGCCGGGGATATCATCGGTCTGCACAATCACGGAACGATCCAGATCGGTGACTCGTTCAGCGAAGGCGAACAGCTCAAGTTCATTGGCGTGCCAAATTTCGCGCCAGAACTGTTCCGTCGGGTACGTGCCCGGGATCCGCTGAAATCAAAACAGCTGGAGCGTGGCCTGGACCAGCTGGCTGAAGAGGGTGCAACGCAGGTCTTCAAGCCGTTGCGACGCAGCGAGTATATAGTGGGCGCAGTTGGCTCGCTGCAGTTCGAGGTGGTGGCGTTTCGCCTCCAGGAAGAGTATCGCGCTGACTGTGTGTATGAAGAGGCAAGTGTTTATACGGCCCGTTGGGTAACTTGTGATGATCCGAAGAAGCTTGCCGAGTTCGAAGCCCGGGCGGTTGATCATCTGGCGAGAGACAGCGGTGGCTATCTGGCCTATCTCGCACCGACCCGTGCCAACCTCATGCTGACCGAAGAGCGCTGGCCTGATGTCCGCTTCCACGCCACCCGCGAACACTGACCAGTCGCCTCTCGCCGAAGGGCTGATGCGACGGGAAGCGGTTCAAATGGAGCGACGCCGGTCCCGGCATCACGGGCGTCCACTCGATGAATCTCGTCTGGCCGAATCGCGGGCGCGGTATGCCCGCCGCCAGAGTCTCCACGCGGCGCTCTCGATCACCTACCCGACTGACTTGCCCATCACTGCACATGTCGAGGAAATTCGCAGCCTGCTGCTGCGCAATCAGGTCGTCATCGTGGCGGGTGAAACCGGTTCAGGCAAGACGACGCAATTGCCGAAGATCTGCCTTGAGGCCGGTTTCGGTATTGGTGGAAGCATCGTGCACACCCAACCACGCAGGCTGGCTGCGCGCACGGTGTCCAGCCGCATTGCCAGTGAACTGGGGACGAAGCCCGGTGACGCGGTGGGATATGCCGTGCGTTTTTCCGATCAGACCAGCGACCAGACTCTGGTCAAGCTGGTTACGGACGGTCTGCTGCTGACCGAGATTCGCAGTGATCGTTTCCTTGATGCCTACGATGTAGTGATTGTCGATGAGGCCCACGAACGCAGCCTGAACATTGACTTCCTGCTGGGTTATTTGCGCAGGCTGCTCATGCGCAGGCGCGATCTGCGTGTCATCGTCACCAGTGCCACCATCGATGTAAACCGCTTTGCCGAGTATTTTGGTGGTGCTCCGGTCGTGCAGGTAAGTGGTCGTGGTTACCCTGTTGAAGTCCGTCATCTGGCGGAAGAAGAAGCGGCGTTGCCGATGGATCCTGAAGAGCGTCTCTGCCAGGCCGTCGAGCAGATCGCGATGTTTCCTGGTGCCAATACGCGCGATGTGCTGGTGTTCCAGACCGGTGAGCGAGAAATTTTCGAAAGTGCGAAGGCTCTGCGACAGCGGTTTGGCGAACGTTACGACATTCTGCCGCTGTATGCGCGGCTGGGTAACGCCGATCAGAATCGGGTATTTGCTCCGGGGAACCGGCGGCGGATCATCCTCGCGACCAACGTTGCCGAAACTTCGCTCACTGTACCGAACATCGGTTTTGTCATCGATCCGGGTCTGGCGCGACTCAACCGCTACAGTTACCGCTCCAAGCTGACCCGACTGCCTGTCGAACCCATTTCCCAGGCCAGCAGCAATCAGCGATCCGGTCGTTGTGGACGAATTTCCCCAGGGGTGTGTGTTCGTCTGTTTTCCGAGTCTGACTTCAAGGCACGCCCTGCATTCACCGAACCGGAGATTCGTCGCGTCAATCTGGCTTCTGTGGTACTGCAGATGCGTGCCTTTGAACTTGGGGATATCGAAACGTTCGGGTTCATCGAACCGCCTGAGCCTGGCGCGATTCGCGATGCGGTCCGTCTACTGCAGGAACTCGGCGCACTGGACGAAGAGCGCAGGATTACCTCCACGGGGCGCCTTGTGGCCGCACTGCCTGTCGATCCTCGTCTGGGCCGCATGCTGGTAGAGGCTGATGCCCTCAATTGTTTACAGGAATTACTGCTGATTGTCAGTGCTCTCAGTGTGCAGGATCCACGGGAATTTCCAGCCGACAAGAAGCAGGCGGCGCGTGAGAAGCACATGCTATTCGCCCACAAGGACTCGGACTTCTTGTCCTGGATTCTACTGTGGTCCGAATACGAAAA
>Ga0163144_10015814_pt1 | contig 15518 bp, 16 predicted proteins | sample OliLak19BULKMAT1_FD_123175 | JGI IMG/M metagenome (GOLD analysis project Ga0163144, IMG submission 123175) | Freshwater microbial mat bacterial communities from Lake Vanda, McMurdo Dry Valleys, Antarctica - Oligotrophic Lake LV.19.BULKMAT1 | ecosystem: Environmental > Aquatic > Freshwater >...
AATTCGCGGCATAATTTCAGGATCAAACTGTTTTCCTTTATCATATTCCAAAACTTTTATGGCCGCTCTATACATCGTCTTAGGGGTTCTTCTATTTTCCATCGCTACATTATCAAACACATTAGCAATAGTGACGATCTTAGAAAGTCCATAAATTTGATCGCCAGTTAATCCCTTTGGATAACCAGCGCCTGCGAATTGTTCATGATGTTCTAAAACTATTGTCAAAGCTTGCTTTGGAATTTCCTTACTCTTTTTTAACATTTCATACCCTTTTTCGGGGTGATCAGAAATGGCCTGAGCATAACTCACGCTCGATGGGTTTTCTAAAATTTGCGGAGGAATTTTGGCCTTACCATAATCATGAAAAAGCGCGCCCAGATATAAATTTTCTAAAACATGCTGATGGCCATGACCAACAGTCATAGCTAAAAATAAGGATAAATTCGCAACGTTCATCGAATGCTCAGCAATGGTATTGTGCTGGCTCGATAATTTAGCAAATAAATCTGCTCGTGTTTCATTTTTGGTCGCTTTAATTTCAGTAACAAAATTCTGTACCTGTGTTTGTAAGATTTGAACGGTCTCATTTGACAAGTCTTCATCCAGAAAAACTTCATAAACTTTTTCTTTAATGTCCTGCTGAGCAACAGCAATATCCCTATGCTCTTCACCAATATCTGCAACAACTTCTTCGATTTGTTCAGTACGAGCTTGATTGAGCCAGTCAGTAAATATTTGGTACTCGCCTACTGCGACAAAAAGATGAGTAACATTTTTTGACATGAAATAATTGTATTTATCTTCGGGAATAGCATCGCCCTTCTCTTTAAATTTAATGAACTTATCACCAATTTTTATGAAAACTGCAACACACAGCTCGCCTCCGCATGGAATTTTGGCCAATGGAACCGCCGAAAATTCATCCGAGTTAAAACTTTTATTTTCTCCCATACATTTTATTTTAAACGTGTTATAAAAAAAGTGGAGATTATTTATGGCATTAAGCAAAACACCCTACAAAGGCACTCGGGATTTCTTTCCTAAAGATAAGCGAGCGCAAAACTATTTATTTCAAAATATGACCAAAACGGCCGAATCTTTCGGATTTGAGCCATATGACGGTCCACTACTAGAAGAAGTTGAACTTTATAAAGCAAAATCTGGTGAAGAATTAATTAATGAGCAAATCTATTCTTTCACTGATCGTGGAGATCGCTTCGTTGCTATTCGTCCAGAAATGACTCCTACACTTGCTAGAATGGTGGCACAAATTCATCGTGAATACCCCAAGCCAATTCGTTGGTATTCAATTCCTAATTTATATCGCTACGAAAAACCTCAAAAAGGAAGATTACGCGAACATTGGCAATTTAACTGCGATATTTTTGGTGCTCCAGAAAATGAAGGCGAAATTGAAATTCTACAAGTGCTCATTTCTCTTTTGAATAATTATGGCGCCAACGAAAGTCATTTTGAAATTCTCTTAAACGACCGCAGAATGGTAGACGATATTTTTGTCAAGCTAATGAAATTGCCAACTGAGGTCTGCTATAAATTATATAAAATTGTCGATCGTGCAAAAAAAGTGACAACTGAAGCTGTGCAGAAAATGGTATCAGAACTCAATATTGGAAAAACTAATGAGGAAATATTTTTTCAATACTTAAAACTTGAAACCTTTTCAGATGCTATAAGCTTTCTAAGAAAAAACTCATTTAATGACACTGCCAACGTATTTGAAAAATTTATCAGCACCATTACAGAGTTAAAATTAGAAAATTATTTAAAATACGATCCCGCAATCGTACGTGGACTAGATTATTACACGGGAATTGTATTTGAGTGCTTCGATAAAAATCCTGAAAATAGAAGGGCCATTTGTGGCGGCGGAGCTTATGCTGAACTACTCAAAATCTTTAATGAACCATCTCTCCCTGGTGTCGGCTTTGGATTAGGTGATGTGACTCTAAAAGATTTTCTTGAGGTGCATAATTTAATTAAAAACTTCGATCACCCAGAAAATGATATTTGTCTTTTTTATACAGATGATGCTGCTAAAATTGACTTATATCAGTTTGCCCATGGACTACGCAAACAAGGTTTAAAAGTAACCACTCATCTAGAACCAATTAATTTAAAGAAAATTTTCACCATTGCTGAAAAAAAAGGTGCCAAACTAGTGGGATTTATCGGTGAAGATGAATTAAAAAACAAAACGATTCAGATTAAAAACTTAAAAACAAAAGAACAAACAAATCATTCTTTAACTAATGACTTTGATAAAATTAAAAAATTAATCTAATTATTTTTGAATTTGCGCTTTCATCAAACGCTCCATTTCAAACACATCGGTATAACGAACCCAATCATTTCCAGCTCCACGCGCAACCGGACGATACTTCTGCATATCAATTTTCCCATCATGAAATATTGAAGACTCAACATGAATTTTTATAACTTCACCAGTAATGAGTGATCCTGCGCCCTTTTTATCACCATATGATAGAATGTCTCGCAGCTTGCATTCAAAATGGACCATTGACTCTTGCACTCGCATTGCTTTCACAACATCTGATTTTAAAGGAGTGAGTCCGGCAAATTTAAACTCATCTTCGCCATAAGGTAATTCGGTTGAGGCCAAGTTAACTTTTGTGGCAATGGCCTCATGAACAAAATTTACAACAAATTCTTTTTCTCTTTCAATATTTACTTGAGTATCTTTTTTGGTCTCATTAGATGATCTAATCAAAGGGCAAAAAGCAATAATCATTGGTTTAGCACTGACGGCAGTGAAAAAAGAAAAAGGTGCCAAATTATTTGAGCCATCTAAATTTCTAGTTGAAATAAAGGCAATAGGACGAGGAGAAATTGGACCAATTAAAAACTTATAGTTTTGCGTGAAGTCTTGAGTTAAGGCGTCTAAAGTTTGAAAATTCATTTTTTCATCCAGCTTTTCCAATAATTTTTATCTTCTGAATCACTGAAAAATTTAGTTGGTTGCAATGGTTTTTTAGCATCTATCATCATCGCATACTCATCAGTGTATGTTTTATCATTACTACTGCTCATAGCTTTCGGATGTGGTCCATGATGTACACCTTGAGGGTGAAAAGTTAGTGCGCCAGGAGCGATATTATCGCGACTAAAAAAATTTCCTTTGTGATAAAAAAGGACTTCATCAAAATCAATATTCGAGTGATAAAAAGGAACTTTTAAAACGCCATGCTTAGCATCTTCTAATGGTCTTTCTACAAACGAACAAACCACAAATCCATTGGTCACAAAAGTAGTGTGAGCAGATGGCGGCATATGATAACGATGACTCATCACTGGGCAATAATCATAAATGGATAATTTTTTTGGATAGACTGATCCTTTCCAGCCCTTCACGTCTAAGGGATTAAAGGGATAAGATATTTTTGTGATTTTTCCACAACGCTTTACTTCGACAATATATTCTTTAGAGTTTTGCTCAGAGCCTACTTTTGCTTCTGGTGTAAAAATAGCACTTTGATCATAAAGTGCATTTGGCCCCAATAATCCACGGCTCGGTTCTTCAAATTCACTGGTTGATTCGACTTTTAGCAAATCCGATTTTTTTTTAAGATAAAGTTTGTAGGTTGTTCCCCTAGGGATATTAATATAATCACCAGTCGTATAAGGAACATGTCCATAACTCGTTTCAATTGTGCCTTCGCCCTCTTGAACAAAAAACAATTCATCAAAATCAGCATTGCGATAAAAATTTTTATAAGATTCTACATAACTTGCTAAATAAATATGACAATCGCTATTAAAAAGAATTTCTACAAATTCATTTTTATTCAGAGGCATTTTTGACATTGGAGGAAGTGCTTGTGGTTTCAAATCACCTTCGATATTATTCCAATTGACTGGTGGATTTTCGTGATAAAGATGGCTCACTCTACCAAAAAAACCTTTACGCCCATGCTCTTCTTCAAAAAGACCTTCCGGTATTTTAACATGCGCCTGTTTAGTATGAATCCCGCTTTGCTTAAAGTTTTCCATGTGGTTTTCCTACAATGTTTTTTAAAATTCCAATATTTTCAATTTCCATTTCAATCAGATCCCCAGACTTAATCCATTTATCAAGCTCCAGTCCGCAGCCTGTTCCAACTGTTCCGCTGCCCATTAAATCGCCTGGTAAAATCCATTCTTCCATCGAGGCAAATTCTAACATTTCTGCAAAAGAGAATTTTGAGTCGCCAGATTGTCCTTTTGACCATTCTTTGCCATTTATTTTGCAAGTCATTTTTAAATTCGGTTCTTTAAAATCAAATTCGTCGTAAGTCACAATAACAGGACCGATCACACTGCAAAAATCTTTTCCTTTGGAAGGTCCCAGTCTAACTTGCATTTCTTTGCGTTGAATATCACGCGCTGAAATGTCATTTAAAATGGTAAATCCAAAAATATGTTTTTTAGCATTTCTGGCCTTAATGTTTTTTCCATCTTTTCCAATAACAGCTGCTAATTCTAATTCGTAATCAAGTTGCTTAGAGTAATGCGGCCACAAAACTTCTTCATTTGGTCCAATAAAACCGGCCGTCGCCCCTTTATAATAAACCGGCATTTCATACCAAGCTTCAGGAATAGGCTCATTTCTTTTAGCAAATCCCGTTTTTACATGTTTTTCGTGCGTGAAAAAATCGCGGTAAGTTCCAATTTTATCAAGAGGAATTGCTAGATCTTCAGGATTATATTTAAACGAAACAGGAGTCCCATCATTCAAATGCAGTTTGCCGACTTTTTTTAAAAACTGATAAATTCCATAGGCCTCTTGCAAAGCTTCGATCGGATTATCATGCAAGTGCAAAAGAGAAAATAACGAAGGAGGAAGTTTTGCATCAGCACGATTGTTCGCAAAATAATATCCATCCCTCTCGTAATCAGCACGCCAGCATAAGTTTGGATCGATAATTATTTTTTCATCTTCGTCAATAATTCCTAATCGCTTAATGACCCCGGCACTCGAATTTTTTTTGTACTGACAAATTTTCATAAAGGTCTTCCAAATTTTTGATCATAAAGAGGTAGAACAATTTCCATAGCATCATAAAAGTGTTTCATTTCATCTGGTGTTCCAATTGATAGACGTACAAAATCTGGCATCTCATTGGCCACCAGCGGACGAATGATAACTCCCAGCTCACATAATTTCTGAAATAAATACTGACTCGCTTCCCCGCTGCCAGTTTTAAAAGTAACAAAGTTGGTGAGTGATTTAATTGGAGCAAACTTTTTTGCCACTAAAAAATCAAAGGCAATTTTATAATTTGTTTTATTATTTTCTAAGGTTCTAGTTAAATGCGGTTGATCATAAATAGCGCCGCAAGCACCCAATTGACCGATCAGGTTTGGCTCGAAAGGTAATTTAACTTTAGTTAAATTATTAATTAAATCTTCATGTCCAAAGCCATACCCCACCCTCACACCTGCCAAGCCATAAGCTTTGGAAAAAGTTCTCAGCGTAATAACATTATCGTAGCGATAATTCATAGTATTGGGATATTCAGGATGATCTTGAGCAAATTCAAAATAAGCTTCATCTAAAATAACTAAAACATGGTCAGGAACATGATCCATTAAAAAATCAAATTCAGATTTAGTAATAAAAGTTCCCGTCGGATTATTGGGATTTGCTAAATAAATTATTTTTGTCTTATCAGTTATATTTTCAACAATTTTATTGATATCAAAACGATAATCGCTAGTCATGGGAACAAGTTTCAAATTTGCTCCAACACTGCGACAAATTATATAAAACCCAATAAAAGTTTTTTCAGAGGTTAAGACTTCTAGATTTGGCGCTAAAAAGGTACGAGCAATATAAGACATGATGCCTTCACTGCCATTGCCTAAAATAATATTGCTGTGTTTTAAATTATACAATTTTGCCAACGCTTCTTTTAAGCGATATGCATTCATATCCGGATAGCGATACAACTCCCACAATCCCTGTGTCATTTCTTTTATAGCATAAGGCGACGGTCCTAACGGATTTTCATTGCTCGCCAGTTTTGAAATTTTCTTTAATCCCAATTCCCGCGCCAACTCATCAATTGGTTTTCCCGCCTGATAGGTCTTTAAGGCCTTTATATAATCGGGAACAAGTGTTTGGGGCGGCGTATGTTTTGGCATGTTAAAATTCTAAAACTTCTTTATGACTCTGTCCAAATTCTCCAGTATAATTAGTATATGGAATTTACCCTAGATCATCTGGCACAAATGCAAGAAGCTATTAAACTTTTTAATGAAAAAAAATATTGGGAATGCCACGAAGCACTAGAAGATCCGTGGGTGGAAAATCCCTCTGATAAAGTACGATATATTTACTGGTTAGTGATTCAAGTCGCTGCCATGTTAGTGCATTACGACAAAGGGAATCTCACCGGGATGGTGGGACTCTATAACAAGGCGATGGATAAGCTTAAAAAATGTGAAGAATATAAAATTGAGAATCAACTATTAGAAAATCACCTTAATTGGGATCATTTTAAAAATATTTTAAAAAGCATTCCTGCAAATTTCAAAAAAGAAGATTTGGTAGAAATTTCTAACTTTAAATTCCCTGAACAAATAAAATGAGAAATATATCACAATCTTTTAAGCTAATTAGAGAATCACTGGTAGATAGCAATAAAATTTTCAAAGAATCCAAAACAATTAAAATTTTATTCTTAATACCTCTGTTTATTACCTTCACCCTCTATATGGGTTTTGGCTATTATCTAATCACCAGAGTGAGTGACTACATCAGACAATTGATGATCCAATGGTTAGGACTTCCTAATATTGAAAATTTTTTTTCTTATCTACTTTTTGTGATTTTTAGTTGTGGAATGTTTTTCATTATTAACTCGACACTCATCATTTCACTCTCGATTATTTCGATTCCCTTTAATGGCCTTCTGGCACAAAAAACAAAACAAATTTTACAAAATGAAGTCGACAATTCTCAGAAAAAGTTTTCGCTTAAAGAACTATTCATGCTCAAGAAAAGTAGTTTCACAAGAGCTTTTATAATTGCCATGTGCAGCTTATTTCTAATGGCCATCTCAATCATTCCCGGATTATTTCTAATCGTATTTCCCTTAACCTGCCTCCTATTTGCTATAAATTTTTTAGATTACACATGGGAAGAATATCAACTAAGTACAAGTGAAATTATCAACAATACTAAGAAAAACCTGTTATCTTATATCTTTGCCGGTATTTTATGTTTATTATTGGCCAGTATTCCATTAGTGAATATAATTGTAATACCAGGAGCAGTTATATTTTTCAGCGTACTTTATGACAAAACCCAAAAATACGAATCTACATAAAATCTTAGTTAAAGCTCCTGAAAAAAAAGATGAAATCATTTTATCATTTCCTTTTTTCCTTAAACTTCGCGAAGAATTCCCAGAGAATGAAATTAACGTTATTATTGAAGAAGGTTCAAAAGAATTATTACAATATTTAGATTTGGGTCTAAGAATTTTTGAAATCCCTAAGAAAGAAAAAAACTTACTGGGCATACATCGCTACGCAGTTAATCAAAGTTCAATATTTAATATCGACAAATTTTACGACTTAGAAAACTCTTTATTTAGTAGTTTTATAGGCTTCTCATTTCGCGCTAAACAACGCTACGGGCTTCCGCAAAAATGGAGTAAATATTTTATCAATAATCCCGTTATCACACCTGAAGAACCTTCAAAGGATTTATTTTTTTTAAAATTATTAGACCGTTACATTAGCAAAGAAATTATTTTCACAAAATTCCGTGATAAAAATGAAGCAAAAAATTTCCTACCAGAAGAATTTAATTCATACATCTTAGTATATTTAGAAAAAGTAGAACATTTTGAAAAACTATCTGCTCTTGTAAATAAATTTGAACGCCAGCAATTTGTAATTTATAGTCATCTGCCTTCATTTGAAATCCAAGAATTCCACAAAAAACTCCCACCTAGTCCCTTTATTTATTATCTTTACGATAAGACTCTAAGTTATTGCTCACAATATTTTTTAAATTCAAAAGGCGTATTAACCGATGCTCTGTGGTTTGGCATTTTTAGTTCCTACTTGGCCCTGCCATCGTTTATTTTTTCAGAAGATAATTTATCAATCCCTCAAATGCCAACCTTTCCTTTCCCGTCTGGCCTAATTATTAATAAAAAAGAAAGTTTTGTGATCTTAAATGATAAAAATGAAAAATCGACATCCAATATCAGCGAAATTATCGACGCTCTACACTTAGAATTTAAACTTTAATTACATTTTTATTTTTACAACTTTTAAGATAATAATAAATCCGACCACATCTAAAATTAATGCCGCCGATAACATCACAATCCCTAACGGAGTGGTAAAAAGCGGAACCATAGACCCAGGATCTGAAGCTGCGTAAATCAATCCAATAGCAAATGGCATAAAGGCAATCGTCATTCCCTGAAACATTCCCTGCGCCGTATAAGTATCAACTTTTTGCTGCAATCTTACTCGCTCACGAATCACACCAACAATTGAATCAAAAACTTCCGAAAGATTACCACCAGTCTCTTTTAAAATAGTTACACTTGAAACAAACATATCATTATCTTGCAAAGGTACGCGCTTAGCTAAACTCATAAAACACTCTTCTAGCGGTAAACCAATTTTATTTTGCTGTAAAATCAAATTAAATTCTTGGGCCAAGGGATTAGGCATTTCATCCACCACCATTCCCAGCGATTGATTCACCGAAAGTCCGGCACGAATTCCATTTCCAAGAAGAGTCAAACCGTCGACCATTTGATTTTGATAAGCTTTAATTCTTCGCTCAACTAGGAAATTTAAAAACGGCTTTGGAATTTTCCAACCGAAAATAAAAAAGAAACAAGCGACAATAAAACCAAAAACCCAGCTACCTAAAATACCAATGACTAATAAAAAAATACTACCAAGACCAAATGAAAAAAATAAAAGTGCGTAGGTAATGTGATCTTCTTTTATTTCAATAAATAAAAACTGCAATTTTTCCATGACAAAAGAGCGAGTTCCAATGGTTTGTCTTTCGATCCAATCAAAAAGTGTATTGGCATATCTAAAAATTAATAAAAAAAAGACAAAACCAATAACACCGATTAATCCTTTTTTTCCTAATGCTAAGATTATGTCTTCCATAATTATTTATTTGAAAAAATATGTCTGGGTATTTTGAAACCTTTTTGTTCTAACTTTTCAATAAACTTCGGAATAAAACCAGTGGCCTGAAATTTTCCAATAATTTTACCGTCTTTTCCCATGCCCTCTTGCTTATAAACAAAAACATCTTGCAAAATAACATTGTCACCTTGCATTCCCTGTACTTCTGTTATGTATGTAACTTTTCTTGTCCCGTCATCTAACCTTGATTGTTGCACAATTAAATGTACTGAGCTGGCGATCATTTCACGAATGGCCTTAGCACCTAAACCAGTACCAGCGTATTGCACTAATGTTTCAAGCCGCCCAATACATTCACGTGGATTATTGGAGTGAACAGTAGTCATTGAACCATCGTGACCTGTTCCCATGGCCTGAAGCATATCTAAAGTTTCACCACCACGGCACTCACCAATCACAATTCGCTCAGGTCTCATTCTTAAAGTTTGCTTAACTAGACATCTAATATCAACTGCGCCCTCGCCTTCAAGAGAGGGCGGCTTAGTTTCTAAACGCACCACGTGATCTTGAGGGAAACTTAGTTCTGCAGAATCTTCACAAGTAATAATTCGCTCATTCGCTGGAATAAATCCACCAAGTATATTAATCAGAGTCGTCTTACCTGAACCAGTACCTCCAGAGATAATCATATTTTTGTGACCTTCAACTGCAATTCGCAAAAAGTCGGCCATCTCTTCGGTCATTGATCCAAATTTAATTGAATCTTTATGCGTCAGTCTTTTTTCTGGAAATTTTCTGATGGTTATTGTTCCTCCATCAAGTGCACACGGAGGAATAATAGCGTGAACACGAGAACCATCTCTTAAGCGCGCATCAACGTAAGGAGTTTTTTCATCAATACGTCTACCAAGTGGTGCCACAATTCTTTCAATAACATTGCGTACCTGTTGATCGTTAGTAAAGGTAATATCTGAGAGTCGAACCTTACCAGCTTTTTCATAATAAATTTTAAAGGGGCCAACCACCATGATTTCAGAAATTGATTTGTCAGCTAACATATCTTCTAAAGGACCAAGTCCTAAAGCTTCATCAATTATTTCTTTTACCATTTGATTATTATCATCACGAGAATTTAAAATTCCCTTAGTATCTTCTTTCCCGATAATCTCAACCACCATTTTTTTGGTTTGTTCTTTTAAAATAATTTGCGCCTTAGGATCATTATCATCAGTTTTTTTAAGATCCATGCCTTCAACTAGTTGTTTATGAATTCTAGTTTTTAAATCGCGCCAAAGAATTTTTTTTGCCTTCGCTTCTGCTTCAGGATTTCCCCCCGTCGCAGGTTTATTAACATCAGAAGGACGATTTAAAGATTCTAATGATTTCAAAACATTTTTTTGAATAATTTTACGAGATATTTCAGTAATACCTTTAGAAAAGTTTGAGGCCTTTGCAGCAATATACACTGGTTGCTTTTTATTCAAGGCCAAAACACAACTTTGTTCATCTTTTGCGACCATTGCAAAAATGGCCTTGCCAATAGTTTTTGCCACAACATCGGGAGTTACTGGGTGTCCATTCACCGCTTGATTCAAAATAATTTGCAGCATATCTTTTGGGAACATCATAGTCACAAGTTCTGAATACATTTTCCTGGTTTGATTCAAAGCTAAAATATCTGGAGTCACAATAATAAAAATAAGAGTTGAAGCTTCTAATGCTTTTGCGGCAAGTGGAGTTATTTCTGCTCCCACATCAATAATAGTCAAAGGATAAAGATTGGGAACGGCCTTTAATAATTTCCCAGAACTATCTGGGTTAATACTATTGGCTTCAATTGGATCATTAGGCATACTAATATAATTAACGTTACCGCTTACTGCCACGAATTGAACAATAGTTTTAGGATCAATCACACCATTAAATTCTAGGACCTCTTTAAGATTTTTTTTGCTTTTTAATCCCGTTATCAAATCCTGATCGCCACTGGCCCTTTGATCAAAATCCAGCAAAAGAACTTTATTTCTACTTTCTTCAGAAAATGAATAGGCCAAACTCGAAGCAATCTGAGATTTTCCCACACCACCCTTTCCACCGACAATAGAAATAATATGTCCGGCCATTTTCCTAACGTCCTTTTTTTCTAAATTTCTTTTTTATTTCCTCAGTTCCTTCCGATGCAGAATCGATGATTTCTGGAGTCACAAAAACAACAAATTGATTGCGATCACTTAAGAATGATTTTGATCTTATAAAAGTAAATAAAAAACTGCCACCTTCAGATGCAGTCTCAGTTTCATTGGGATTACGATCAAAAGTTTGAGAATTTTTCTTAATCACTACACCACCGACCACTGCTGATTCTTTTGATTTCACCACAATAATTGTACTGATGTCGTTGGTTAAAGTTTCTGGTGGATTTCCAATATTTGTACTAACATTAAGACCTAACTCCATCTCCACTTTTTCATCAGCTAAAATCGTAGGCTTCACATTTAAATTAAACCCGGCCGTTGCGGTATCAGCTTTTGTGAACTCTCCAGTACCTACTGCATATGGTTTCTTCGATTCTTTTTTTAACGTGCCCTTAATTCCATCTTTTACAATAATCACTCCAGACTGCATTACTCTAGCGTGTCCTGCATTTTTAGCATTCTCTAATTTGGGGAATAAATTTGAAATAGTTCCCGCGAGCGTTCCGCTTGATTGAGTTGTCACTCCACCATCAGTAGTTTTTCCAAAGGCAATCTGCCCACCGTTTGCGCCTAAAGTTGGTGCCCATTTAAATCCAAAAACTTTATTGTAATCTTTACTTAACTCTACAAACTGTGCCGTAATTTTTAATAATTTTGGAGCTGGAGGAGGTTCACTTTTTGCGTTCACTTGAATAAAATTTTGAATCGGGGACTTTTTGGCCGATTGAACGCTATCTGTTCTTTTCGCCAAACTTTCTAATTTGTCTGGTAAGAAAACGGCCGCAACTTCTTCTGCACGTCCCTTAAGTCCGTCAGAACCAACCACGCCTTCTAGCATGAAAATACTATTGGCCACGCGTACAGAAACATCTTTCATTCCCGCACTTTGAATTTCTTCCTGCATTTTTTTTGCGATGACTCTTTGGGTTTGAGTAGAAAGTTCAACTAGTCTTACCACTTCTGGAAATTTTTCTAGCACCACTGCAATTCTTCCAATATCTGTCGGAACAACAATCTGTCCGCCGACATAAACATAATTTCCCTTAATACCAATTTCTAAACCTTCCACATCACCTAAAAACTCTTTAAGCTCTTGTACCACCTTAGATAAATTATTCGAAGACACATTAATAGTGTATTTCGCTTTAATGTCTCCTGAATTATCTCGCACAACAACAGAACTCTTTCCAACTTTTAGACCTTTCAAAATTAATTCTCTTTTTTGAGGAGCAACGGAATAAGTTAAAATGGCCTCATTTCCAATAAAAATTCCCTTAGGATTTGGCGCGAAAGTTAATTTTTCAATATAATCGATACCTAAAACAACTTCCAATTCTTTTTCTTTAACTTCTTCGGCCGTGGGAGTTGCATCTGTGGCCGGAGCAACATCTTGTGCTAAAAGACCCATGTTAAAAAATAAAGATATTAATAATAAAAAAGACTTACTTAGCACCTTTGGCCTCCTCAGCGTACTTGTCAGAAAAATAAGCTTTGGCCTCTGGTGCATCGTCACCAAGAATATCAAAAATTCTGGTCGATTTAATACGCACAATTTCTTTATCACTATTATTTCTAAGTGATAAATAGGGTCTGGCATTAAAATAACTCAAATAAAAAATTAATTGCTGTGATTGAAAAGGATCTAACTCTAGCGTAATCGTATTGTAATCAACATACGTATTTAAATTCATCTGACGAATGACTTGCGGAGTTTGTACGCCGATAATAGGTATTGAATTGGTAATACTGTGTCCTGTCGATAAAACTAAAACATCTTGTAAAATTGTTTTTAGTTTTTGCATATCTTTTCGTCCTGAGCCGTAATCAATTGCCGCCAATATATCAACACGATCACCCGGCTTTAAAAGTTTGCTCACACCTTCACGATCAGATACTTGAATTGAAATCGCTCGTTTCCCCAGCGAGATTTGTCTTGATAAACCAGTTTTAATTCCAGGATAAGTCACACGTGGTTTGGTAAGTTGTTCGCCTTTTAAAATCGGCATAGTGGCAATAGTATTTGCTAATTCTTTTTCGTCAGTAAAGTATCCCGGTGATCTGAATTTTTCTGGAATACTAATTTTCATGATTTTAGAGTCGTCGATTAATTCTAATTCTTGAATATCAACTTTCGCCACAAGAACGGTAACTTCTTTACCAAATCTTTGTTTAATTTGTGCTTCTTGATCATCAATATAGGTATTGACCATCAACATGGCGATGATTGAAACAATCAAGGCGAGAGTAAATGCTCGTGTATTCATATTTTGCCTTTACTTTATTCTAACATGTGTAAAGGCAAGAACTTAGCTAGGAAGATTTATCCCTATTTCATCGTACAATTACTAGCGCCAGGGCTGCGATTGAGTGGATCATAAACAAAAGCACCATTATTTTTTAAATAACCGGCACCACAAACTCCGTATGCAGTATAAACCCTGACAAAATTTGTTGCCTTTGCTCCAGGATCTCTTTCATCTTCACAAGCATCTCCCACTCCACCGGATAAAAAAGTTGCCAGCTTATAGCAAGGAGCAATGGGAGCTTTTCCTGCACTAACTTCATCTCTGGTCCAACCAATGACTGACGAACCGATGCTATCCAAACTATTCAAGCCTTCTAAAATATCCAACGTGGGTGTCGTAGAATTGTTCATTGCTAAAGCATAAAAATACCCGCGAGTCGCTTTTTGTTGATTGATTGAACCATTAATCGCTCCCCCAAAAGTTAAAAAGAGAGTAATTAAAAGTAACATAAATGGCATGAAGAAAATAAATTCAAAAAGTGACTGACCTTTTTGTTCTTTTAATTTTTTCAATCTAACATCCATCATCAAAGTATGTAGCATTTTCTAGTGCGGGACAACCTGCTCCGATATTACCTAATTGTTGTTTAAACTGATCACAAATTCTCTCTAAACATTCTTGTCGATGTGGCTCTTTTCCTAAAAAAGATTCTGTCCGAAAAGCTAAAGGATCTTGGCCACCCACGAAGGCGAAAATCGAAAATGTTTGCTTAAATTCTGCAAAAGCCCCAACATAAATAAAATTTTTTCCTGTATCCGGATCATTAAATTTTAAATCGTTGCCTAGACTCGGAACAAGTTTAGTATATGAATTAAAGACATCCCTGGCATGATCTTTTGCTTTTACCAGTGGATTTAAAGTGTTGTCATCAAAAGTTAAGTAAGCACGCGACGCCGAATAGGTTGCCCAGTGAAGTAAGTAACCGTTAGTATAATTAATCGCCAATTTTACAAAGACAAAGAGAAAGCCGATCAGAAACATCAGCGTCGATAAAAATTCAACCGTCGACTGGCCCTTGCTAGTCTTGTGCTGATTGCGGAACAAAAAAGTGCGTCGAGTTTTTTTCATTATTCCAATAGGTGTCATGATTTCTCACATAGTCAGGATTAATGTTAGCGCCATCAGACGCGCCCGACAATCCATGCATGTAGGTATATTCAATAAATCGTTTATAATTATTAAAAACTTCGCTATTTGCCCCAGTCATTTCCTTAAATTTTTTGCTGTTAAAGATAGAAAAACCCATAATCAGCAGCACTGAAAGCAGCATCATATACTCAACTAAACTTTGGCCTTGTGACTTTTTCAAAAATGTATACTCTTATAATTTTTTATTCCAAACCATAACCAGGAAACTAGTATCAATGGCGCGTAAGCAAATTTTTTTCCAAAAATTGTTTTGACGAGACTCACATCTCGCTTATGCCAAGCTTCCAAAATGACGGCCCGACCTAAAATGATATTCGCCACAAACATTGTCGCGGCCATTATAATTGTGGTAAATAACAATGCGAGAAAAGCTTCATCTTGCAGTTCAATGGGCACCAACAAATAAAAGGTCGCCAAATATTTCGAGTCGCCTCCACCCATAATTTTCATTAAAAAGAAAACAAATCCCACCATAAAAAAAGTGACCGTATAAGCAAAGGTCTTAAGTGAAAATTGGTAGTACTCTGGAAACAAAAAACAAAAAATCAAAAATAGACCTACATTAATTAGCGGCCACAGATTAGAAATCTTGCGATATTTTAAATCCAGATAAGAAACTGCAATCAGTTCGATAATTAAAAAAATATAAACGACAGATACAATCATAATTTATTTATTTCTATAACCAGTAAAAAAACAATCTCGATCA
>Ga0163144_10015815_pt1 | contig 15517 bp, 11 predicted proteins | sample OliLak19BULKMAT1_FD_123175 | JGI IMG/M metagenome (GOLD analysis project Ga0163144, IMG submission 123175) | Freshwater microbial mat bacterial communities from Lake Vanda, McMurdo Dry Valleys, Antarctica - Oligotrophic Lake LV.19.BULKMAT1 | ecosystem: Environmental > Aquatic > Freshwater >...
CGAGCGTCCGTCGACTCTCTTGATCTACACCTAAACATCGATTCAAAAAGACTGGCGTCCCTCTAAATCTCCCATTCACTTGTTCTCTCGAACAAAAAATTCATCCCAAATTTTCAAAGAACTCTCGACCTCACCTTCGTGAGATCGGCCCATTTCCCGGCGTTTAAGGCGACAAGCGCCCCAGGGCTGAATCGTTGAAAAAACCGATTCAGCTTTTTAACACCGTTTACCAGCCTAAAAGGCGCTGGAAATAGCATGGGAACCACCGTTTCCGGAGGTGCCGATCTTTTTAGCCGTAGGGTGTTTTTGTTGCAACAAGAAAACTTACATTTTGTGCGTTAAACGCACGTCACCATGTTGAGAGATCATCTTTAGCTGATCACTCCCATTGGCGACTCGCCCTACTAGATGGTTGGCGGGCTGGGGTCCCTGAAAATTGATGGCGGACATCGACTCCATTGCGAAAGCCGAAAAAGCCTTCCCAAAGACGCTCCGTAGATCCACTTCGGCCGCGAATCCGAGAGGCATGGATAGGGTCACCGAGCCCCGCTGCGATTCAAATAGGGCTCGGTCCTCAAAGGTCCAGCGCCTCATTTCTAACGATATATTCCCCGTGTCGGTGCGCCCGCTCGCAAAACCCTCCGTATCCACGAACTCTACGGAGCCTGCGCCAGTTTGGAACTCGAGACGCCCCGAAACCGCTTTCCCTTGAATAGACCCGGTCTTGGACAGGAGCACGAGATTGCCGCTGACGCCCTGTAACGACTGTTCTCCGCTCGAAGTTTCCACGAAGATCTGCGACCCTTTGACGTTTTCGAGCGTCGCCTTGCCGGTGCCGCCCATCACCCGGACATCGGCGGACACGTCGCGTAAACGCATTGTGCAGGCCGGACAAAACACGGAGGCATGGGCTGAACGAACATCGTCCAACTCGGCATTGCCCGACTGGGTTCTAACCTCCACCTTGGCGCGCCAATTCCGAACGCTCGCCGCGCCGTCCACTGACCAGACGCGCAGCGCGAGGCCCGCGGGGGCCTGCACTAGAATATCCATTGAGGTCTTCGGATTCGCGCGCTCTTTGAGCTTTGCCCCGATATCCAAGCCCCGTCCGTACTCGGCCGAGAGCTCGATCTCGTTTCCGACTTTTCGATATCGAAAGTCGACGGAGTCGTAGAGCACTTTCGCTTCTACTTCGGTCGCGGCAATGACTTTACGTTTTGCGCGCACGCGGATTTTATCCAGCGCCCAGCCCTGCACCTGCACCCCACCCCTCAGATTCGTGATGTGAAGAGTGCCTAAAGACCGGAGCGGAAAATCCCTCACCAACTCATCATCGAGCTGCTCTCGCGGCGTCGCGACTGGGGGCGGAAGCTCCGCCGCGAATGACGGCTTCGCGCACATTGCTATGCTGAGAATGAAAGCACCGACCCGCGCGCCGCGCGCGATGTTCCCTTCTCTAGAAACTCCCTCGAGACGGAGGATGAAGTCAGTCGCTAAGCGAGCAAGACTCACTGCGCCCCAAATTTTTTCTCAAGCGCGGCGAGCCGTAATTGATATTCCGATTTCGGATTCACGGCCGCCAGCTTGCGCGCGGCTTGGACAGCGCCCTTGCCGTCATTCATCTTTTCGGCGGTGAACGCGAGATTGTACAAGCCCTGTTCGCTCTTAGGATCGATCGCCACCGTTCGCTCGAAGCACTTGCGGGCTTCCGCGACACTTCCGTGCTGAAGCTCCAGGACGCCAAGATTGTACCAGGCTTGAACGTGGTTCGGCCGCTCTTGAAGAAGCGCCTGATAGGCTTCGCGGGCGCCTACGACGTTTTTCGCATCGAACTCGAGGCGTGCGATCTGAAAGAGGATATCCGCATCGCCCGGTTTGATTTCGAGCGCACGCTTTAAGGATTTCCGGGCGTCCTCGAATCGCGCGAGATTTGCATACATCGCGGCCGCGCGTTGATCGGCTTCGGGATAACGATTCCCCGTAAGCTGGACGGCGGTGATGAAGTATTCGGCGGCTTTAGAGAAATCTTTCTTTTGGGTTTCGAAGTAGTTACCCAGATGGAAGTTCACGTGAACGTTTCGCGGGTTGAGTTGATAGGCGCGCTGAAACGATTTTTCGGCTTCGTCATACTTCTGCAGCCCGTTGAGCGCGATGCCCTTGTTGAGAGGGCAATACATATAGCCATACCAGTGGCGCTCGCAGCTTTCGAAATGCTTGATGGATTCCGCGTACTCGCCGCGCGCCATGTAGACGAGTCCGAGATTATTGAGCGCCCGCCCGGAGGTGGGATTTTTTTCGACGGTATCCTTCCACAGCGACTCCGAGCTTCCCCATACGCGGTTTCGTTCATACGTCCCCGTGTATAAAGCGAACAGGATCACCGCGAGGCCCCAGCCCAAACGACGGGCCCGGGTTTCGCCGGAGAAGAAATTTTCGCAGGCCCAAAGAATCACGGCAAACGTTCCACCCGAGAAAGCGAAGTAAGGAATGTACATGCGGCGTTCATTGACGGCTTCGGCCAAAGGCAGAAAACTCGAGGTCGGCGAAATGGTGATGTAAAACCAGGCGACTCCGAAAAAGAGCGCGGGGAAACGTTTCCGCTGCGCGATCGTGAACCAAAGGAGAAGTGCATTGCCGATCGCAGCCTGAATCACGCGCGGATCCATGAAGCCGGTGGAGAACGAGAACTCCGTATTGTCGGCGTTCAGGTCAAACGGCCAAAACCAGATTCTCATGTAGAAAAGATAGGCGCGCCACTGTGTGAAGAAGTAATGAAGCGGATTCACGTAGCCGTGCGACTCCGTTCCCTCCGACGAATGCATCGCGTACCAGCAACCGGCCAGCGCCGCGGCCATAATGCCGACCGGCAAGGTCCGGCGAAACGCGTCGCGAAGGCCCTTGCCGAACGCACCCGCATGCCCGCCCGAAAGCATGAACTCGACGAGAAAGACCACGGCGACGAGCGTTAGGCCTTCCTCTTTGGAGGCCATCGAACAGAAGTACAGAAAAAGGCTGAAAAATAGGTGCTTCTTAACGCCCGAATCCCGGTAAAGCAGGTACGAGTAAAACGCCCAAATGAAGAACAGCCCACACTGGAGGCTCGTCGTCGATGAAACGTAGATCGCGCACTCCGATCCAGCGGGGTGGACAGCGAAGATGATCGCCAAGAGCAGCGCGGCGGCTTCACCGTCGATCGAGAAACTTCGGGAGACGAGCGGGATTTTAATCTTGAGGGCCTTGACGGGAAACCAACTTGACTCACGGAACAGCCGACGCCAGACGGCGAACATGCCGAGCGCCACGAGCGCGTGCATGATCATTTTCATGAGATGAAACGGCCAGGTCGCCCCATCGCCGACCCACCAGCAGACGGAGTAAAACGTGTAAACGAGCGGTCGATAGACTCGGTTTTCCGGGATGAATGATGAAGTGGCGTTGTCCGTCCAGATTGCCTTTAGATTGGAGAACGATCGGATCGCCAAGTTCGACTCGACGCTGTGGGAGTCATCGAAGTGAAAAGGCGCTTGAAGAGACCAAAGATAAGAGATGCCGACAGCGAGAAGCAGCCAGATTCCGACCTTGCGTAGCGACAGTGTCATAAGCGGATCATCTCCCGAACTTTAAGTTCCTGTTCGCGGCCATCTTTCCAAAAGACGCGCGCTTGTCCCGACATGAGCCAGACTTGGCCGGCGACGCCGCCTTCGTTGACCCGAATGCCGAGTTCTCCCTGACGCACGATGACCCGGCAGGTCTGCGTCTTCACGACAGTCCAGTGGTCGGATTTGTCTGAATCGTGCGGTTTGATGCGTAACATGCCCTTTTTAACGAGCCATGTGATGGTACGGACGACGCCGTCTTCCGAGTGGCGCGCGTCTTCCAAGATGAATTCGCCCTCGCCGTCGACGCCGGTCAGATAATTTCCCGACGTCATGACTTCGAGGTGCGCACCCGGCCGCGCGTGAAAAAGCGTGCCTACGAAGTAGGGAGTATTTGCACTTACTAACGTCCAATCACTAGCCTTGCCGTCCGGCGGGGCGGCGATTTCTGGTCTCTGCATATCTTCGGGACTCGCAGTGCGCGTGTACGTATTCCCGGAGAGCCGAACGATGGTCCCTGCCTGACGTTGATCGTTCAGATCCACGATCGGCAACAGGGGGAATTGATTTGAATCTTGTTTGGCGGATTTAAAATAGAAAAATGCGCCGCCGAGGGTCCCGAGAACCATGAGCGCAATGAAGACCTGAAACCGTCTGCTGGCCTTGCCTTTCCGAGCTCTTTCCATGAGTTGTCAGTATATGGGGACCCGTAAGCGAAGTCAGCCCGTAACCCCTATCGGGTGACCGTCAAGAAACCGTTCGGTCAGGAAAACGTGACGCGCGAATCGACGTCCAGGAAAAAAGACTGAGCACGCTTCGAAGCTTGGGAATCGTGGTTCCGAGTCGGGCGTAATGCACTCGGGCCTCCCAGCCCTTAAGCGGAAGTCGCGGATGCGCAGGATCGAGTTCTCGCGGATGTAGTACCACCATCACGGGTTGCCCCCGCTTTTCAGCCCGTTTCAGACCAAAACGGATCACGGGCAGCGGCATGAGCCGGAAAAATGCGCCACTGGCGAATGGGACTCGCAGCAGGCCGATCGTCAAAACCGTGACAGGGATCCGAGTGAGATTGCCCGTGCGATACTCCAACAAAGGCGCGCCCGCTTGTCCGTAGAGCGGCGTCTGGATTGGAAACTCACTCGAGTCGTACCAAAATTTTTTCGCTTCGAGTTCGTCACAAAGCCAAGGCGTACGGATCGAATCCACCGACCAGCTCGGTGCGCGAAATCCGATCGGGCGCTCTCCCGTCAGGTCCCCAAGAATTCCCACCGCCCGGTCCAGCCAGGCGGAAAATTGCGAGCGCTTCATCGTATAGACCAGATCGTGAGTCAGGCCATGACAGGCAATTTCGTGCCCGGCTTTGGCCAATCGCTTCACGGCATCGGGAAAACGCTCGGCGAATTCGCCCAAAACAAAACAAGTGCTCTTGGCATTTCGTTCGGCCAGGATTTCAATCCAACGATCCGTGTTTTGGTCCATGGCATACCGCCGCTCACGAACGCTGGCCGCAATCACGGTTCGGTTCGCTTCGAGCTGCGAGAAGTTGGCATGTTCCCAATCCTCGACGTCCAAAGTCAGCATCGCTTTTCGCGCGGTTGGAAGTTCCATGCGTTTCCAGTGTAACATCAAGCCAGTGACCACCGTAGCCCGTCAAATTCGCCCCGTCGCGATCGTCACCGACGGACTTTGGCGCAAAAGCCTGAGCGCGATCCGTTCGCTTGGGAAATCCGGATACGAAGTGGTCGTTCTCGGCGACTCGCTTTTGACGACGGGATTCTGGTCAGCCTACACTGCCCGGCGCGTTCACGCTCCGACGGCCGTCTCGAATCCCGCGGCATTCGGCGCCGTACTTTTGAAACTCCTTGAAGAATATCGGGAGACCGGGCGAAAGCCGGTTCTGTTGCCGATGGAGGACGCCTCATTGCTTTGGGTCGATCGGAATCGCGAGAGAGTGGAAGCGCTCTGCCACGTGCTCCTGCCGAGTTCGGACGGTCTCGCGATCGCACAAGACAAAGGCCGGACGATGGTCGAAGCCACGCGCCTGGGGATCCCCTGCCCCCGAACTTGGGAGCCTGCGTCCGCTGTGGAATTCGGGAAGCTTGCCGTCGCGCGCACACCCGGAAGTTTCGTCGTCAAACCTCGAAGCGGCACGGGTTCCGCCGGCGTGGCCTACGGCGACGCTCGGAGTGAAGCCGAATGGGCGGCGCATTGGGAACAATTCGGGGCGATGTTGATTCAAGAACGTGTCCCGGCACAAGGCGCGGGCCGCGGGGTCAGCCTCCTTATGGACCGCGAAGGACGGACGGTCGCGGCCTTCGCCCATGAACGGCTCGAGCAGTATCCCAACAGCGGCGGCCCCAGTACGGATCGCCACGGGATTGATGCGCCGGAACTCATCGCGCTCAGCCGAAAGCTTTTGGAAGGCCTCGAGTGGCGCGGCATCGCCATGGTCGAATGGAAACTCGATCCGAACGACGTCAACCGCCCGAAGCTCATGGAAATCAATCCGCGCTTTTGGGGAAGCTTGGAACTGGCCGTACGATCCGGCGTCGACTTTCCCACGCTTTATGCGCGCGCAAGCGCCGGGGAAGTATTGCCGCTGGCGACCGCCTATCGTTCGGGACTCCGTTGTCGCTGGATGATTCCCGGTGAGATTTTACGGTGGGTCAGTCAGACGTCGGCTAAACGCGAAAGCTTTTTCAGATTTTTGCGGGGTTTACCCGGACTGGCCGAAGAATGGGACATTCGCGATCTCCGCGGCGGGCTCGCGGCTTTCGTCTGCACGTTCGCGCTCGCGCTTAATCCCAGATATTGGAAGTACGTCCGAAGAGGTTGAGTAACGGTCAGTCCTGGCGAAAACCGTAGCCGGAATTCATTTCGTCAGCCACTTTTCTGGTGGGGCGGCGGCGCGGATTCACTCTCTTGAATATACTGCTCCACCGCCTTGAGCCGCGACTCGAGCATGCCGATCGACTGCGCGAGTGACTGCTTGTCATTGAGAAGGCGACTGATCACGGTCGAGAAATGAACCAGGATCAGGAGCAGAAAAAAAACGAGGATCAAGAATAGCGCAGTCGGCGGATAGTAAACGCCAAGCCAATTGGCCACAGTCTCGAGCCACTGGCGGCGCAAGGTGAGAGTCAAAAGAACCGCGGCCGTCGTGAACCAGAGAAACGAATAGCGCTCCTTAAGGCGGTTACGTCGCACGAGCTCGATCAATGCGCCGAAAAGAACGAGGCAACCAAGAATCGCCCAAAATTCGATGCGGTACCGGAACTCCGCGATCGGCGCGATCTGCGCGAACGGCGAGTCGACGCCCATTAGAATTCTTTACCGCCGCCGCCGCGGCGCTTGGGTAATGGGCGATACTTATCGATCATCGTCGCGAAGGCCACTTTGACCATGTAATAGATGCTGCGAATCGGCGTGATCGACGAGCGTCCGCGTTCGCGATGCCGCATCTCCACGCCGACTTCATCGATTCTGAACTTTTTACGCGCCAGCGGCACGTAAGCCTGAACTTCCGGGTAATCGTCCGGGTAATATCTGGAGATAAAATCGGCGGCGTCATAGCTGAACGCGCGAAACCCGCTCGTCGTGTCTTCGATCTTCACGCCGACCAGCGCGCGGAGCAGTTTTGAGAAAAACCAAGTGCCGGCTTGGCGGAGACCGGACGAAACGTTTCCGCCCGCGCCTTTGACGTAACGGGATCCGACGACGACGTCGCTCGTGCCGGCCAACACCGGGCCCACGATGATCGGAATCTGTGAGGGCGGATGCTGACCGTCGCCGTCGAGCTGAAGCGTGACATCGGCGCCCCAGCGAACGGCGAGTTTAAAGCCGGTTTGCACGGCTCGACCAATTCCCAAATTAATCGGGAGGTTCACCGCTTGGGCTTGGAGATCCGCGCAGGCTTCATCCAGCACGACCGCAGTGCGATCGCTCGAACCGTCATTGATCACAATCGGAAGGATTTCCCATTCAGGTCGCGTGGCCCGCAGCTCTTGTATTTCGCGAAGCACATGGAGGATGTTTTTCTCCTCGTTGAATGCGGGAATCACGACTGCGATCCGCGGACGCACGTTCGGCATCACGCGATCTGCGAAAATCCAACGAAGCGCGTGGGCGCGTCGAAGCGTTGCTTTCTGTTCCTCGATGGCTTGATTGATAACGAGAGGTGCCGTCATGAAATCCTTCACTAAATTTATCGGATTTCGGAGCGCCCGGCTGGAGTCGGCAGGAAGCTCCAACTTCATGGAGACGTTTAGCACCGCTCGGCCCTGTGTCTTCAGTAACCTGAAATCTTATTGTGTTTCAGTATCTTAGGCTTAGTTGGCCTTGACGAAAATAACGCATTGCGCTAGACTTTGAGGGGTAGGAAGTTTTAGTTTTTTTTAAGTGATGGCCCATGGAGGGCCGTTTGAAGAGGGTGCGTACTCTGCACCCCCTTTGAAAAGGGCAAACCGGTCGAAAGACCGGCAACGCAAAGCCGCGGGGCTTCTTGAGTGTGACCCCGACACTCAAATGCCAGCCGGGCTGCCAAAGGAGGTCTGCAAACTGACCAAGTAGTGGTCAAAGCTGATTTTCAAAGGGGGGTCCCCTACACCTACGTGAGGACCCCCTCTTCAGTTCGCGAGGCCCGGCGCCAGAAATGGTTTGCCGGGCCTCTTTTTTTTAAGCACCGCATCTGTGGTACGAAACTCCGAGATGGCGTTCGCCGGGCTCCAAATCACCGAGATTTTTCATTCTCTCCAAGGCGAGACCTCCCTTTCCGGGCTCCGCTTCGCGTTCATCCGCCTGACCGGCTGCAATTTGCGCTGCACGTATTGCGACTCAGCCTATGCCTTCAAGGGCGGCACCGAAATGTCGATTGAAGATGTCATCGAACGCATCCGACCTTGGCAGGTGAAGCATGTGCTGGTCACGGGCGGCGAACCGCTGCTGCAACGAAACACGCCGGAACTCGTTCGACGGCTCCGCGCGCACAACTATCTCGTCAGCATCGAAACGCACGGCGAGCTCTCGATCGAGAACGTTTGTCGGGACTCCCGCATCATCCTCGACGTGAAGACCCCATCGAGCGGAATGTCGCGCGGTGGATATGCGAAAAATTTAAAGCACCTCAAGTCGGGTGATGAAATCAAGTTCGTGATCGCGTCTGAGGCGGATTATGCGTGGGCGCGCGAACTCGTCGGATCGCAACAACTTCCGAACGTGGAACTGCTGTTTTCGCCCGCAGTTCAGGCACCCGGGCAGCCAGGAAACTTTCCCGGCGTCACCGCCACATGGCTGGCGGAGAGAATTCTCGAGGACCGACTCAATGTTCGCCTCCAGACGCAGCTACATAAGCAACTCTGGGACGTCGAACGGCGAGGCGTTTAGAGCTTCGAGCGAAGCGCGCGGTGATCGTAAAGGGGCGCGAATCCGAGCGATGCGCCTTCACAAGCCGCCGCCAGACCGCCGGGCGGCTCGGAGCTTTCCAACCACCGAACCAGCGCCCCGTCGCCATACTTTTTCCAGGCCGGATCGAGTGGCTGAAAAAGGAGGAGCTCCGCACGTCCCTCCAGCGTCCCTTGAAACGCGGATTCGAGCATCGAGGTTTCGACGGCAACCCAGAAAAGAATTTCCGGAGCCGCTGACGTGCGTCCCCGTTGAACGACCAGCGCCAGGCGATCGAGTGGGAGCCATGCGGTGAACTTCGCGCCCGGATTCAAGGCTTCGGCCCGAATCCAACCCCCGAGGGCTTCCAAACTTCGCTTCACGGCCGATAGTCCGACGCCCCGGCCGCTCGTCGCGCTCGGCACTTCGCGAGTCGTAAAGCGATCCTGAAAGATCAGATCCAAGGACGAAACTTTATCCGCGTCGAAGCCGCGGCCATTGTCCGAAACCGAAAGCCGAATCCCGGCACTCCACGGCTCGAGCTCCAGGGTGAGTCGGCCGCGCTTATCGGCCTCCAAGCCGTGGTCGATCGCGTTCGCAATCAAGTGGCTCAGTGCATCCTGACAGGCATCTGCAATGCGGGGCGGTATTCCGCCCTCGAACCCCCGCACTTCAACGTCCAGCTCGCGCCCGAGTCGGTCGGCAAGTTCTCGAACCCGCTCCCGCGCCGCCATTCCCAGCTTTAACAGATCGTGTAGGCCGTCCACGCCCTCAGTATAATTGACTTTCCGATGAACGAGGAGTTACCTAAATCTAGCCTCTAAGTTTGATACGGGGTGACGTACCAAAATGGCTAATGGGTCGGTTTGCAAAACCGAATTGTGTCAGTTCGATTCTGACCGTCACCTCCAAACTTTCCTACCCTACTGAGTTCGCTCAGTGGGGTTTTTCGTTTCTAGCAATAACAACAACTTGAGAAGAAGCGGTTGAGAATCCTGAGACGCCGGGCCTCAACCCTGTTGAAGTTTCAAAGACAGATGTAATGACGGTTCGTATTTGTCGTAAAAAAAAGTGTCTTATTTAGGCAGGACGATCTGTTTCACCAGGTAGGAAGCCAGAACTGCGCCCAAGATCTGAGCTAAAATAAATGGTAGGACGCCCTCCGGACTAATTCCGCAAAACGTATTCGTCATCATCCGAGCAACAGTCACTGCAGGATTTGCAAATGAAGTCGATGACGTAAACCAATAGGCGCCGGTGATGTAAGCCGCGATCGTCACCGGCGCAAACTCCACACGCTTTCGACCCGCGAGTGCGATCGTAGGCGACGCACGGTCGACTTCATCGGCTTAAATTATTACACCAAGGCCTACATCCGTTGGCGGCCAAAGCATGTATCGCAGGAGATGCCAAAAAACCTCCCGATTGGAATTAGCTTTGCTAGGCGGAGCGATACGATTTCCGATTTGGGTTGGGCAATTAGCGCCAAGGGATTCCGAAAACTTCTCAAGCGCGTGGGTACCTTTGGGCTTCCCATCTACGTTACTGAGAATGGGATTGCTGATCGTGATGACAAACTCCGGTCGAACTATCTCATGAGTCACTTGTCAGAAGTCGCGAGGGCGATTGGCCAGGGGATCGATATCCGCGGCTACTACCATTGGTCGCTTCTTGATAACTTCGAGTGGATCAAAGGCTTCTGGCCGCGCTTCGGTCTTTACCAAGTGGATTACGAAACTTTCGAGCGAAAGCCGACCGCCTCGGCGCTTCTTTATAAAAAAATCATCGCCGCTCACGCGAGCAGCGAGGGACTGAAGCCCGATCTTGCCCGGTTCGGGAGGTAGCATCTGACGGCTCTAACTCGCTTCATTCCAACCGTGCGCGGCCCTGTTTATATTGCCGTTGAGCTTAAGTCCGGCCACTGTTTCATTTGAGAAACCGGCACAACGCGGTCAACGAGCATGTCTAGTGTTTGCTCACGCCTTGATATGCAATTGCATGTGTCACTCAAGACACGGCCTGAAAACAGGGCCATTCTGAACAATATTTAATCTTTCCGTATCTCCATAGAACTAGACCATATTAGTCGGTTTTGATAATCTGTACGAAGGTGGCACGTTCGCGGGGAAGTGGTTCACATCGCCTGATCAGTTCTTTTTTAATTGTCGCGCTGGTCATTCAGCCCGCGACCCGGCCGGCGTTTGCCTCCTCCATCGGCGATCGATACGACACGCTTTGCGACGCGAAAGCAAAAGCCGGTGGCCAAACGTCGCCTCATTGCTTGGCCGCGCACGGATCTCTTGAAGCTTCCAAGGCACAAGCTTCCCTCGTTCCGGTCTGGGGCGTGGTCGCGGCCGTATGTTTCACGGAATGCTTCGCGCACATCACCCAAAGCGGCGCACTTTGCACGGCAAGCATGCTCGGCGCAGCCGGGTTCGAAGCATTCAAAACCAATAATGCAATGGCGTTGATGGGCGCCGCGGGCTTCGTCGTCGGCGCGAAGTCCATGGGTGGCCTTCTCGATGCGGGCAATCTCATGATGGCGCCGGCCGCGCAGGTCATTCAGCAGAGTCGCTTGAACGCGGCGCCCGTGAGCCCATTCGCCGGAAAACTGCGGGAAGCCATGGCGGACGCCGAGCGACGACTCGGCGCGAGGATCGAAGTCGTGCCTGTGATCAAGCCCGTGGGAAACGGAGACGCGTTCATCACCTACACATTGAAGAATCCCGCAGGCCGGATTCTCGGCACGATCAAAGCCGGCTGGACCACCGCGAACCGTACTCTGACAATCGATACGATTCGCATCACGGACGAGGCGAAAAACAACGGACTGAGCAAAGTTCTCTACGCGAGAGTCGCGAACGACTTCAATCCCACCGTCGTGCGCGGCGAGGTGCTTGCGGCGGAAAATCAGGCGGTCTTTGATCGTGCGGTCGCCGACGGCAGGACTCCGCTGCAAGCGCTCCAAGATACTCCGGCCTACAAAGCCCGCAAGTGGCTTGGCTTCGGTGAAGTAACTTGGAAGGGCACGGTACTCGAAGCCGGCGGAGCGACGTTCGTTTCGCGCTTGGGCGACGGCAGCGCGATCGCGCAGGGCGCGCCGGAATCCTATCAGCGTCCCCTGTCTGCAGTACCCATCGCCGCCGCAAAGCCCCCCGTGCCGAAAGGACCGCTCGTACGCAGTCTCTCGGAGATCTCCCGCGATCCAGCGCTCATAACAGAGCTCGGGGCGTACAATTCGGGAGTCAAAAAGTACATCCGCGCGGAAAGCGACCGCGGTCGAAATCCGATCGCCGATTACGAGGCGATGGCCAGGCAAGTGCAATCACCCGAGCACTTCATTCGTGCGCTGAGTCCGAACGAAGTGGAAAGGATCCTCGCCACGGGCAAAGTCGACCCCGGTTCCTACTTTGGAAGCAAGGGCAACGCGCATGTCGGGCACAACGGCAACTTCATCTATATTCGCTGCAAGAATTGCGATGGCATGTTCGAGGCTGCGCCGACAGGCAGCGGTGTCGTGCTCAAGGAAGGCGCCGCCCTCGCCCAATTCGAGCTGATTGTGCCGGAAACGAAAGGCGTCTCCACCACGCATTTGAGCGAAGTCGTCATGCCCCGCACCGCGGATCCGCTCCGCGGCCTTCCGCTGATCGAGCCCGATGTGGATCCCCTTCGCGCCGCCAGGGCGCTGGAAGGACTTCCGATCATTGGTGCGGCCTCGGAAAGACCGGTGTCACCCCGCCAGTCCGGCCCGAACACCACGCTAACGGCCGGCAACGACATCGAACAGTTGGCACTTGCCACAGAGCGGGCTGCCCGGATCAAACCCGGACTCACCGTCATAGTTCCCACGGTTCGCAGCACGCCTGAATTGTTGGCCCGCACTCGCGAAGCCTTCGAATTCTCCCGCGGCCAAATCGACGCGCGACTGAAAACTCCTGATCTCGCCCCCGCGGAACGCGTACGCCTGGAAAATCAACTGATCGGATCCGCATCCGACCACCTGCAGGCCCAAGGAGTTGAACATTTTCTCTCGCGGGACTCATACGGCCAGCTGCAACTGACGATCTCGCCCCATGGCACGCACCGCCTGAATCGCCACGCCGCTTCCATGTTGACGAACAAGAAGACCGCGGTCGTCTATTCGATGGAACTCGCTGAACACGGTTTCGGAGCCATGTTCATACGTTCGGGAAAAAGTACGTTCACCGGGACGGTGTACGTACCGGACGATCTCATTCTGGACGGCAATCCCGCGCATTTCTTTCAGCTGCATGAGGCCACGCACGCAAAAGGCAGAAATGATCTCAATCGAGGAGTGGCCGGGCCGTTGTACGGCGAGGCCACGGTCACGGGCGGCGATGTCGACCTGACCGGGGGCGATGCCTATCAAAAATATCTCTCGTTCGACGAAGTCGCGACCTACTCAAATGAAGCCCGCGGCGCGATTCAGCGGATGCGACGGGCCGTCGCGACGGGTGATCTTAATCTTTTCCGGCAGGCACAAGGCGAGCTGAAACATGCCGGCTCGAACGCTGCCACCGCTCGCGGGGTTGTCGCTGTGGCGGACTCGATGAACGACGTGGTGACGAAGGTCCGGAAGAACGGACTCACGCGCGCGGCCGGGACCCGCTTTAGCGCGACCGGAGGCCTCCGGAGCTTCTTCGACTCCCGATTCGGGGCCACCTTACGATTCGAAACGGCCAATACGGGAACCGTCGCGATCTTTGAATACAGCGGTAAATCCTTCTTCGGGAAAGCGAACGACAAGACGATGGTGCATGAGGTCCCGCTCCTGGGCAGCACGGGCATCGATGATCCGAAAAACCTGGACCTGCTGCAATCACAGGTGACCGAGCTCCGCGCGACTTCGCGGGCCGGTGCCGAATACTTGAAGGCGGTCGAAACTTCCTCACTTGTCGGCGATGCCACCAGTTCACGAGTCGTGACTCGAGCGGAAGATCTGGCGCGCCTAGGGACGGAGGTGGAAAGGGTTCGTGCGGTGGGCCAACGGACATTCGCAAGCTTTGACGACGCGCGGTCCAGGCTGGTGGCTGCAGGCAACAGAGTCGAGTCCCCCGTCATCGGCCCCAAACCGCGGCGGTTCGGGGTGACCCCTCCAATGGATGCGTCTTCTCAGTTGACTCACTTCGATCGATCGGATGCGCTCGGGCGGAGATTCGAGCGAGTGAACCGCTCGCTGGGTGGCAAAGGCGTTACCGTCCAGAACCTGATCGAACCCGGAGTGAAACCGAAGATCCGGGTCATGAGTGAGGGCCCGAACGGGACACCGATAGAAATCGCTCGAATGGAATACCACGTCGACCCCTCCACCGGACGGCTCGTGGTGGACGGGTACCAAATCTGGGATCCCAAGCATCGAGGTCACGGACTCGAAGCGCTCATGAACGAAAGGGCGGTCTACGATCATCTGGATGAATCGCCGCGATCTCACCCGCTCCGAGAAGTTCGTAGAACCGAAGTCGCAAGACTTGTTCAACCACCGGAGGTCCGCGCGGCACCTGCTCCGGAAGTTCGAATCGTGGAGACACCCAAAGCGCCCGCCCCGGTGGAACTTGCCCGACCCGCGCCGGTCCAGCCACCTCATGTCGTCATTGAAACAGGCCCTCGACTTGACGAAGCCCGACTTGGACAAGCTCAGCTCGGCATGGATTCGAATCCTGGGAGAGCTCCGGACATGGCACGAAACGACTTCTTGCGACCGGCCATCGAACCCCCCCAGTCACGGCCAGCGAGTCCCGATTTAAGGGCCGGCGACAGTCCACATCCCCCGCGCGCCAATCCCCCGACCCGCACACCGTCCGCTTACGACAGTGGCCCCGCGATCATCCCCGAACCACGTATCGGCACACCCGAAAAAATGGCCTCTACCGCCGATGGCGGCGCGCCAGACGCTTCGCCTCCGATCGTTCGAGCGCCTGAACCCGCGCGACCGGTCGGCCAGCGCCCTGCCCTGCCACCCACGGTCGAATCCCCAGTCCGCGCCGGAGACGTGACTGCGCCGGCTCGATCCGCTTCGCCAGGCGATGGTGGTGTCCGTACGACTCAGCCTCCTTCCGTCATCCGGAATACAAATTCGCTGACAAACGGGTCCCCTGCGCCCGGTCCCGCACCGATTGTCGTCGATCGTTCGCTTCCTTCGCCCCGAGTCGCTCCGAATGCCCCAACTCCGATGAGTGAAGTACTCGCGCGGACCCAAGTATTGACCGACGCCATGAATCAGCTCCGTTCGCGAAGTAACACTCCCGCGCCGCCACCCACGCTGCGAGTCGCCGACGTCACTCCTCCGCCGCGACCGGCCGACGTCACTCCTCCGCCGCGACCGGCCGACGTCACTCCTCCGCCGCGACCGGCCGACGTCACTCCCGCTCCGAGAGTTACCGACGTCACTCCCGCTCCGAGAGTTACCGACGTCACTCCCGCTCCGAGAGTTGCCGACGTCACTCCCGCTCCGAGAGTTGCCGACGTCACTCCCGCTCCGAGAGTTGCCGACGTCACTCCCGCTCCGAGAGTTGCCGACGTCA